>Ga0209691_1002288_pt1 | contig 10150 bp, 7 predicted proteins | sample YNPMSBMetaG_FD_187120 | JGI IMG/M metagenome (GOLD analysis project Ga0209691, IMG submission 187120) | Anoxygenic and chlorotrophic microbial mat microbial communities from Yellowstone National Park, USA - YNP MS-B MetaG (SPAdes) (version 2) ... | reverse complement strand
AATGAAGCGAGCCAGCGCATCCTCACGGCGAGCAAAGATCAGGTCTTCGCAGACCTCGCGTTGTGCGGGATCGATTTCGGCGTATGGCGTCACATGGGCCGGATTAATGATCGCCGTATCAAGACCGGCGGCTACGGCATGGTAGAGAAACACCGAGTTGAGCGCAGCACGGGCGTGTGGAGCCACTCCAAAGCTCAAATTACTGACACCGAGGGTAGTGAAACAACCGGGAATTCGTTCTTTGACCAGACGTATCGCCTTGAGCGTCTCAACAGCCGAATAGCGCAACTCTTCCTGACCGGTGGTGATTGGAAACGTCAATACATCGAAGACCAAAGCTTCTGCCGGAATGCCATACTCGTCACGAGCGATCTGGGCAATCTGTTCGGCAATCGCCACTTTCCGCTCGGCGGTATGCGCCATACCCTCCTCGTCAATGGTCATCGCAATCACGGCCGCACCATACCGTGCGGCAAGTGGCAAGACCTTATCGATCTTGGCGCCACGTCCCCCCTCGAGCGACACAGAGTTAATCAGCGCACGACCCGGATAGATCGATAAAGCTGCCTCAAGAACGTCAGCTTCCGTTGTATCAATCACGAGCGGCAACTCGATATTCAAGGTCAGCTTCTTGATCAGGCGCACCATCTGCTCTTTTTCATCGTTACGCTCGGTCATCGCCACACAGACATCGAGCATGTGCGCGCCACTCTCAACCTGTTCGCGGGCCACTTCCAATGCACCGTCATAATCATCACGCAGGAGCAACCGCTTCACCTTACGCGAACCAAGGGTATTCAGTCGCTCACCAATCATGGTTAGGGTCGCATCCTGTCGTAGTGCAGCGGCACGGATCCCAGAGCTAACACTGGGAATGTACTCGATCTGTCGCTCTTTGGGCTTGGGTGAGTCACCTAATATCCGGCGCAACCGTGCGATATGGGCCGGACGGGTACCACAGCAGCCACCGACCACTGCGACACCGTAATCATGCACAAATTCCCCTAAGATGGTTGCAAACGGCTCTGGTTCCATGGGGTAAACAGTACGGCCATCAACTTCGAGAGGCAGACCGGCGTTGGGAATGCATGAAATCGGTTTGCGGGAATGTGCAGTCAGGTACTGAATTGCAGCCCGCATATGCTCGGGGCCAGTGCTACAATTCAGCCCAATGACATCGACCGGCATTGCTTCGAGGGTCGCAATCAGAGCTGGCACATCGGTACCGAGCAACATCCGCCCGGAAAGATCGAGAAACACCTGCGCCTGCACCGCGATGTCAGGGCGATGAAGATCAATCTTCGCCCGACGGATACCGTCTAACGCAGCTTTCACTTCAAGAATGTCAACACTCGTCTCAACCAGGAGGAGATCAACACCCCCCTCGATCAAGCCGACCGCCTGCTCGTAGTAGATGTCCGAGAGTTCGGCAAACGTAATATCACTCAATGCCGGATCATCTGAAGAAGGCAACTTCCCAGTTGGCCCCATCGAACCGGCAACATAGCGTGGTCGGCCATCACGAGCCGCAAACCGATCAGCAACCCGACGCGCCAGCATGGCGGCAGCCCGGTTAATCTCAATGGTGCGATCGCCCAATCCCCATTCGGCCAGACGCAGCCGCGTACTCTGAAACGTGCATGTCTCGAGTACATCACAGCCAGCTTCGAGAAACGAGGTATGGATCGCTTCGATCACATCAGGACGGGTAATGACCAGATAATCACGGCACCCAAAGGTGGCTTCGCCACCGTAGTCGGCAGCCGTCAGATCAAACGTATCAATAGAGGTGCCCATGGCACCATCAAAAATCAATACCCGTTCGGCAAGCGCCTGTAGATAAGTTGGTCGTTTCACAGTTCCCTCGTCTAGCCCGTCAGTATCAGGTGCCAACCACAACGTATGACCATCTCAAGAGATCGTCAGATCGCCCAGTCGCGCTTGGCAAAGGTCTCCATCAAGCGTAGCCGTGTGACGTAACTTCCCCCAGCTAATCAGAGGAAGGAATCATTAAAAACCATAGCGCAGACGATGGTTGAGATGACTTCCGCCACAAAGAAGCGCCGGTAATCATTCCATACAGCACCGGCGCATTTCCTTCTATCAGCAATGATACTCGATATAGGGCAGGATTTCAAAGGGTCTATTGCACTTACCAGCAAGAACGAGGATGTGCAGGCAGGCCAGGAGAGGATGACACCAGCAGCTCTGCTGATCAACATGCTGATGATCAAGCGCGATCACCCAACTCCGCCAGGAAGCCAGTTTACCATTAATTAAGCGTGGTCTGACTACTCGTCGCCAGATAAATCACCCGTTCGCCAATGTTTGTTGCCCGATCTGCGGTCCGTTCAAGCGCATGCACCATATCAAGAAGATCGATTGCTGCTTCAAAGCGTTCAGGATCCTGTCGTGCATCGGCAATAATCAATGCGCGCAACGTATCTTCGAGTTCGTCAACCCGTTCATCATACGCGGTAAGTGAACGGGCCAGATCAACATCCTGACGCAAAAAGGCCTCCAGACTAGTATTCAGCATCTGTAACGCCAGTTGCGCCATCTCTTGCATTTGCGGTGGTGGGGCAACAAATGCCGTCCGCCGGGCTGCTCGTCGTACCCGTTTGGCAATACTGTTCGCATAATCGCCAATCCGCTCTAACTCGCTAGCAATCGCCGACACCACACTGGTCAGACGCAAGTCGGAAGCCACAACTGGCTGCTGGGTTGCCAGCACATGAATCACACTTTCTTCAAGTGCGCGCCATGCATCATCGATCTGTCGGTCATCGTTCATAATCTGAGCAGCAGCGATGGTATCCCACGTCTCCAGACAACGAATTGCGCGCAGAAGCTGCTGCTCAACCATACTGAACATGCGCAGCAAGTCTTCACGAAGGGCGCCGATCTGGCGAATATAACGCTCACGCACCATTGAACCTTCCTTCTCTAGCCGAGGAACAGCAGAATGATTGCTGCACCGCGATGCGGCATAACTCCACGTCGAGTTATTACTGTTCACAAGTAATTTGCTTCATTATACTTGAAACCTCGCATAATTTGGGAAGAATAGCAAGATATTCATCACGATTTTGCGCATAAACGGTGAAGAGGTTATATCAAACTGGGATAGGAACCGGGTAGATGAATGGAATTGAACGAAATCGATGGGATGGAGCGGCACCGGTACTTCCCGCCATCGCGTCCCCACCATCACCTCGCCTCCGCACCGCCAGATTAGGCACGACCAGGACGCGACGGTGGCATTCCCCTACAAAGATGTATGGAATACCCATCGCTGCCCAAACCTGGTCGCAGATTACGGGATGGGGATCGTTCGGAAGCGTACCGAATCTAATGAACAGGCATAGTCAAAATCTTCTGTCTGTTGTTTTTCGTCGCTAAAAACCAACTCAATACCCTTGACTGGCAGGTAAAACTATGGTAAAATAGTGTCAGTTTTACACTAAACACAGGAGGAAGGTCATGACCGCGATCAAAGACCTGGCAACGCGCAGCGCCTCGTTCCTCACTTACCTCGAAGAGTGGTACCATAATCTACCGCAAGTTGATCTGGCAACCATTGTTGATAAGACCCCCGAACGTGTCGCACTCTGCTCGATTGATATGATCAACGGCTTTTGCAAAGAGGGACCACTGGCCGGGCCACGAGTCGGTGCCCTAATCGAACCGGTCGTGCGGCTTTTCAACCGCGCCTACGAACTCGGCGTTCGTGCGTTTGTCTTGACGCAAGACACCCACGATCCGAACACACCCGAGTTTGCTGCGTACCCACCGCATTGTCTGGCCGGTACTGCCGAAAGCCAGACCATCCGTGAACTGGCCGAATTACCATTTGCCGACCAGATTGTTGTCATTGAGAAGAACTCGCTCAGTTCACACCTCGGTACACGCTTTGGTGCCTGGCTATCCGAGCATCCGCAAATTGACACCTTCGTTTTGGTTGGTGATTGTACTGATCTATGCGTATACAGTGCTGCAATGCACCTACGTTTGGAAGCGAACGCTCTGAACCTCAAACGCCGGGTGATTGTGGCAGCCAATGCGGTTGACACCTTTGATACTCCGGTGGCAACAGCACGCGAGCTAGGGATTTACGCTCACGACGGCGATCTCCACCATGTCCTTTTCCTGCACCACATGGCGCAAAACGGGATTGAAGTGATGAATATAGTGTAGGCTGTCGAGGGGAGCGGAGGGGCAGCCGTGCAGGCTGCCCTATGCGTTTCATGCAATCTTGCGCGAGCGCTTCGTCGAACGTGAAGGTGTCGGTGCAGACGATTCCTCTTTAGGTTCAGCCGATTCTGTCAATGGTGCTCCCGCCTGAGCCTCATCGAGCGAATTAGTAATGTAGTCACACTTTGGATAGCGCGCACAGCCATAGAATGGGCGTCCAAACTTACCTCGCCGCCGCAACAATTCTCCTTCACCACACTTCGGGCAGATCACGCCAGTCGGTTCGGGAAGTGGTACCGGCTTCCCATCACGACCAATCCGACGTGTATTGGTGCACTCAGGATACCCCGAACAACCGAGGAAGGGGCCGAAGCGGCTCTTCTTCACTACCATTGGTCGCCCGCAGACATTACACAACACATCACTGGTTTCAGGGGCGCTGGTCTTGTCGATAACAATCTGACCATTCTCATCACGGTGAAAATTACTGGTAAAGTCGCACGATTCACCTTCGCCATCGCGATTGTAGCGTGAACAGGCCAGAAACTCACCGTTACGCCCAAAACGGATCACCAGCTTTGCCTGACCACACTTCGGGCAATCGAGATCGGTCACAATCTCTTCGCGTTTGACATTGCGCATCTGGTGCTGAGCCAACTCAAGTGTGGATCGGAATGGGCCATAGAATTCTCGCAAGACCGGCACCCACTTCTTTGAACCTTCAGCAATATCGTCAAGTTGTTGCTCGAGCGCCGAGGTAAAATCGTAGTCAACGATATTCCCGAAGTGCTCAACCAGCAGGTCGGTAACAATGCGTCCCAGGGTAGTGGGAATCAGCTTCTTGTCAACCATCTCGACGTATTCACGCTCCTGGATGGTCGAGAGGATCGTCGCATACGTACTGGGACGACCAATCCCCAGCCGTTCCAATTCTTTCACCAAACTGGCTTCAGTATACCGAGGCGGCGGTTCGGTGAAGTGCTGAAGCGGCAACAGTTCAACCAGTTGCAGCATTTCACCTTCGGTCAACGGCGGCAGACGGCGTTCACTGTCCTCATCTTCTTCGCCTTCATCGAGACTAACGTTATAAACGGCGAGAAAGCCGGGAAACTTGAGCACCGATCCGGTAGCACGGAAGAGATACGACGGTGCACCGGCAATCACCGGTGATGCTGCAATATCAACGGTCGTGCTATCGAACACCGCTGGCGCCATTTGCGAGGCAATAAACCGTTTCCAGATCAGATCGTAAAGTCGCCATAGATCACGTTCGAGCTTTTCGCTCAACAGCTCTGGCAAACGAGCACTGCTGGTCGGACGAATCGCCTCGTGTGCCTCTTGCGCACCTTTCGCCTTCGTCTTATACACCGGTGGTTGATCGGGCAGATATTCATTCCCAAAGCGCTGGGCGATAACTTCTCGTGCCTCCGCCTGTGCTTCTGCTGCTACCTGCACACTGTCGGTTCGCATATATGTGATGAGTCCAACGATACCGTCCTCACCACCAATATCGACCCCTTCGTACAGACGCTGGGCCAGCATCATGGTCTTCTTGGCACTGAAACCCAATTTACGTGCCGCCTCCTGTTGCAGGGTACTGGTGGTAAAGGGCGGAGGCGGAGTACGCCGCTTATCGCGGCGTGTCACACGAGCAACGGTAAAGGTTGCGCCGTGAAGTTCGGAAACAATCTCTTCGGCTTGCTCGCGACGCTCAATGGAGAACTTCTCCAGCTTCTTCCCACCACGCTCAATTAAGACTGCCCGAAAGAGATCACGCTGCGCAATCCCACCTTCCTTGAGCAGATCGGCTTCGATAGTCCAGTATTCCTGCGGTTGAAAACGCTCGATTTCACGTTCCCGCTCGACAATCAGCCGTACTGCTACCGATTGCACCCGACCGGCGCTCAATCCACGCTTAACTTTATCCCATAGCAACGGACTTAATTGATAGCCGACCAGCCGATCAAGAACACGGCGTGCCTGTTGCGCCTCAACCAGATTCTGATTGATCTGGCGCGGCTGTTGTAATGCCTGCTGCACCGCATTGCGGGTAATTTCTTGAAACACGACTCGATACACCGGAGTCTTTTTCGGGAGCTTGACGGCCTGTGTAATATGCCAGGCTATCGCCTCGCCTTCACGATCAGGATCGGTAGCCAGATACACTGCTTCGGCATTACGTACAACCTGGCTCAACTCGCTGACCACCTTCGGTTTCACAATCTCGTATGAAGGCGTAAAATCGTGCTCAATATCGATAGCAAGACCGCTTTTGGGCAAATCACGCACATGCCCCATACTAGAAGCGACCTTGTACCCTTTGCCCAGATATTTTTGAATCGTCCGTGCTTTTGCCGGCGACTCAACAATCACAACTTTGTCACCCATCGTGATTATTCCCGTGGTTGAAAGGCTTCTCAATCATACCAGCATTCTCTTCTGCTTTCGCACTATACGCGGCACGGGCCAGCTTGTCAAGAAAGAGTTTTATCAATAGCTGCATAAGCGGGGGTGGATGGGACCCGTGTGCTGATGTCGCTACAATCGGTTCCACTCGCTCATCCCAAGTCAGAGATTGTCAGCCGTGCGCCCCTTCTCGGGCAAGAGAAGCATTTTTAGACACACGCCGCAGAAATAGGGTATCATACGATTACCGGTATTAGTTGTGAAAAGGAGACACACGATGCTTAGCGAAAAGATCCAACAGGCCCTGAACCGCCAGATCACCTACGAATATGCCGCCTCGTATACCTACCTGGCAATGGCGGCCTACTTTGAATCGCTCTCGCTGACCGGTTTCGCACACTGGTTCCGCGTTCAGAGTGAAGAGGAGCGCGAGCACGCCATCCGCTTCTTTGACTACGTTAACGACCGTGGTGGACGGGTTATCCTCAGCGCTATCGAAGAACCGCGGAACGAATATGCCTCCCCGCTTGATGCTTTCGAGCACGCCCTGGCCCATGAACAACGAGTGACGGCTTCGATCCACGCTATCTATGCCTTAGCCGTGCAAGAGAACGACTATGCGACCATGTGTATGCTGAAATGGTTTATCGATGAGCAAGTTGAAGAAGAGAAGAACGCCGACGAGATTATTCAACACCTCAAACTGATTGGGAACGATGGTGTCGGCCTGCTGATGCTTGATCGCAAATTAGCCGAACGCCAAGAGGAAGATGAATAACAGGTATATACGACGCTCTCTAATCTACGTCGCTGACTGGGGGTAGGAGTTTTCAGCGTTCTCAGCTTTTGGTCACATTCGATGACCGGCCAGGGCAGTAGAGGCCACTCGCGCCTATCCCGTGCCCACTGCCAACGCCCCCCGACCGGCGTGGTCACCTGGGTGCGCGGGCCTCCGGCCCGCACCGTTTGGCCACATTCGATGACCAGCCAGGGCAGCGGAGGCCACTCGCGCTTATCCCGTGCCCACTGCCAACGCCCCCCGACCAGCGTGGTCACCCGGGTGCGCGGGCCTCCGGCCCGCAGCTTTTGGTCACATTCGATGACCGGCCAGTGCCGCGGAGGGCACTCGCGAATATTTCGTGCCCACTGCCAATGCCCCCCGACCGGCGTGGTCACCTGGGTGCGCGGGCCTCCGGCCCGCACCGTTTGGCCACATTCGATGGAGGCCACTCGCGCCTATCCCGTGCCCGCTGCCAATGCCCCCCGACCGGCGTGGTCGCCTGGGTGCGCGGGCCTCCGGCCCGCACCGTTTGGCCACATTCGAGGACCGACCAGGGCAGCGGAGGCCACTCGCGCCTATCCCGTGCCCGCTGCCAATGCCTCCCGACCAGCGTGGTCACCTGGGTGCGCGGTCCTACAGCCCACATCATGCGAGGTGCAGAAACCCATCGCTTCGTACATCAGCCAACATTTCTCTTCCTTCCCCCTTCCCCCGCAAGCGGAGGTGAACCCGTCTTGGCAATGCGTCAACAAGTATGATCGGCAAGCCAACAAGAGGTTGGGAAGAACACCATCGAAACGGAAACCCGCCTCTCCTGCGCACGTTTCTCCTCTCTTTGCCCTCCTCTCTCCCTTCACCTCTGCTAAAATCAGGTGAAAACGTCGAACAACCCCAAGCAAAGACCTCCTCAGTTGCAGATAGAGCGAGATTGGCATATTATAAGCGATTGAAGCGCTTGTAATCGAGGTTGCTCATGCAAACAACGCTTAACCAGATACCAACACCACTCGCCATTGGGTTGATCATTCTCGGTATCGTCATTATTCTGTTGGTTGTGCTGATTGTGCGGCGGCGTGCATCACAGGCACTTCCTCCTGCGCCGGAAACTCCGCCACCAACAAAGATCGACTACACCGCCATCCCGCTTGAAGAACCGCAAAGCTGGCAGGATCGGTTGCGCAATCTTTCCCTGGCAGCAAAGATTCTCTTCGTCTTGATCCCGATATTGCTGTGTATGGGGATCGGCATTCTAGTATTGAGTCTGAGTAATGATCAGACTGCTGCACCTCCACCTACACCGACCCCATCACCCATACCGGTTACACTCACCATTGAAGATGCAACCATTGTCCGCGCCAACCCACTAACCTTAAGTGTGCGTGTACGCAGCACCGGCCTACCCGATAACACCGAATTGCAGGTTGAACTACGAGCTGATGGTCAACCGCTGCGCTGGTTTGATCCAGCAAGGAGAATCCAAATTCGTCGTGATCGTGGTGATTTCCGTGAAGCAAAACTTCCTGATGGCGATCCAACGCCAGAAGGCAGAAAGTATACCGTTGTCGTCAGTACGCCCGACGGTAGCCTGAGTGCTGAAGCTGAACTGGAAGTGTTACCAACCTTTGCTGCTGCGTTTTACGGTGTTGAGCCAACGCCCTCTCCTTCGCCAACGCTGTCGGCAACTGCAACCCCCACAGTAATCGTTGTCCAGGAAACTCCAACGCCGTTGCCGCCAACAGCCACACCTACGCCAGCACTGCCAACCGGACAACCGGTAGCGGTGATCAACGGTGGTAATGTGCGGAAGCTTCCCTACACCGGCGTGAACAACGTGATCGGCGGCATTAACGCTGGCGAACAGGTGCAGATTCTGGCCCGTACTCCCAACGCTCTCTGGTATTATGTACGAACTATTCGGAACGAAGTAGGCTGGGTCAGTAGAACGCTGATTGCCGTCACCGATCTGATCGCTGCCGAGACACCGGTTGCCAACGTGGTGAGCGTCTTTGTGAGCGGCTCGATCTATCTGGCAGCCGATACGGACAGCGCGGTAATTGATCGAGTCGACCCGCCGGAGGTTGTTGAGCTGTTTGAGCGCACCGCTGATGGTACATGGTATCGAGTACGAACGGTTCGTGACCGTGAGGGCTGGGTACAGGCTTCACTGCTTGGCATTCCCGATGATGTAGCTGCTCAGGTGCCGGTAACGAAATGATCACGTCTTACTTACAACAACCGATAAGCGAGCTGCCTTTACTCTTTTTCGATGTCGAAACTACCGGTCTCGATATTCAAGCCGGTCATCGCATCTGTGAGGTTGCCATGCTCCGCTACGAGCATGGCAACGAAACAGGTTCGCTGAATACGTTGATCAACCCTGAGCGTGAACTCGATCCGCAGGCGGCTCAGATCAATGGCTTGCGACCTGAAGACCTGTACCAGGCGCCACGGTTTGCCGAGATCGCACCAAGTGTTGTCACCCTCGGCCAAGACGCAGTGCGTGTTGCCCATAATCTCCCGTTCGATGAGACGTTCCTCAATATGGAACTGACCCGAGCTGGCTATCCACCCCTCACCGGCCCGGCGCTTGACACGCTCGAACTGGCACGTCGTCTTGGGATGCGCCGTGGTTCACTCAGCCTGAAAGCATTGGCGACCACCCTTGATCTCCCTATTCCTACCCATCGAGCGATGGAGGATGTATTGACTCTTCAAGCCCTCTTTCATCGCCTCGTGAACGAGATGGCCCATATTGGCGTCGTCACCCTG
>Ga0209691_1002281_pt1 | contig 10182 bp, 7 predicted proteins | sample YNPMSBMetaG_FD_187120 | JGI IMG/M metagenome (GOLD analysis project Ga0209691, IMG submission 187120) | Anoxygenic and chlorotrophic microbial mat microbial communities from Yellowstone National Park, USA - YNP MS-B MetaG (SPAdes) (version 2) ... | reverse complement strand
AAACTTTTGCTTGGGTCTTTGCTGGACAGCGGGGAGAGTGAGACAGCTGCCCAACAAACCGTCAACCGCAAGATGGAACGGGTGAGGGGTTCCACTCAGGTGGAACGAAAAAGCTGGCAAGTTCTCTCCGTAGCCTTCGCCTTCTCCTGCCTTGAGAGTCTTAGAGACTTCTCTCCCTTGAAGAGGGTGATCCTCACAAGGGATTGGGTAGGAGTGGCGAAACGGGCTAGTCCCTCCCTACCTGGTCAGGGGACAAACGCACTAAACATGTACAGTTTTGTACAGTTTTGTACAGTTTGGGTGACCAGGGTTATAAGGATAATACCGAATTCTTAATTTTGCCTTTATGGATAAAGTTGGATACATAGAAATAAAGGTCTCTGGCTCAAAAGGAAATTTAAACCTCACCCCTGCTAATTACGACATTCGGGAAATTATTGCAATTCTAGATAATGCCGAAAATCTTCTTTTTCCTTACAAGAAGAAAGACCGTTCTACTATCAGTTACAAAATAGAAGATGGCTCTGTAAAATGTATTTTCAAAACTTCCATTCAGCACATTATTGGATTTAACGCTATTATCGCACAAATTCAGCAACAACAGAATATTGATTTTCTTGACCTGCCTACAGCCAAAGCAATTGAAAATATACAAGACATAGTCCGAGAAAAAGATTATGTTTTTACCATTTGCACATCCATAGACAAATCAAATAAACTGCAAGTGGATGCGAACACACATTTTTACAGAACCGAGGACAACTGGGTAGATGCAGAATTTTATTTCTATGGAAAAATTATTGATGTCGGGGGAAAGAATAAAAATAGTATCTATATCCATACAGAAGAATATGGCGTCATTAAAATCTCCACCCTGATGGCGTTTTTTGAACAACTGAAGGAAAATATTATCGGCCAAAAAACCTATGGCATAAGAGTAAAAGGAAAACAAAATTCTGTTACGGGTGAGTTTGACAAAGATTCTTTTGAATACTTGGAGTTAATCTCTTACGAGAAAAAATACGATGAAGCATACTTAAATTCACTAATTGAAAAAGCAACAAAAAACTGGGCTCAAATAAAGGATAAAGACGCCTGGCTCCATCAAATAAGAGGAAATTATGATATATAAAGGAGTTTTACTTGATACAAGTTTCTTTATGCGTATTATACAAATATATTTACAAGCTAAATACATTTTTAGAAGGAATATCCGATAATGAAGAATTCATGAAATATGTCTTAGTTTCTTAAGTTATTTCTGCGTTCCTAAAAATGTTTATAAGATTATGTCTGAGGTACTGAAAGATTGGAAGAACAAACTTTATTTTGGTGATAACTTAGAAATATTAAGGGATAAGACTCCCGACAATTCTGTCGACCTGATTTACTTAGATCCCCCTTTCAAGAGTGGGAAGGACTACAATATTATCTTTCAACCTGAAGCAGGTAAATTAAAAGGGGCTACTGCACAAGTCAAAGCTTTTGAAGATACTTGGACGTGGGGAATGGAAGCGGAGAGAAACTATGAAGGTCTAATAAGCGGGAAAATTACGAAAGAGAAACCCAATCAGAAATTAGTAGAGCTAATGAAAGCAATGAGAGCCTATCTAGGTGAATGTTCAATGATGGCTTATTTATCAATGATGGCTCCAAGGCTATTAGAAATGAAGAGGGTCTTGAAAGATACTGGAAGCGTTTACCTTCACTGCGATCCAACTGCCAGCCACTATCTAAAAATACTAATGGATGCTATATTTGGAATTGAAAACTTTAGAAATGAGATTATATGGCGTATCGGTTGGGTTTCTGGGTTTAAGACACAAAAGAAAGGATGGATAAGAAATCACGATGTTTTGCTATACTACACTAAATCCGCAGAATTTACATTCAATAAGGAATATATCCCTTATCCACCAGATTACAGAAGAAGAGGAGGTGGGGAACCAACAGGTAAGGGAATCCCAATAGAAGATACTTGGAATTGCCGTCCAGAAGATAGATTGGACTCAATTATGATTATGAGTTTCTCCAAGAAAAAAATAGGTTATCCTACACAGAAACCAGAGAAGCTTTTGGAAAGAATCATCAAAGCCAGTTCAAACGAAGGCGATTTGGTTTTAGACCCTTTTTGTGGCTGCGGCACAACAGTAGCTGTCGCTGAAAGATTAGGAAGAAGATGGATAGGGATAGATATAACCTATCTTGCTATAGACGTTATTTCCAAAAGGCTCAAGGAGAGTGCAAAGAGAACAGGGAGAATTGCTGATTTTGAGATAGATGGGGAACCAAAGGATGTTTATTCGGCTAAAAAGCTGGCTGAGAAAAACCCTTTCCAATTCCAGATTTGGTGCGTCTCAAAGTTGAATGCTACCCCATCAGAAACGAAATCTGCTGACAGAGGGGTAGATGGCATTATAAACTTTTTTGACCCCTCTAAACAAAGTAAGGTAGGGAAAGCCATCATTCAAGTTAAAGGCACTGAGAATGTAAATCCTGCAATGGTAAGAGAATTGAAGGGTACTCTGAAAAGTCAGAACGCCGACTTCGGAATACTTATTACCTTTAGTAAACCTACTCGCGGAATGATAGAAGAAGCCACAACAGAAGGATATTTCAGATTTATGGGCAAAGAAATTCCTAAAATTCAGTTTCTAACAGTAGAAGATTTATTCAAAGACATTATACCTATACAGTTTCCACAATCGTTCATTTTTGAACCTTACAGAAAGCCAATCATAGATAAAGAGTTGGAAATAAAATTTCAGAAAAAGATTTTTGAATAGTTAATAATAATAAACGGACTGCTGAAATTTTCACAGATAAATATTACATTCTCTTTATGATGAGTAATTCCACTGTCTTCTTTACATGATTTATTTGTTTTTTACTTCTGTTTTCCCCAATTCTTTTTTCGCCCTGTCCCATAGTGTAATGAACGGGGAGTTCTATAACCTCAAAATCTTTATACCATTCCCTAATAGCCGGACTATCGTTGTATGAAAGAATGAACCCGCCTTGATGTGAATGTAACAAATCTCTCAGTAATTCGTGTTTGAAGCCATTGTGATGTATGGGAAAGTTGCGCTGTGGGTACAGACCTTTGAACACACTACTATCCTCTCCTAGGTAGTACGGTGGGTCACAGTATAGAAAGTCATTTTTGTGCTCTTTTATGACTTCCGAAAAATCAGCGCATTCAACCCAAAGATTATCAACTCTGAAGTCCCTAACCTTTTGTATCATTCTGTCATAAACATCTTGTTTTGCATATACAGATGAAAGCCAACCTAAGAAGCCAGGGCCGTAAGAAAGATTGTGATTGAAGTAATAGTATGCTGCTAAAGTAACTGGTTCCAGTTTTATCTTACCCAGCCAATGTTCCTTAAGTAATTGCTTTATTTGCGTATAAGTCTCACGATCAGGTTTTAGTTTCTTTAAAAATTCGTATAGCTCTTGGGGTTTTGTTATTTGTATTTGCCAATAGTTGACTAGTATATCGAATACGTCGTATGCTATTACTGGTATTCCCATTTCCTTTGCTACGGCTATCTCTACCGAAGCACCGCCTACGAATGGTGAGACAAGACGCTGTATTGTAGATGGAAGGTACTCTACGATATAACCGACCGCCCAGCTTTTGCCACCAGCATAACGAAGAGTAGAACCAGTATAACGTTTATACTTATTTTTATTTCCACGTAACAAGTTCAAAAATTTCAACTTTTTGCACTTAGTCGTATCATTTATTAACATGCCATAAAATATATTGTTTTCATTATTATAAATATCGCTCAGGTTTCGCATTTTGTTCAGAACGAAATATTTGTGTCGAAAAATATTTCACATTGATCAGTAAGACGATCTGAAGTCAAATCTATGGAACAATATGTATTAGATGACTACGCCTCTTACGAGCTGACTAAAAAGTCATCTCGAGAAGATAGGACATAAAATGTAGTTATTGCCATTATTATGCTTTCTAACTTACATGGAGTAGTTTAATTGCCTGACCATATGTTAAATTAGCTCTTCTAATCCATCCGTTATAGAAGACTTTTAAGTTAGGGTATTTTCGCACTATTTCATTGTGGAACGAGATTCGACTAGCATGTAATTTTGATAGTAAGATTTGAGGGTCGTGATTTCTGATGGATTGTAGCGTTTGTGGGCCTATGATGCCGTCAGGTGTTATATTCAGAGTCTTTTGTAACAGATAGGTTGCGTACGGAGTGCCTATGAGGCAGGCTGTATCAAAAAGGTAGAAGGCTACAGCTGGTGGTACTGAATCGCACATCATTGGCTTCCAAACGAGAGAATCGTAAAATGATACAATCATGCTTTCAGGTATAGTTTTACCGTTATTAATGTACTTCCACCCTCCCCAGTTAGTATGCGCATTTTGCGAGATGCCTGCATAAGTAAAACCACCAGGATCTAGCGGATGATTCGCTATAAGACCTTCATGTTTCAAATGCCACGAGAGTGCATAATGGAAAAGCTTGTTTTGACTACTACCCTTATCAACTGGCAACAAATGTTTATAATCTAATACATTATGCGATACACCAGAAACTTTTAAAAGTAGCCCTGGAACTAATAACTTGTAACTTAAAAAGTCTTTAATTTTTTTCATTAGAAGATTTATAATACTAAGTTTATTATATAGCACTATGTTTAGTACAATCAAAATAAATAATAAGAAACCGTAAGGATAGAGCATGACACGTCGTTTAATCGAAAACGTCAGCCTAATAAAATAAAAACGAAGAAGGTGCGGGGCGGGGATTATTCCGTACCAGCCTTACTTTCCGCCCTTAGTTCCGCCGCACCCGCACCCAAGTACTACTTCTACTATCATAGCAAGGCAAATATACTAAAGATCTATATTTTTTACCTATGTAATAGCTATAGTAAGCACAATAGGGTTGAATTGTGGAGCTTGTTGTGTTTTTGGACCGACTGCAGTGCCAGATTGCACCGCTTGAACTTGCGACATCACTGAATATAAGTTGTTTATACTCTGATTCAAACCTAATCGTGCATATATAATATTGTGCTTTAGATTCTCTTTTAGGTAGGTGTCATGAATGATGTGTTGTATTCTGTCGTCGTATTCAAAAGCCACATAGTAGACATTAGCTCTTCGGTTGGTCTGGTCGTAAAGCTCCAAAGCGACTTTTTCGCTCAAAATACGAGTATTCTGAATTTGTCCTTGTAGGAAGGTGCTACGCCTTCCCGACAATATAATTATCGTATTTATATTGTTCATGTCTATCGCAAGTCTAGTGTAGTCGTCGGTTACGATAATTTGTCCATATCTTTGACTCATATTCTTAGCTCTGTGACTTAGAACCTCGGATATAGTAATAATAGCTTCGTTGTAGTTATCACGATCAAATATATTTTCTGGTTTTACGATATTAGTGGAAACGGGGAAATCTATAAGTTGAGACATTTTAGTATCTTCTGGCCATTCCAATTCGCCTATACCATAACCAGCACTACAGTATCTATTAGATAACGTAATCCCATAAGCGCTCATCGTATCTTGATACTTATATACTAAACCTTGCATACTATTCGTATTATCACGATCTCCTAACGACATAGTTAACGATAATGTCATTGGAATTGCTAAAACAAATGATAAAGCAGCCAAACCGTATAAAGGATAGTTCTTGTCAAATTTTCCTTTTGGAATTATAAAATCATCTGCCTTATTAAGAGCTTCTCCGAGTATGGTTAAAGTTTTATCTATTATTCCTAATTCTTCATTATAGTATTCGTTTTTCTTTTTGCTTATTATGTTGTGTATAACTCTTTTATACCACTTATTATTCTTTTTGTATAGTGTTTTAAACACGTTAGAGTAAAATTGCCGAGCTAGGGTCTCTATTTCTTTAAGCGACCTGTCTGTCTTCCCTTTAAAACGAAGTAAGATTGATATGGAGGATGCTAATGCTGCTGCTAAATCAGAGTCCTCGCATATAATTAAGTGTCTATCAGAAAACCTATTAGCATCCATAAAATCTCTCCCCCCGGAGTTGCTATATAGATCGCATATAAAGTTTTGTAAGAACATCTTAATACCTGCAATTAACATTTGTATTCTATATACCGATGTTTCGGAAGCAGTTGTAGTAATTATGTCTTTAACAATTTCTCTAAAATCCTGTACAATGTCTTTATCTTTATTAGAATACAAATAATTAAGATAACGACTAGTCAAAATCATAATTACGAATTCTGTGCTAGTTAGATTAAAAAATTTACTGAATTCAGAAGCTTTATTATACGAATTTTCATCAAAGCCGGGAAGGTGTTCTCTGAGAAGTTTGAACGCATCTTTTTGAGAGAATATAGGTGCAAGAGTATAAAGCCATGTAGAGTAATCATTATTTTGGTTATTGTTCTTATATATGTCATGTATTTTCTTTGTCATGTAAACTGTCATGACATACGCTATGCGTTCTAAGTATTCTAAATCAAGTTTGTCCAAAAATTTGAGTTTATCTTTAGTTGTTTTCTTACCCTTAGTGGCGGCGGCGTGACTCACTACATCAGTTTCAATATTATAGTCTATTTCAGGAGTGTCGTGCGTTTTAAGCTTATTAGAGAACGAATTATATAACTTTTCAATTCTGTATGTGATATAGGATATGACCTTGTTTAGTTCTTCAAAGTATGCTCCAGAAGTAGATGAATTTTTAGTCAAATATTCAAATTCATAGGGCTTTAGTATGCTTACATAAACACGGCCTACCCTGTCGCTCATAACATTCTCCCCAGGTTTCTGACAACCACTTATAATCTTATGAGCATGATCCTTGTATTCCTCTGACTTTAAGAAATTCTCATAGTAAGAAGCAGATGCTTCGTAATATTCTTCAAGTATTCTTTTTCTGTTAGGATTACACCTATGAAAGCCACGCTTATACCACGTTTTATCTTTAACATTTGCTATAAATCGTGTTATAGGCTCTAAGCTAATAGTATAAGGTTTATTGCTAAATTGTATCTTTCGAACTTGTGTGGCCTTCTTATAGATTTCTTCAAGTGGCTCAAGTATGTTTATTTTATTCGTTTTGCCGTTATCGGTATAAATAAGCTCACTTATATCAAATAAGAGATGTATATACGATAACAATCTAGTAAAATCCATCTTAATGCTCATTTCATTTACTAATACTCTGTATCTTGTTGTATTTCGGTACGCTAAGTTTTTTTGATTTTGCGAATCTCTATAATACAAAGAATATGCTAATACATAGTTTAAGTAACTAGTTAGTGGTATTTTGATGTTGTCATAATTAACGTTTTCATCAATATATTTTTCTATTTCTTCAAAATTTATATGCATTTCGTGTAGATACTGGTGATCATCTATCATATAGACTAAATTGAAGCAGTCTTTTGTATAGTTGTTCAGTTTTTCATTTAATTGTTCCCGCTCTCGCGAGGGGAAATCGTTTATTAAAATAATGTTACCTGTGAAACTATATTTGGATAAAACGTTGTTTATATCCACACCGTTCTTAACGAATGCCATTGCCTTAACCTTTTTACTCACCATTTCGCCAAAACCGTTGACTAAGTTATTAAGAGATTCAATCATTTTGTCGTCTATTATTAACTCACTACGCTTAAATATTATGATATTTAATTCGTATTTGTTGCTCGTTAATTGGTCATTTATTATATCTAAAGCTACATTGTTACTAACAAATTCAGCATCTATTCTAGCCTGTCTATATAGAAGTGGAATTGCCTCACTATTCTGATCACAGGTCAGTAACATAAGATTTTCTATATCGTACTTATTGAAATTAATGGGCACATTTGGTATTGAAGCTTCGTTTATCTTGCCAATTTGGTCTATATTACTAAATATACCGTTAGAATAAGCTGATAAGTATTCCATAATATCAAGTATAGTTTTCAATGGATCGTTATTTATAGGATCTTTGTTTGAATTATTATTCGCTTCTGCATCTTTATTAAGTAAGATATTGCAGTATTTTACAGCACTATCAAGATCATATAAATGACAATCTATAAAATTTGTTTTATCTAGTATATGTAACTTTATATTTTTCGGTTGGTTAACTTCACTTGGGTCGTTGTTAGGATAGGTACTTGAGCCGCTATCAGTAGAAGGGGTTTTAGATTTCAATTTATATATGACCTCTTCTAACTTTGTGACATAGATATCCCATTTGCTCCATGATTTGAAACGCTTGTTAGCGCTATAATATAGTAAAGCACAAAGTATATAAACTATACCTGTTAGTCCTAATTTTATAACATTTTCTTGACTTTTAATTTCAGGTAAATTCGAAATAAACAACTGAATAGCATCTGAATTTATATTTATATTAGTAGGCGGGTTAAAATTAACCAAAGGATTATTGGGATCAAAAATTACTTTAATAGCTAATTCTTCTATTGCTTTCTTTAAAAGACCATCACTGTCATGTAAAATATTATAATATTCGGTTTTATTTAGTAACTTACTTATTGGTATTGTATCAGGTTTTGCTTTTGAAAAATAGTTGTAAAAGCTATTTATGAAATCGATAAAATCTTGGTCAAGTTTTATTAAAAAATCGTTTAAGTCATCAGGGACGTTCACAAAAAATATTTTTGCCACATTTTGTGCTATTTTTGCGTACGGTTCTACTTGTTTGTCAATAGTAATTTTGTTTGTTTCTGGCGCTTTTGAACTATAGTGTCTAGAATTTTGACTCTCATATCTGCTACTAAAACTTTTACGGGTGGAGAGCCGTAGTACTTCCATTATATTTTCAGCATTTGTTAAAATAACATTAGGACTATTTATAGGAACACCAGTAGCTATATTGAAAGCTTCCACTATCTCAGGGGCTAAATTTATTGTAGCGACGGCATCGTTCTTTCTTATACCTGCTATCGCTGCAGCAGTCGTGTTACATATCATTATTTTGCTGACTTTCTCATCCTTCTGTTGGCTAAAACTCTTCTTGCGAGAAAGTAAATCAACGCAAAACTTCGCTAAATCCGCTTCGTCAACTTGAGCATCTTTCCCCAATTTTTTCATTATGTGATAATATAATGCTGCTGTATAAATGCTATTAATGCTTACTTTTTTAGACTTTACCTCTTGCATCAAATCACGATTTAGCTGTTCATGAAGAGGATAATCAGAAACTAAAATAAAACCACGCTCATTATCTTTCAAATTTAGCATTTCCTTTATCTTATCTACAAAATCATTGTCTTTATGCTGCTTAAAAACAACGTGTCTCGTGTTGTGAATATTACCCTTTTTTATAGGCTCTACATCATTGATTAACGCATAGGTTATCGAGTGTTCGTACCTAGAACTATCAGCGTTATATTCAAGTTTAGTGGAGTATGGAATAATAACAACATATTTGATATTATCATTATCTAAAGATTCCAACAAATCTTGACAAAAACCTAAAAATTTGTAGAATTTACTTTTTGCCTCTTCGTTAGGCTCAAATACTTTGTACTGCTGAGACTTAGCGTACATGTGTAAATATACTAAAACAACATTTTTATGTTTAGTAAATTTTTTATATGAGCGCTTCATTGTTTTCTAATGACCTTTGGTTTGTGGATAAACACTTAGATGTAGAGTATCAGACATATAGATTATTAGCGTACTTGCAATATGTAAAGAGCTATTTTACACAGATCAAGCTATATCCGCATTTAAGAGACCTTATAAAGCACTACGAGTTCGTAGATAATATAAATAGTAAAATAGATGAAATAAAAAGAAAGTTAAATAGCGACTTAGATGATGAGATAACTTCTTATATATATGATATAACTAATATTACGAAAATTGAGACTAAGAAGGTCATAGACGAGGCTAGCAACAGTTGCTAATTTCTGTACAATTTTGTACATTTATAACATAGTATGGCTATGAAGCTCCTAAGTGTAAAAGAGTGTAAAGGATTTTCGATAGTCTTACGATGGAGATAGTTCTACTAAATAGTAGTTGGCAGAATTTATGGACAAAGAGGTTCTAAAAATGCTGCCAGAAAAGAAAAGTGAAAGCAACTTCGTAACAGTAGAGTGTTTATTGGCATTTGACAAAGATGAGGACAAAGAGCGGGTGTTAAGCACAATGCGCAAGTTCTCATCGATGGTCAGGTTTGCCTACAA
>Ga0209691_1002279_pt1 | contig 10184 bp, 3 predicted proteins | sample YNPMSBMetaG_FD_187120 | JGI IMG/M metagenome (GOLD analysis project Ga0209691, IMG submission 187120) | Anoxygenic and chlorotrophic microbial mat microbial communities from Yellowstone National Park, USA - YNP MS-B MetaG (SPAdes) (version 2) ... | reverse complement strand
CAATTTATAAATTTAGATGTTTTTAATTCTAAAAATTCCGAAGCCTTTTTAAATAAATCTTTATTTCCAATAATTTCTAAAAAATTAGGCAATAAAATAAGAAAAATTATTTATGAACAAAATGGGGGCATAAAAGAAGTTGACACAACGGACGAGGAAAGGAAAATATTTTCTTTAAGTGATGATGAAGTAAGTCTTCTTGCTAAATATGGATATTTAATTGAAAAACATTATTTAAAAGCAATGGATATTGAATGGGCAAAAGATGGTATTGAAAACAAGATTTATATTGTTCAAGCAAGACCAGAAACAGTGCATTCAACCAAGCAAAATATTTGGTATGAATATAAATTAACAAGTGAATCTATTCCAATACTTAAAGGAGTTGCTATAGGAAACCAAATAACTTCTGGTAAAGTTAGAGTAATAAAAAATGTAAATCAAATTCAAGAATTTCAAGCGGGTGAGATTTTGGTAACAGAGATGACTGATCCAGACTGGGAACCAATTATGAAGATTGCCAAAGGAATAATAACAGAAAAAGGTGGAAGAACTTGCCATGCTGCTATTGTTGCTCGAGAACTTGGTATCCCAGCAGTTGTAGGAGTAATTGGCGCATTGGAAAAACTAAGCACAGGAGATGAGGTAACAATTGATAATTCTCAAGGTCTTGAAGGGAAGATATATCAAGGAATTTTAAATTATCAAACAACTGAACATAAGCTTCAAGAAATTCCTGAAATAAAAACTAAGGTTTATGTAAATATTGGAGAACCTGATGAAGCTCTGGAAAAGTGGTATTTACCTGTTAAAGGAGTGGGTCTTGCAAGAGAAGAATTTATTATTGCAAGTGAAATAAAGATTCACCCAAATGCTTTAATTGATTATAATGACCTTAGAAAAAAATTAGAAAACTATTCAGATAATAAACCAATTAACAATGATAATAAATTTGATTCAAACTTAGATAATAGTTATGAAATGGAAAATATAAAAGAAATAATCGAAAAAATTGATGAACTAACCGAAGGATATGATAACAAAGATGACTATTACGTTGATAAACTTGCTGAAGGAATTTCAAAGATTGCTGTTGCATTTTATCCTAAAGATGTTATTGTAAGATTTTCTGATTTTAAAACCAATGAATATAAAAATTTGATTGGTGGTAATATTTATGAACCAAAAGAAGAAAATCCTATGATAGGTTGGAGAGGCGCAAGCAGATACTATCATCCTAATTTTATAAAAGCTTTTAAGCTTGAAGTTTTAGCAATCAAAAAGGCTAGGGAAGAAAAGGGATTAGAAAATATCGTAGTAATGGTTCCTTTTTGTAGAACACCTGAGGAAGGAAAAAAAGTTGTTGAAATCATAAGATCAATTATCCAAGACCCAAAATTAAAAATTTATGTAATGTCAGAAATTCCATCTAATATATTATTATCAGATGAATTTCTTGAAATTTTCGATGGAATGTCTATTGGTTCAAATGATTTAACACAACTTATTTTGGGTATTGATAGAGATAATGAAATTTTATCTTCTATTGCAGATGAAAGAAATAAGGCAGTTTTGAAAATGATTGAAGAAGTAATTAGAAAATGTAAAGAGAAAAATAAATATGTTGGTATTTGTGGCCAAGCACCATCAGATTTTCCAGAAATTGTAGAATTTTTAGTTAAAAATAAAATTGATTCTATTAGTGTAAATCCTGATGCAGTTATAAAAACAATAAAATTAGTAAAGGAGGTTGAATAATTTTTTTTAAAAAAATTGTTTTGATATAAAATTTTTTATTTGCTTTAAAATAGCTAATTTTATTGAATATTAAGAGTTTTTATCTTTATTTAATTTAATCATGTTTTTGATTTTGGATTTAAAATATTAATTTTACTGTTATTTAAATGAAGTTTAAGTTATAATTAAAAAATTAAAAAATTATATTAAAAATTCGTATTTAAAAAATAAAAATTTATATTTAAAAATTTAAATGAGTCCTTTATATTACATAAAGAATATATTGCCTAAAGAATATTTTAATTTTGGCAAAGCTTTGTATTTTCTTTTGTTTATTGAGATTCTATTTAATGCTAGTTGGAGTTTAATAGGTCCTTTTTTTGCTGTTTTTATTACAACTCAAATAAAAGGAGGTGATGTAATTTTAATAGCCACAGCTTCATTTTTGTTTTGGATTTCTAAGTCTTTATCTGCTCCTCTTATTGGCTTTTTATCAGATAGATTAAAAGGAATAAAAGACGAACTTTTTTTTATGAAATTTGGAATTATTTTAAATACTTTAACAATCTTGGGATATTATTTTTCATATCTGCCAATTCATATTATTTTTCTTGAGATAATACACGGGATTGGTTCTAGTTTATATTATCCTCCAAGAATTTCTTTGTTAGTTCAACTTTTAAAGGAAGAGAGAACAAGCTCTTATTTTGGACTTAATGATAGTTTCGTAGGGATATTGATTGCTTTTTCTATTTTATTTGGGGGAATATTAATTAATTTTTTAGGTTTCAAGAATATTTTTTTGTTGTCTGCTTTTATCTGCTTTCTACCTTTTTTGATTATCAAAAAGAAATTAGATATATGCGCGAAAGATCTAAAACTTTAATGTTAAAAAATGGCACGCCGAAGTTAAAAACGACGTGCCTAAAATATAAAATAAGGAAACAACTCCTCGGTGTTAATTTAAATTATAACATATTTTTAATTTAGAATAAGAAATTATTTTATATATTTAACGGCTATTTTAAATTATTTATAAAAAATATCTATAATAGCTTAAAATTAATGTTTTTTTATAGAAACTAATAATTTCAATATTTTTAAATTAAAATTGGGGTTAGACAGTTGAAAATATTTTTTTAATATAAAAATTTTTTTTAAATTAAATTTACATTTTTTATTAAAAAACCGGAATTATAAATTCCGGTTAAATAAGAAAATAAATAGAAAAAGGGAGACCAGCAGTTGGCAGCTAATAAAATTATTTCATAATTCTATTATATTGTCAATATTTTTGATGGATATTTTTCCAAATTGTTTTGTTTTTTTTGATATTTTTCACTCTATAACTTTAGTAATTTTTAAAAATAATTAATCTTATTGCTTTCAAGGATATTAAACTATTGACAAACCAATTAATATCTTAATCAAAGCAGGAGAAATAATTTATATTTCATATTGTAAAACTAGAGTGATTTATAACGTATTTATAAAAATAACTAAAAATGGTGTTACTTATAGCCGATAGTTATGTTATAATTTATCATGATTTAGCTAATACTTTGAGGTAATAATTTTTATATTTAAAATAAACTATGAGAATTATTGAAATTATAAAGCTAATATATATTTATCTTTTTTCGGCTATTGGTTTGATTTTGATAATTACTGGAACTGTAAAGTTAATAGATTTGGGACTGAAAGTTTATGTTTTCAAGCAAGCCGATTTTTTTTATAGTCCCAAAATTTACCCAGAAATTTTTCAAGGTGAAAAATTAACTCCAGAAGAGATTGCTAAAAGGGAAGAAGAGCAAAGAAAAGCAGATGAGATCAACAGAATTGCCGAAAGACAAAGAACTGCTTCTAATGCTATTGCTTTAATAATTGTTGGTTTGCCTGTTTTTATCTATCACTGGCAACTAGCCTTACAATATCATTTCAATAAGGAATAATTCAAAATATATTGCCTCTTAACCTTTAAACTTTGATCTTATATATAAAACACGATTGTGAATTTAAAGTAAGTTTTATTTTAGTTTTTAGATAGGCTATGTTTATAATTAAAAGATGAGAGGATTTTATAGAAATTTTTTTAATTTATTTTTAATTTTTTCTATAATAACTGTTTTTTTAATTTTTATATTTTGGTGGGGGATCTTTGCCTTTAAAATTAACAATTCTGAGAATATAGTTTTTTCTGTAAAAAAGGGAGAAAATTTTTTAACCATTGGTAGAAATTTAGAAAAAAAGGGCTTAATAAAAAATAGAATCTTTTTTTATGTTTATGTTTTAGTTAAAAAAGAAGAGAAAAATTTTAAAGCGGGAAGATATTTGCTTTCTTCCTCAATGAATATTCTTCAAATAGTAGAAAAATTGACTTCCGGATATATTGAAAAAGTTAAAATTACTATTCCTGAAGGTTATACTCTTAAAGATATTGAAGAAAAATTAAAAATTAAGTTGAAAGGAGAAAATTTAGAAGGTTATTTATTTCCTGATACTTATTATTTAGCTTTAGGTTTTAATAGTGAAGAAGTTATAAAAATAATGAAGGAAAATTTTGAGAAAAAAATTACTCCTTATAAAAATGAAATCGAAAAAAGTGGTAAAAGTCTTCAAGAAATTATAATTATGGCATCTATTTTAGAAAAAGAAGCAAGATCAAGAGAAGATAAAGAAATAATTTCTGGAATTTTGTGGAAAAGATTAAAAGCAGGCATACCGCTTCAAGTTGATTCTATTTTGACTTACATTACCGGCAAAAAATCTAAAGAATTAACAGCAGATGATTTAGAAATTCCATCTCCTTATAATACTTATAAATACAAAGGACTTCCACCTACCCCTATTTGTAACCCAGGTCTTGAAAGTATTTTAGCTGCTTTATATCCAAAAGAAAGCGAATATTGGTACTATTTTTCAACACCTGAAGGACCGATTATTTTTAGTAAAACTTTATTGGAACATAATTTTGCCAAAGAAAAATATTTATAATAAAATAAGAGAAAATGTCGGAGTCATTCAAAGAAAGGATTAAAAAATTTTCCAAGCCTTTAGTTTTTCTTTTTTTAATGGCCCTTGTTTTTTTAATTATTTTGGGCTTTTATTATCTACAAAAAATACCTTTTCAAACTCCAGCATCCGTACAACCCTATGGCTTGGTTCCGGAAAAAATTTCTCAGTCAGCTGTAATTAAAATTAATTTACCACCTGGTGTAGAAAAATTGTATGCTCAGAAAAATATTAAATTTGAACCAGAGATAAAAGGAACTTGGATTTCTCAAGAAAATGTTCTCAGTAAAATTTTAAACTTGGCTTTAGCAAAAGAAAATACTAATATCCTTTTGTTTAAACCTCTGCAAAAATTAAAATTGAACCGTTATTATTCTGTAGCTTTGAATATGCCAGATGGCGGTCTTATTAAAGGAGAATTTTTAGCAGTTGAAGATCCACAAGTCATTGCCGTTTTTCCTAAAGAAGATTCAGAAAGTCCTGAGAATACTGAAATAACTATAGTTTTTAATAGACCAATGGTGCCATTGACAACCTTAGAATATTCAGAAGCAAAAGCTATGCCTGTGGAAATTTATCCACAAACTGAAGGAAAATTTAAATGGACATCAACTAATGTTTTACAATTTATTCCTAAAGAAAGATTGCTTCGTTCCACAAATTATAAAGTAAGAATAAAACCAGGCTTTATGTCTTTAGATGGCTTACCGGTACCGGAGAAAGAATTTCAATTTCAAACAAGAAAACTAAGATATATTAACTTAACTGTTGGAAAAATACTTTATAATCAACCAATTAGTATTTACTTTAATCAGGCTGTTGATTTAGAAAAAACCAAAAATGAAATTACTTTAATTGATAACACTACTGGCAAAAATATACCTTTTATTTTACAATACCGAGAAACAAATAAAAAAAACTTTAAATCTGAAAATCAAGAAAAAAATTTTGAATTCCAAGGGCCTTTAAGCTTTCAAAGACTCAATAAATATAATAAATATTTTAATCTTTGGCTTACTAATTTTGGTTTGGTGACAGGATCAGTTAAAAAAGTTAATCAAGAAAATGTTGACAAATCAATAGTTCAAGTTTATCCTCAAAATGATAAATATGGCAGAGAAAAGTTGTGGGATTTCGATAAAAATTATACTTTAATAATCAAAAAAGCTTACCCCCTAGAAGGAGACATTGTTTTAGAAGATGAAATAAAGACTAATGTCTTTGTTGAAGGAGTTATCAAGGAAATAAAGGCGGAATCAGAAAGAAGCGATTACGTTTCTTTGGATTTTTTTGATTCTGAAGGTAAACTTTGGCTTGAGTTTTACGAGGAGATTGATTTAGCAAGAAGTATAATTTCTGGAGGAAAGATAAGAAATATCGGCTACGGGGAAAAATGTAAAGAAGGATCAAAAGGTTGTGAAAAAGTACCTGATAAGAAAAAGATTTATCTTACTTTTCAATCACAACAGGTAGGACTTGGAGAAAAGCTTAAGGTGAATATAGAAAAAATTGTTAATTTAGATGGATTTATTTTAAATTCAAAACCTATAAAATTAGAATTAGTTTCATATCCAAAATTTCAGATATTTAAAACATCACCGGGAAACAATTCTCAAAATGCAAGCTTAACTAAACTTGTAATTTGTAGTAATAATCCAATTTTTGTCCCTTCAAAAGAAAACTATAAAAATTATTTTAAAGCTAATTTAGACTTTGAAATAAAATACTGGGGGAATTCTGGGAAAGTTTATGAAAAATATGAAGATGAAATTTGTGAAAAAGGACAATTTAGAACAACTATAGATTATAGACTCACCCCAGAATCTGATTATGTTTTTAATATAACTTTACAAGATACTTTTGGACAAAAAGAAGAAATGGTTCTTAATCTTAGAACAGAAAAAATGCCCTTTGATTTACTTAATTTTTATCATTTCCAAAAATATTACAATGTGACTACTCCCCAGAAAACAAAATTAACCTTTGCTGTAGAGAATATGGATTATATAAATGTTGATATTTGTAAATTATCAGCAAAGGATTTTCTTTATAATTATCTAAATTTAGTACCATATTGGGATTATTGGTATTCAAGATTTGATGGTCCTGAAGCAGTTATTAATTGTAAAGAAAGGATTAAAGATACTATCAAACTGCCTAGAAGATATTGGGCTAAAAATTTCTTTAATTTTGACATTAAAGATTACTTTCCTAATTCAATTGGTAATTATATTATCACTTTTTATCATCCTGATTATAAAGCAAAGCAGTGGCATTATGGTACTAATAAAGAAATAACAAGTCAGGTATACGAAAGAACTTATTTAAATGTAACGAATTTAGCTGCGGCTGAAAAAAGAATTAATGCTGAAAATGAAGTTTTGCAAGTTACAGAACCATCACTTACTGAGAAAATAAAAGGATTAAGAAATCTCTATTGGGTAATTGATTCAAGAAGTTTAAAAGAAATTCCTAAAGCTAAGTTAGATTTCTATAAATGGGAATCGGAAAATAATAGTTTAGTCTATACTGCCTCCGCTTACACTGATGATAAAGGTTTAGCTTTTGTAAGACCCATCTCAAGATTGAGCGGTGTGATTGTTTCTAAAAATGAGGATAGCACTATTTTGTTTAATGAAAGTCAATTAGGATGGGCAAGCACTGCTTATTTAGCTCATAAATTATATCTTTATACCGATAAGCCCATTTATCGTCCGGGACAAGAAGTTTTTATTAAAGGAATTTATAGAATAGGCTATGACGGCAATTATGAGATAATCAAGAACAAACCCCTTGAAATTAGAGTTTTTAATTCCAAATATCAAGAAATTTTTAATCAGACATTAAAAATGAATGATTACGGAACTATTGAGACTAAATTGATATTAGATAAAAATTCTCCTTTAGGTACTTATAGAATCTGCGCTAATTATGATTGCAGCTATTTTGAAGTTTTAGAATATGTTCCTTCTCCTTTTAAAGTGGAAATTAAAACTGACAAAGACGAATATATTTCTAAAAATACTGTTAATTTAGATATCGAAGCAGAATATTATTTTGGCGTTCCTGTTGAAAGAGGCAAGGTAGAATATACCATAGCTTCTCAAAATTATTATTTTGATAGATATCGAGATGGTTACTTTAATTTTGAAAGAGATCGTTATTATTATCCACCTTATGATTATGGAGATAAATTTATTTTAAGAGGAGAAACAACTTTAGATTCTCAAGGCAAGGCAAAAATTTCCAAAGTTTTAGATATAGAAAAAATTTTTAATGAAGAGGAAAGAAAAAGCAAAATCATTGTGGTTGATGTTACAGTTAAAAATACTTTAGGCCAAAGTGTTTCCGCACAAAAATCTTTTATTTTACATAATGGTGAATTCTATTTAGGATTATCTTCAGATAAATATTTTGTTGGCAAAAATGAAAAATTTAATTTGAAAGTGAAATCTGTTGATACGCAGGGAAAAGAAATAAGTGTCGATAATATAAAATTAGATATTTATCGAATTCAATGGATTTCAGCAAGAAGACAAGATGCTACAGGAGAATATTCTTATGAATGGGAGAAGAAAAGAGAACTTGTAAAAAGTTTTAATTTCGGTACTGATTATAAGGGAAATTATAATTTTGTCCTTCAACTTGATAAAGAAGGAGAATATGAGGCAGAAATTAAAGCTAAAGACAGAAGAGGTAATATGATTTCCAATGTTTATAGTTTTTATGTTGGTGAAGAAGGTGAAGTTACGGTGAGATATTTGGAAGATACTCAGCTTGAAATTGAAACTAGAAAGAAAGATTTAAAAGTTGGTGAAGAAGGCAATATAATTATTAAATCACCATATAAAATAGCAAAGGCTTTAATTTCTATAGAAAGAGGAGAAATTTTTGATTATCAAATTAAAGAAATTACGAGCAATCTTTATAACTTTGCCTTTAAAGTCAAAAAAGAATACTCACCCAATATTTATGTTTCTGTTTTGTTGTTTTCACAAAACCCGGAAGTAAAATTTGCTCAAACCGAATTCTATATAGATAGAAAACAATATGAGCTTGATATTAAAGTGAAATCTAATAAAAAGTTTTACTTACCTGGAGAAGAAGTAGTTTTAGATATTACCACTAAAGATTGGTTAGGAAGAGGAGTGTCTGCTGAGGTTTCTGTAGCAGTTGTTGATCTTTCTGTGTTAGCTTTAAAAGGTAATCCGAAGAAAAATCCTTTAATCTTTTTCTATGATGGTTTTCCTTTAACAGTTTCTTCTGCTGCTAATCTTAAAAATATTTTAGTTACAGAAGAGATAAAAGCAGCAGAAGGTGTAAAGGGTGGTTCTGGAATGGTAGAAGAAGCTTTAGCAGTTAAGAAAAGAGGAATATTTAAAGAAACTGCTTTCTGGCAAGCAGTGGTGAGGACAGATTCTCAAGGCAAAGCTCAAGTTAGATTCATTTTGCCCGATAATTTAACAACTTGGCAAACAGAGACATTAGGATTAACAAAAGATACTAAATTAGGCGTTAACTATATTGAATTTTTAACAAGAAAAGAATTAATGGCTGTTCCTTTCAAACCGAGATTTGTTGTTCCTGGAGATGAGTTTTTTGTTGGTGCGCAAATTTTCAATCAATCAAAGAATGTAGAAAGAGTAAAAGTGAAATTTGAAAGTAAGACTTTAGTTTTAAAAGAGAGTTTTTCAGAAAAAATAATTATTGTTGATCCTAAAAAATCAGCTACTGTTTATTTTAAAGTCTACGCTCCTTACTCGATTAAATCTGGCGAGCATAATTTTGTTATTTCAGCTTTTGGAGATAAATTACAAGATATTGTTGAACAAACTATAAAAATTACTCCTAATAATACTTATGGAGTTGTTGCTTCTTCAAATTATACTTCTTTGCCTGTATTTAAAGAATATGTCTATTTACCTTGGAATATTGAAAAAGATAGAGGAGAATTAAAGATAAAAACTTCAGCTACTTTAGCAGTTTTTCTTTCTGATGCTTTAAATTATCTTCTTCAATTTCCTTATGGTTGTTCAGAGCAAATTTCAAGTAAATTAAAAGGAATAGCTGTTGTTAAAAAAGCCTTGAATATCCCAAATTTAATTGAAAAATTCAAATTAGAAAAAATAAAATATAATGATAAAGAATATACTATTGATGAAGTGGTTCAAATTGGTTTACAAAAACTTTATAATAATCAAACATTAGATGGTGGTTTTTCTTGGTGGGAGAAAGGTAGGCCAGATTTTCATCTTACTTTATATGTTGTTGAGACTTTGAACTTACTTTCTCAATCAGGATTTAATATAAATCAATACTCTTTAGAGCGAGCTTTTGGTTATCTTTATAAAGAAATCACTAGTAATCAAGAATTGAATCAAAATCCAGATACTATAATTTTGACAGCTTATGCTCTCTTAAATTCACCATCTTTT
>Ga0209691_1002275_pt1 | contig 10192 bp, 7 predicted proteins | sample YNPMSBMetaG_FD_187120 | JGI IMG/M metagenome (GOLD analysis project Ga0209691, IMG submission 187120) | Anoxygenic and chlorotrophic microbial mat microbial communities from Yellowstone National Park, USA - YNP MS-B MetaG (SPAdes) (version 2) ... | reverse complement strand
TTGCTGAATTTCTTTGGCGCTTAAACGATAAGGAGCACCTGCTGCTGAAACCACGTTTTCCTCTATCATAATAGACCCCAAATCATTGGCTCCTGCATACAAACACACTTGTGCCACTTTAGGACCCACCGTTAGCCAGGAAGCTTGAATATTTGGAATATTAGGCAACATCATACGGCTCAAAGCTATCATTCTGATGTATTCATTCGGTGTAACCTTATTTTTAATACCTTTTATTCGGTTTAAAAGCGTACCTTCATCTTGATAAGGCCAGGGAATAAAAGCTAAAAACCCATTCGCATCAGCAGGTTTCTCGGCTTGCACAGAACGCAATAAAACTAAATGTTCAAATCGTTCTTCTATCGTTTCAATATGCCCGAACATCATCGTAGCACTGGTAGTAATATGAAGTTTATGCGCGCAACGCATGACCTCCAACCATTCTTCCCCGGTACATTTCCCATTAGAAATTAAACGACGTACACGGTTGTTCAAAATTTCTGCCCCTGCACCCGGCAACGAATCTAAGCCCGCTTCTTTTAATATTTGCAACGTCTCCGTATAACTCAATTTGCTAAGTTCAGATATATGAACAATTTCCGGCGGTCCTAATGCATGTAAACGAATATTAGGAAACCAACTTTTGATTTTTTTAAATAAATCCCGATAAAACTCAATTCCCAACTCTGGATGATGCCCGCCCTGTAATAACAACTGGTCTCCTCCTAATGCTAAAGTCTCTTGTATTTTCTTTTGATAAGTTTCATCATCCGTAATATATGCTTCTGGATGTCCAGGAACTCTATAAAAATTACAAAACTTACAATTCGCTACGCAAACGTTTGTCGTATTGACATTTCTATCTATTTGCCAGGTTACCACGTTGGGCGTTTCCTTTTTGTGTATTTTACGCATTTCATTCGCAACATACATCAAATCAGGAGTTGTAGCATGATAATACAAATAAACTCCTTCCTCTATACTCAAAAACTCAAAGTTTAATGCTTTTTGCAGTAAATTATCTACTTCTTTGCTCATATTTAAAGGACAAAATTAGCTATTCAACAAATCATAAACAAAATTTGTTTATATTGAGCTTGTTTATCTATAAATTAAAATGCCATTCGTTTACTTCCTCCTGAACAAAAGGAAATCGTTTTTTTACGATATTCCGAAGAACTAAGCTTCAAAGAAATTGCTTCATTAAACGATATTAGCATCAATACTGCCTTAGGGCATATGAGCTATGCTATTCTTAACTTGCAAAAAATTATTGCATCAAAAAAAATTTGTTTGTAATTTTGCGGTTTGGTAATGATAAAATACTTCTTACTGATAATCAGCACCTTAGTTTATTTAGGCTGTTCAAGTAAATATGCCAAAATGGCTAAAAAAGGCAGTATCGCAGAAAAAGATTCTGCCGCAATTTACTATTTCAATAAAAAAAATTATGAAACCGCAATGCCTTTACTTGAAGAACTTTTAGGCGTTTACAGGGGAACTCCTCGTTACCAAAAAATTTTATATTTTTATGCTTACTGCAAATACGGATTAGGAGATTATCTTACTGCTGCTTTTTATTTTGAAGAATTTACCAAACAATTTCCTACCTCTGAATATACTGAAGATGCTCAATTCATGGTCGCAAATTGCTACCGCGCCATGTCTGCGGATTATCCTTTAGACCAATCCGAAACTCAAAAGGCTATTGAACATTTTGAAATTTTTTTAGAACAGTACCCGCTATCCACAAAATCCCAAACAGCTGAAAATCACATTCTTGAACTTCGCAATAAACTAATGACCAAAGCTTGGGAACAAGCTAATCTGTATTACAAAATTGGCTACTACAAAGCTGCTGTGGTGGCATTAAAAAATTTCATTTCAGATTATCCTGCCTCGCCTTATCGTGAAGAAGCCGCTTTTAAAATGATTAAAGCTTCCTTAGAATACGCAAAGCTAAGTGTAGAATCCAAACAAATTGAACGCTACCAAAATACTATCAACCTTTACCACAAATTTATTGACCGTTACCCCCAAAGTAAATACCTTAAAGAAGCAGAAGATTGCTATGCCCTAGCTCAAAAAAATCTTGAAAAATTAAAAAAAAATATACAATGAAAGTACCTGAAAATCTTGATCCGAACATTCAGCCTTTAGATTTTTACAAAATGATTGACGAAACCGGCAATATCTACAAAGCCGTCATGGTCATGGCTAAGCGTGCTAATCAACTTTCTCAACAAATAAAACAAGAAATTGTTACTAAGCTCGCTGAATTTTCTAATTACGCAGATAGTTTAGACGAAATCGTTGAGAATCGTGAGCAAATTGAAATCTCTAAAACTTACGAGCAAATGCCTAAGCCTACTCTCATCGCTCTGCATGAATTTCAAAATCATGAAATTAAGTGGACAGAATAATAGATGCTTCGCAGCCCTTGAAAGGAAAAAAAATCCTTTTAGGGGTTAGCGCCAGTATTGCTGCTTATAAAGCCATCTTATTACTTCGTTTACTTCAAAAGCATGGTGCTTCCGTTCAAGTAATCATGACCCCTGACGCTCAGCGTTTTGTTTCTCCTTTAACCTTTTCTACCCTCTCCCAATTCCCTGTCTTCATAGATTTATGGCAAGAAACCTCCGGCAACCATGACTGGTCTTACCATGTACAACTTGCTCAGCAGGCTGATATTCTCCTTATTGCTCCTGCGACTATGAACACGATTGCTAAATTAGCTCACGGAATTTGTGATAACGCTTTAACTGCTACTGCCTTCTCCGCTAAATGCCCTATCTTCATTGCTCCCGCTATGGACCATGACATGTTTCATTCCCCCCCCAATCAATCTAACCTCTTAACCCTTCAAAAATATGGCTACCATATCCTCCCTACAGAAACAGGATTCTTAGCCTCTGGCCTTCACGGGGAAGGTAGAATGTTAGAACCCGAACAAATCCTTGAACATCTCCTTTATCATTTCACCCCTAAAATCTTAGCTTCGCAAAACTTACTTATTAACCTCGGTCCTACTCAAGAAGCAATTGACCCTGTTCGTTTTATTTCTAATCATTCAAGCGGAAAAATGGGCTTAGCCATTGCCTTGTGGGCTCACCGCATGGGCGCAAAGGTTACCACCGTCTCCGGCCCCATTTCCTTATCTATTCCCTCTTACCTAAATCCTATTCAGGTTACTACCGCTCAGCAAATGCTTCATGCCATGTTAGAGAACCTCCCACATCATAACCTAATCATTTGCACCGCTGCCGTCGCAGATTTTAAACCGGTTGAAGTATACCCTCAAAAAATTAAAAAAAATGAAAATCCTAACCCGCCTAGTATTCAGCTCACCCAAAACCCCGATATCCTTTTGGAAATCAGCAAACAAAAAAAATCAAACCAAAAACTCATCGGCTTTGCCCTTGAAACGGATAACCCCTTAGAAAATGCTCAAAAAAAACTACACCAAAAAAATTTAGATGCTATCGTGCTGAATACCTTACAAACCCCAGGAGCTACTTTCGGCTCAGATTATAACAAAATTTGGTTTGTAACACTGAACCAAGTTATTGAAACAGAATTACTTCCGAAAGAACAAATTGCCATAGAAATTTTATGCTTAATAGCCGAGAAAATTTTAAAAAAGTAAGAAGAACCTTTTTAATGGGATGCTAACCACCCAAAACCTCATCGGCTTCCTTAAAGCCTCTCGCCCTATTAACCTCCTTATCTCTTTCTTAACCTTTTCCGTTGCCGCTTATTTCTCTTTTCTTTACTCCTTTCAATTCCTTTATGAACCTCTCTTCTGGCTCCAAGCTTCCTCTATCCTGATCATCGCCGCAGCAGGCTACCTCGTTAATGACCTCTACGACTACAAAATTGACCTCATCAATAAGCCTCATAAAACCTATGTCAATATCTACGCCTCGGCTAAAAAATTTTGGACTCTTTACTTCTTGCTTAACTTGATAGCCTTCTTTCTCTCCTTCCAACTTCCTTTTAAATTTTTTTTTATCAATTTGCTTTCTATTTTCCTTTTGTTTACTTATGCCTATTACTTCAAACGCTATGCAATCATCGGTAATTTGATTATCAGCACCTTAGCCGCTTTAGTGATTATCTCTGGCGGTTTACTCAAACATATTAAATTGCCTCTGATGTGGATGACCATTTTTGCCTTTCTAATAACTCTTATTCGTGAGATTGTGAAGGATGTTGAAGATATCAATGGTGACCTCCAAAACCAACTCAAAACTTTGCCCATCCTTGCTGGTTTACGACTTACTCAATTCATTATTATTGCTCTTGTTGCGGTGTTAATGCTTTCTATTCCCTTGCCCTTTATTTTTCATTACCTCTTATTTCGCGAATTTTTGTGGTCATACTTGGCTTCGGGAATTTTACTTGTAATTATTCCTTTGCTTTACGTACTTAAAATCTTAATGTATCATGGCTTTCATATTCGCAAGTACTCCAAAGTAAGTGCTTTACTAAAAGCGGTAATGTTAGGCGGTATTTTTTCCTGTTTTTTTCTTAAATAGTTATCTTACTCAAAATCAATCATTTACATTTTTTTTATCCAAAAGTTTCAAATATTTTTGGTACGCATAAAAATTATTGCTATCTTTGCACAAATTCGTACAAAAATGAAAAAGATCGTATTAGTTGTTTTAACCCTTGTATTTAGTGCTACAAACGCACAATTGTTACAAAAGTTACCGAAGGGCAATGCCCAAATGATGCAAGTATCCCCAGCTGCATCTTATAAAACTCAAGCGGATACAACGCTCAGAGACCACTACGAAAGATGTGCAGCACCAGGAAAAATGGTTCTTTATGGGTTTGTTCTTGGTGGATATGTTTCGGGTACTGTAAAAACTATACAAGATAGTGGTTTTAACTTAGATTTTACCGAGCAAGCGCAATTCTTTCAGTATGCAGGTAGCCATCATGTTACGGACGTATTAGTATGGTTTGGTGCCAAAATAGGGGTAGGATTAGATGATGATTTTGAAATTAGAGTTTACCCCGGTAGAAATGTTATTGACAATGCATCAATCCCTCCTATTGGAACTCAAGGATTTAATTTTGCACAAGTAACTGCTGGCAGTCAAACTAATTTTTTGAGTAATATTTTTACCTTTGCTACGCCCGTAGCTTTTACAGATTCTTTTTTAGTCAGTATTGTTTGTAAGACTCCTATATCAGATGATACCCTTGGCATTGTTACCTCTCACCCTGACTCTGGCTGCGGTCAAAATGAACTTAGATTCCTACAAAAAATAGAAGATTTTGGACAAGAGTTGGAGGTATGGAATTATGCTGACAAGTTCTGGCAAGGTGGTTTTAATGCAGATTTGATGGTATTAGCAGTAGTAGAAATCACTACTTCCAAAGGCGCTAAAAATGGCAATTTGAATGTATTCGGTGCATTCCCTAACCCTGCTACTTCCCAAGTAAATATTATGTACGAATTAGATAACCCCGATATGGCAACTATCACCATTTATGATATGTCAGGAAGAATGTTGTCAGAAGAAAAAGTTCATTCTATTGCAGGCTTGAATTACTATCACGTAGATACTAATCAGCTACCTAACGGTAATTACATTTATTCTGTTAAAACTTCCAAAGGACAAGTTGCATCGAAGTTCTGCGTAAGCAAATAAATAAACCTTAATAAAGTGCATAGCCCATAGTTTTTCAGCTATGGGCTTATTTGTTTTATTATAAGAAAAAAATCTATTCGTGAAAATTCGTGTTTTTCGTGGTTAAAATTAAGAAATGCTCAGGCTTACTTTTTTACCATCTATAATTTACAGAGAAAAGAAATTGCCTGCCGAGTTTTTGTTCACGGAAGGTTTGAGAAATTTTATTTTTAAAGTAGTGAGTTTGTTGAAAGAATGCCCAACGTATCGGTTGATTGAATAAATTAAAGCAAGCCAAACGAAATTCCCAGTGGGCTTGATAAATTTTAGAGATTTGAAAAGTTCCATCTGTTCTTTGTAATTCCCAAATATCCCATTTTTTGTTGTCACTATTTGCAAGGAAAATACTTTTCCCTTTATGATGGATGTAGGATTGAACTTTAAGACCTAATTTAGGATGGGTCCAGTTCAACCCAAGATTAGAACCATAATTAGAATGCCCCTGCAAAGGGCGGGTGAATTCAGTAAAATATTCGTATTCATGTTTAGTTTTGGTATTAGAAAAGGAAGCATAGCCATTCCACTGAATATGAAGCATTTCAAAAAAAGAATTGGGAATAAGTTTACCGATATTTTGTTTCCATTCCATTTCAAGACCGCCCAAAATAGCGGCATTTGCATTAGTTGTAGCCATAGTTAAAACTTGTGAAGAAAAAGCAGAGATATTGTACTGATGTTCAAGGGGAAGGTGTAAGTGCTTAAAAAACAAATTAACAGAGAAGGCATCTGATGGAGTAGTAAAACTTTCGTAACGAGCATCCACGTGGTTTATGGTAGATGTCATGGCATTAGGGTTAGGCAGTTGAAGGATTTGGGTTAACGGATGAAAATAAGAAGCGCCGAGCCAGTCTCTATCGCTTGGTCTTGCAACCGTCATCATATAATTAAAACGAAATTGACTTTTTTCATTAGTTTTAAAAATCACTGAAACCGAAGGCAAATCACTTTGCATAGCTAAAGTTTTAAGGTTTTGATTATTAAAGTTTGCAATTTGACGAAAGGAGAAATCTTCTCTAAATCCGAAAACCAAATGAAAAACATCCGTTAATTCGTATTGAATGTTGATGTAAGGAGCAAAATTTAAATTTTGAGCTGTAAAAAAGTTGGTAGTATCTGTAAGTTCTAAAAGATTTTCGTGAGAGATTTCGGTTAGTCCGTTTGTTAAAATGTTATTGATAGAAAGAAAAGAAGAATCTAAGAGGGGGGTATTTAATTGGTAAAGAAATTTACGGGAGTTAAACAAGGAGCTTGTCCAATTGATAAAAGCACCTATACGAGTTTTGGCTTTATTATCATCTTCTTTGACCATCACATCAAAAAAAGCATCTCCCCCTAATTGATGAACTTGTTGTTTATCAGCATAAATCAAATTTTTTTGGTAGTCTTTATCTAAATAAATGTTAGAGGCATTGGGCAGCTGCAAATTCATATCATTAGAAGCATTTTTTTGAAAATTCATAGCAATGGAAGCAGGAGTTTGTTGATAATAGTAATGGTAAAATTGTGACCATTCCAAGCGGAGGCTTCTGTCTTTTTTGGCTACTAAGATGTGTTCTCCGGAATTTTGTTGAGCGAAAATAAAATTTCTTATAAAAGATTGATTTTTAAAGTATTCATAATCCGTTGTTTGAGAATAAACGAGATTTTCGTTTTTGTAAGTTATAAAGTTTTGGGAGTAAAACTTATTTTTAAGGTTCCAGTTAATTGAAGCATTTGCCATTGCAGAAAAATTTTGGGTATGAACATCTTGCGAGGCTTGGCGAATGGGATTAAAAAACAAAGTGCCCCGATGATGATGACTTAAATTTGAACCTGCAACAATTTTTTTATGATAAAAATCAGAAAAGCTGAGGGCAAGAACAAGTCCTATATCTCTATTATTGAAAGCGGTTAAACGATTAGCGAGATAGGCATTCCATTGGGTAGCAGGCAGTGCAGTGTAAGGATGATTTTTGAAGTAATTAGGTATGAAAGGCTTAGAAGGTAGTGCAAAAGACCGTAGTTGGATTTTAATATTATGAGTTTCAGGAATAAATAAAAAGTTACGGTTTGTAGGGAAAGCAGATAATTTTTTAAAGGTAGTATAAGGATGATAAAAAGCGTTCCATTGGAATTTTAAGTGGGGAGCCAGAGGCATTTTTTCTGTGTCTAATTCTATGGCACCGCCTGCATAGTTTCCATAAAATTCTGAAGTAGTGGATTTTGATATTTGAATTTTTGAGAAGAGTGATGCGGGCAAATTGTATAGTGGATAAAAGATTTGTTGAGGGTCTAAACTGATTAAAGGTGCACGATTGAGTAAAACAGCATTATATTTTTCAGGTAAACCTCTAATAAAAGTTTTGTTTTCTTCCAATGCAGCGCTATTCATTCTTTTAAAGGAGGTAGCAATGGAATAATCAAAATTGTCTTTATCAATTTGAGTAGTGGGAGTATTTTCAAAGATAAAATTTGAATTTTTTTGGAGGGAAATTGCATACAACTCAGAAAACTTAGGTGCTTCGGGATCAATAACATCCTTTTCATTTTCATTTATTTGTAATTGCAAAGTCAATACCAAGTTTACAATTTGTTTATCAGTGGTAGAAATATTAGTAAAAGTAGTTTTTTTATAGCCCAAATAACTAACTTCCAAAGAAAAAGTACCAGGCGGTAAATCCATAAACTCAAAGTAGCCGTTCAAGTCAGTATAACAATAAGTTCCAGTAGGTTTTAGTTTGACGATTGCGCCGATAAGAGGTTCTTTGCTTGCCTCATCGTATACATTACCTTGGATATAAGTTTTGCGTTCTTTCGCATTGATTCTTCCTTCTGAAATAGCAGGGTTATAAAAACACTTGTTTTTCAAATTGGATTGAGAAAGTAAGTTGGATGTAATTAAAACACAGAGCAAGAAAAATGTAAAACGTTTAATTTCCAAATAACGCATAATTTGAGTACAAATTTAAGTATTTTTAGGTAAGTGTAAGAATTTTTTATTCACTCTATTCATTGATATTGATACGTAAAAAAAGGTTTTTTGTTTAAAAAATTCTGATTTTTTATTCAATCAGTAAACTGACAAAAAGTTTCTTATTTGAAGCAAAAAATTAAAACATCAAGATATTTCTGAACGTAAGGTTTATTCTAGGATTTAAGGGTTTATTTTGTTTCGGGACGGCATGTTCCCAAAAATGTTGGCATTCTCCTTTCATCCACAATAGGCTACCATTTTCTAGTTCAATAGAAACTCTTTGAGATTTGTTTTGTTTATTTCTGAGCACAAATTTTCTTTTAGCACCTAAAGAAACGGAGGCAATGATAGGGTTTTTACCGAGTTCTTTTTCATCATCGGCATGCCATCCCATAGAGTCCTTTTCATGACGATAAAGATTTATTAACACGGAATTAAAAGAGGTATTGCAAAAATGTTGAAGAACTTTTTTTAGTTCAAGTAATTCTTCAAACCAAGGCAAAGGCTCATTTTTTAGACCTGAATAGTAGTAAGTAGCATAAGGGTCACCGTACCAGGCAGTAAGTCTTGGAACTAAATATTTTTTCCCGAATAATTGAATTTCAGGTTGTTGCCATTTTACTTTATGAAAAAAAACTTCGTAGTAAAGATTAGCTTGATGAGGAGATTAAAATTGAGGGAAATAAAACACTTCACCGCCATAAGGCAGTAAATTTTGCATATTTATTGAAAATTAGGCTTTCTTTTTTCAGCAAATGCAGTCATCATTTCAATAAAATCAGGGTTTACCAAATTTTTGCCGTTCCATTCTGCGATATATTTAAGACCTTGTTCCGGCGTTTGGTTCCATTGATAGTTTAATAAATTTTTGATGCCATGAAGAATAAAGCTAGAATTTTCAGCAATTTCCTGAGCAATTTTTAAAGTTTGTTGAAGGAGAACATCTTGATTTTCAAATACTTCTGAAACAAGCCCCCAAGAGTATACTTTTTGAGCAGAAAAATCTTTCCCAGTAAAAGCCATCCAACGAGTATGATTTTCGCCGATGATATGTGGTAAACGATTTAACGAGCCTAAGTCTGCTACAATAGCCATTTTAGTTTCTCGTAAAGAAAAAAAAGCATCTTGAGAAGCAAAACGTAAATCACAAGCAACGGCAAAATCTAATCCTCCCCCCACGCAAGCTCCATGCACTGCCGCAATATGTATTTTGGAGCTGTTCGCAATTTGTATGAAAGGCTGTTGAAGTTCTGTTATCAATTTTTCAATAGCCTCAGCATCTTTTGACATCAGAATAGGCTGGAAGTTCAAAAAAAAATCCATCAAATCTAATCCCGCACAAAAACCTTTTCCTTTTCCTGCCCAAACAATTACTTTGGTTTGCTTATCCTTTTCAAAATTGCCTAACAAAATAGAAATTTCGTCCCAAAATGCTTTGTTCATTGCATTGATTTTATTCGGACGATTGAAATAAATCAAGGCTACTTTATCTTGCTTTTCAACTTCAAAAAATGGCATTTTTACTCTTTGATAG
>Ga0209691_1002274_pt1 | contig 10197 bp, 7 predicted proteins | sample YNPMSBMetaG_FD_187120 | JGI IMG/M metagenome (GOLD analysis project Ga0209691, IMG submission 187120) | Anoxygenic and chlorotrophic microbial mat microbial communities from Yellowstone National Park, USA - YNP MS-B MetaG (SPAdes) (version 2) ... | reverse complement strand
GCCATGCCCGCACAGGTTGAAGACAATCGTGCGGCTCACGCCCTCCTCGCGGCAGCGGATGGCTTCCTCGATGGCACCGCGGACCGCGTGCGCGGCCTCAGGCGCGGGCAGGATGCCCTCAGTGCGGGCAAAGAGCACGCCGGCCTCGAAGGTGATGCGCTGCTGCACGGCGCGCGCTTCGATGATGCCGTGGCGATATAGCTCGCAGACCGACGAGGCCATGCCGTGATAGCGCAGCCCGCCGGCGTGGATGGGCGCGGGGATGAAGCTGTGGCCAAGGGTATACATCTTCAGCAACGGCGTCATCTGGCTGGTGTCGCCGTAGTCGTAGGCATATACGCCGCGCGTGAGCGATGGCGCCGCCGCCGGCTCAATGGCCACCACGCGCAGGTCAGGCGCTTTGCCGCTCAGTTTGTCGGCGACAAACGGATAGGCGAAGCCGGCGAAGTTGCTGCCCCCGCCGATCGCGCCCACCAACACGTCCGGATAAACGCCAGCCAGCTCAAGCTGCCGCTTGGCCTCCAAGCCGATCACGCTCTGGTGCATCAGCACGTGGTTGAGCACCGACCCCAGCGCATACTTCGTCGGCGTTGGGTTGGTGACGGCGTCCTCAACCGCTTCGCTGATGGCGATGCCCAGCGAGCCGGTGTTGTGCGGGTCTTTGGCGAGGATGGCGCGCCCGGCGTTGGTGTCGCTGCTGGGGGACGCCACGACCTGCGCGCCCCAGGTCTCCATGAGCACGCGGCGATATGGCTTCTGCTCGTAGCTCACCTTGACCATGTACACCTTTAGGTCAATCTCGAACAGCCGGCAGGCCAGCGCCAGGGCGCTGCCCCACTGGCCGGCGCCGGTCTCGGTGGTGATGCGCTTGGTGCCCTCGGCCTTGTTGTAATACGCTTGCGCGACAGCGGTGTTTGGTTTGTGGCTGCCGGCTGGGCTAACCCCTTCGTACTTGTAGAAGATCTTGGCCGGCGTCTGCAGCGCCTTCTCCAGCCGGTGGGCGCGATAGAGCGGCGTCGGTCGCCATAGCTTATATACGTCGCGCACTGGTCCAGGGATCTCGATCCATCGCTCGCGCGAGACCTCTTGCATGATCAGCGCCATCGGGAAGAGCGGCGCTAAGTCATCCGGCCCAACGGGCTGTTTGGTCTGCGGATGGAGCACCGGCGGCAACTCAAATGGCAGGTCAGCCTGAATGTTGTACCAAGCCTGTGGAATGTCTTTCTCGGCAAGGATAAACTTGGTGTGATCTAACATAGTATTATGCATAGTCTTGAGCAAATCCACGATCTCGAAGCACTTCCTCTAGATATTGGTTAACCTCAGCAGCCGTAGACAAAGTGAGAACGCGTTGGGCTATCTTTCGAGTCTGATCAACCGCCAGGGAGCGGATAATTTGCTTGGCTTGGGGGATTGCAGTAGGTGTCATGCTGAACTCGTCTAACCCCAGCCCCAAAAGGAGAGGGATCGCCTTTGGTTCTCCAGCCAACTCTCCACATAATCCCACGCGTATCTTTGCTTTGTGCGCAGCTTCGATCACATCCCGCAGTAAACGCAATATAGCTGGGTGCAGCTGTTGATAGAGGTAAGACAGTTGCTCATTGGTTCGGTCACAGGCTAAGACATATTGGGTCAGGTCGTTGGAGCCTATGCTGAAAAAACTTACTTGCAGCGCCAGAACGTCAGCAACAACAGCTGCTGCCGGCGTTTCTATCATTATGCCAGTCTCTATCTCTGTTGCGTGAGGAATTCCAGCTTTCTCCAAGCTGGCCTTTGCCTCTTCAAGTGCCCTATGCGCCTGAATAACCTCCTCAACAGTTGCTACCATTGGAAACATGATCTTTACATTGCGACCAACAGCGGCACGCAGGATTGCTCGCAGCTGGATTTGAAATAGATCAAGGTGGCGCAAAGACAGGCGAATGGCTCGTACTCCCAGAAACGGGTTTGATTCCGAGGGGAGATCCAAGTAGGGCAATGGTTTGTCACCACCAATATCCAGGGTGCGGATAATGAGAGGACGATCTCCCATTACATCGGCAATAGCCCGATAGGCCGCATACTGCTCCTCTTCGCCCGGCATTGTTGCCCGATCCACGAAGAGGAACTCAGTGCGCAGAAGGCCAACTCCTTCAGCTCCCAGAGACAAAGCCTCACGGGCAGAGGCAACACTTCCGATATTGGCAAAAACCTCTATACGACGACCATCTTTTGTGATTGCCATCTCTTGACTTTGGCGGATTGCCTCAGCAATCTGCACAGTCCTACGGGTTTGTTTTTCCTGATAAGTAGCGAGCACCTCCGAAGCGGGATTGACTATCAACTGGCCTGTGTTACCATCCAGAACGACTAGCGTGCCGTCGCTAATGTTTAGAGCTGATTCCTCTATCCCGACGACTGCTGGGATATTCCACATTCGCGCTAGGATAGCAACATGTGAAGTAACCCCTCCGCCAACAGTACAGATCCCTGTAACAAGCTCGCGTTTCAACCGAGCAGTATCCGATGGAGTCAATTCTTGAGCAACCAAGATGACAGGTTGAGAAACAGTATGTAGTGATGTTTCCTCGGAAAGACCGAGAAGGGCGCGTATGGTGCGCTGCTCGATATCTCGAACATCGGCCGAGCGCTGCCGGGCGATCTCAGTGCCTTCTTGTTCAAAACGGGTCACCCATTCCTGAAAGACATCGCTGGCTGCCGCTTCTGCATTCAACGCTGCTTGCTGAATCGCATCCTCTATAGCCCTTACTAGAGTTGGGTCTTCCAGCATTAGTCTTTGAAACTCAAAAATGCGCGCTGTCTCAGGGTGATGGACAGCCACTTCTTGCTGTAGGTTGACCAGCTCCTGGCGTGCCCTTTCCAATGCTTTGTTTAGGCGAGCCGTCTCTGCAGCAATATCCTGAACAAGGTAACGCTCAATGCGACAGGTGATGGGGCGATACTGGAATACAGGAGCGATCGCTATTCCTGCAGAAGCTGGGACACCCCGTAGGCCCTCTTCCTTGGAGCTGTCTACTGGCTGAAGGATCGCAACTTCGGGAGATTCTGACTCTCCAAAACCGCTTTCAACCAGTGTCTTTAAGGTCTGAATAGCCGCCTGCGCGTCCTTTCCTCGAGCGACGATTCGGATTCGTTCTCCTCGCCAGGCTGTCCCTCCACTGGCAACTTCCACAATGCTTTTGGCGTTGACAGGTGGGCGTTGTTGGGAAGCGTTCTGCACAGTGATGTGAGACTGAAACTGCATAGCAGCTTGGACGAATCGGGCAGCAGGACGAGCATGAAGACCAGAGAGATTCTTAATCACCAACTCTATAGATTCCTCTGGCACATCTGCAATCTCCTCTGGAGCAGTTGGCGGGGCCGCGCTGTGCGAGGAAGATGCCAGGATCTTAGAAACGTGTGTCACTTGCTGAGCAGCATGCTGAACCGCATCCAGGCTCTCCCCACCTGCTGCGGCGACAACGGCTGCGACAGCACCTTCCACTAAGGGAGCATCGGCCAAGCGCACCCGCTCTCGCCATTCGGGCGGCAGGTTGTCGAGCACCATCTCCGCCACCATGATCGAGCTGCCCAAGTCGGCTAGGATCAAAGCACTGCCACCCTGGCCCAATATCTGTTGCAAAGCGTTCAGCAACTTGTCCGGGCTAGTGCCCAAACGACCATCCTCAGTCCCACCTGCGGGAATGACCGGAACGTCTGCGCCACTGGCCATTTGAAGGGCTACATCACGGACTCCCAGAGCCAACTGATCACTGTGCGAGACAATAACGATACCAACTGATTCGTTACTCATAGAAGCAAAGCCACCAGCACTGATATAAGACAAAGTCAGCTACCTCAAACGCTGCAATGGGGACAGTGGACTACTTCCCAGGGTAAAGCGTCTACCTCTGCGCCCGTTCCTACATAACTAATGGCACCACACCGGCAGGTATACCATCCCTCATTCGCCTGCTCCAAAAGAATGCGCAACACTTGTAAATCAAACACCTCTACATCGCATCTCTAGCGAGCATTAGTCAACAGCCATTTATATCCTGCTGCTTGCAAAAGATCAAAATATTCTTTGAAATATCAGCAATGTCATATCGACAATATAGCAGTTGTCACATCAGGCGGGAGAGGAAAGTCTAGCGCATTAGCACATACAATTCGTAGATTCCGCGGCAAAGATAGGCCGGTGTGCAAGAGCGCTGTACCAACCACTAGGGGGTTGACCTCTACCGCATACACACGGTACACGCGCTGGGCAATCCGGAGGGTCAGATGGAGGTCTCCCGAACTGATGTCTATCACGATGTCCTCGTAGCACACTCTTTCTAGAACAGTTTGGTAGATTTCCTCATCGTATCGGCTAAACCGGCCTTCCCGCATCTCCAGGTCGTGAGCTTGCAGGAAGTATTCCAAACCTTTGCTTGATGCTTCAGGGATGGCAAAGTTACTCATCAGGAGACCGTTTTATCTCCAAAACCAGCCGCACCTACTGCGTCTACGACTGCTAGGCGGACTTCATAAAAGGTAGACATAGAACGTCGTCTTAACACTGGACTATGCAATCCACAGAACGCTCTTGCCTAATGTGTGAACAGCATTGATGGTTCTATCCTCCTCTGGAGAGCCAACCAGCCCGGTAAGCTATGGCAAGCCAGAAGCCAATCCAGACGATCGGGAACAGCATCATACTAAGGCCCCGACCTGCTGTATAGAACATTATCTCGCTGACTACCAACGGGAACAAGAAGGCGAAAATCCACTGCCATGGTGGGCGACGAGGGGAATCCTGCGCTCTTTGCCCCTTTGTTTTCTTTTTAATCATGTGTAAGGCTAGCCAAACGAGTAGAGATGATTTTTACTGCAACTATTAATTAAATATAAATTTATATACTTTATCTCATATAAATCGAATAACGAACTATAAAGATAACCAATGCTGCGAGAAGAGCATACTTAATTTGCGCGCGATATAAAAAGGGAGGAGCAGAACGACTCGCTCCTCCCTAAGCTGACAGCGCATTACTCAACCCAGCCAAAAGTCCTCTCCACAGCTTTTAACCAACCTCGATAGAGGCGCTCGCGCAGTTCAGACTCCATTTTAGGCTCCCAGGTCTTATCCACAGCCCAGTTCTTGCGCAAGTCGTCTAGGTTGTCCCAGAAACCAACAGCCAGTCCAGCGGCATAGGCAGCGCCTAGAGAAGTAGTCTCAGCCACAACTGGACGGATAACAGGCACGCCCAAGATGTCGGCCTGGAACTGCATGAGCAACTCATTGAAGACCATGCCGCCGTCTACTTTAAGGGCAGTCAGCTTGACGCCCGAGTCTCGCTCCATAGCATCTAGCACCTCACGAGTCTGGTAGGCTGTGGCTTCCAGTGCAGCGCGGCAAATGTGGGCCTTGGTGATATACCGAGTCAGGCCAACAATAACGCCTCGAGCATCCAGTCGCCAGTACGGTGCAAAGAGACCGGAGAAAGCTGGGACGAAGTAAATCCCACCGCTATCTGGCACAGACGAGGCATACTCCTCAATTTGCTTAGAGGATTCGAAGAACTTGAGGTTGTCACGTAACCATTGAACCAGTGCGCCCGTGATTGCGATGGAACCTTCTAAGCAGTAGACCGCTGGCTGGTCGCCAAACTTATAGCCCAGCGTGGTTAGCAGGCCGCTCCTGCTGGGGACAGGCGTAGTGCCGGTATTAAGGAGCATGAAGCAGCCAGTGCCATAAGTGTTCTTGGCTTCACCAGGATTAAAGGAAGTCTGGCCCACTAAAGCAGCTTGCTGGTCGCCCAAATCACCACAGACAGGGATGGCAGCCTGTAGCGCGCCATCTTTAAGCGTGTGACCGTAAAGCCTGGCGTCACTGGAAGGACGAATCTCTGGCAACATTTGTCGTGGGATGCCCAGGATGTCCAAAATCTCTGAGTCCCAGTCTAGCGTTTCTAGGTTCATTAGCATTGTGCGGCTGGCATTGGAGACGTCGGTCACATGAGCACCGCCGTTCGGGCCGCCAGTCAACCACCAAATCTCCCAGGTATCAATGTTGCCAAAGACAGCATCTCCTTTCTCTGCCGCTGCGCGAACTCCTGAGACGTTGTCAAGAATCCACTTAATCTTGGGCCCAGAGAAATACGTTGCTAGCGGCAAGCCGGTTTTAGAGCGGAAGCGATCCTGTCCACCATCTTTAGCCAGATCATCGCAGATGTCCTTCGTGCGGGTGTCCTGCCAGACGATGGCGTTGTAGTACGGCTTGCCAGTACGTTTATCCCATACAATGGTGGTCTCTCGCTGGTTAGTAACACCGATGGCGGCAATCTGTTGGGGGTCTATTCCGCCCTTCTCCAGTGCCCCTCTGATCACTTGTTGGGTTCGCTCCCAAATTTCCAGCGGGTTGTGCTCTACCCAGCCGGGTTGGGGATAGATTTGCTCGTGCTCAAGTTGGTGAATGCTCACCACAAGGCCAGCGTGGTCAAAGACCATAAAACGGGTACTGGTTGTGCCCTGATCTACAGCAGCGACATACCTGGTCATTGTTCACTCCTTTTGGGTCTATGGATTTTGTTGACCTTGAAATTCTCGTGCTACATCGGCCATAGTCCTGATGAGCAGATAGGAGGAGGTAGCTCCAGGATCTTGGTGACCAATACTGCGTTCTCCTAGGTAACTGGCACGGCCCTTTTTAGCCAGCATGGGAATAGTGTCTTTCATGCCCTGTTCGGCTGCTGCAGCAGCTCTTTCTAGCATCTCAGCCAAAGTAGAGCCTTGTTCTAGGGCATGGCGCAGAGCATTCACGGCTGGAGTGAGTGCGTCCACCATAGTCTTGTCCCCTAGGTTAGCTTTGCCCCGCATGACAACTCCCTTTAGGGCAGCATCGAGGGCTGCGAACACATCCTGGGGCTGTAGTTCATATTTGCCGGCCACAGCCGTACCTGCCTGCATAAAAGCTGTCCCGTAGAGCGGTCCGCCAGCACCTCCCACAGTGGAAACCAAGGCCATGCCAACTGTCTTCAGGATCGTTCCAGCGTCCTTATCTTCCACAGAGGGCAGCTTTGCCAATGCTGCTTTGAAGCCCCGATCCATATTAGTCCCGTGATCGGCATCGCCAATAGCAGCGTCCAGAGAAGTAAGGTATTCTCGATTGATATACAGCACGTCTGCCATCTTGCGAAGACACGCTAGGAGTTCTTTCGTTGTAACGGTCAACTCGCCCTCCTGGATACCCTGCCTACTCCTAGGGCGCGAGGACCTCAGAAGTAGGCAGGGTTGTCATGAACTACATCTTCCAGCGCAGACTTGGTGTCTTAACCGGCGCATCCCACAGGTCAATCATCTCGTCGTCCATGCGCAGGAGGGTGATGGAAACCCCCTGCATTTCTAGCGAGGTAATGTAGTGTCCGATTAAGTTGCGCACGATTGTAAGCCCTTTCTTAGTGCAGATCTCGTGCAGTTTCCGGTAGACGATTGATAACTCAATATGTGGCGTGCCTCCCATGCTGTTTACAAAGGCCAGCACTCTGTCACCTGCTTGGAAGGGTGGGTCTTCCAGATCTAACTCTGCCCACTCCCCCTTATCTTCGTCCAATTCCCGCACTTTACGCCGATAGGGTGGGTCCTCGATGATAGACAGGGCGAGCATCTCGGTGATCTCGTCCGCGGTCTTTAGTTTCATTCGAATGCGACCCGGTTCACCATGAATACCAATGCCCACTTCCATCTCATCTTCAGCCAGTTCAAAGTTCGGCTTACCAGCCATTGGGACTGTGCAGGGGGTAAGCGCCATTCCCATAGAGCGCCCATTGATGTTAACTCGACGACAGAGATCAGCCACTCGCTTTAGGTCATACCCGCGTTCTGCGGCTGCGCCGCAAATTTTCTCCGCCAGCACTGTCGTGCCGGTCCCACGACGACCCGCGGTATAGAGGCTATCCTTTACGGCCACATCATCGTCGATCAAGATATTGAGCACGCGAATTCCCTCGGCGCGGGCCATGTCCGCCGCTAACTCGAAGTTCATCACGTCACCGGTGTAGTTTTTGACGATGTATAGAACACCAGCGCCGCCATGCACTGTTTTGGCTGCTTCAAGCATTTGGTCCGGGGTGGGGGAGGTGAAGACCTCACCCGGACAAGCGGCGTCTAACATGCCCACGCCCACGAACCCGCCATGCATTGGCTCATGACCGCTCCCGCCACCAGAGATAACGGCTACTTTGTTCTGGACCGGCGCATCGGCGCGGTAAATGAAATTAGGATCAAAGTGGACTTTGACCATGTCTGGATAAGCCAAAGCAATGCCTTCCAACTCTTCCTTCACCACACTTGCTGGGTGGTTAATAAGCTTTTTCATGGTGCTCTCCTAGAGTAAGGTGCTTCACTATGCCTGTTTAGCGACAAGAGATCGACCAACGAACCAGTCGTAGGTTAGGATGCCTAACACGCCTCCAATTAGAGGACCAATGATTGGAGCTACAAGCCAGTAGAGGTCATTAAAGAGCCCTTGAGTTCCTAGCAATGTGCCTACAATCCGAGGGCCAAGGTCACGAGCTGGGTTAATGGCATAACCGCTAGGACCACCTAAGCAGAGACCAACACCTAGCACCACAAAGCCAATCAGCAGAGGGCCGAGGTTAGCCCCAACGCCCAGGTTTCGGTTATCACCGATAGCAGCCACTCCCCACAGCAGGACAGCAGTGCCAAAGATCTCAGCGATCGTGGCGTTCAATAAAGAGTATGAGCCGAGAGGCTGTTGACTCGCGCCACCCCAGAAAGCCTGACCGAAGACCGAGCCAGGTCCGGTGGTCCAGACGTTCGGCATGCCAGCAGCGATCAAGCCTTCCATGTAGACGAGATACACGCCCAAGGCGCCCAAGAACGCCCCTAAGAGCTGGGAGATGACAAAAGGAATGACTTTCGCCCAGGGGAAAGCGCCACGCACTGCCAGGGCTAAGGTCACGGCTGGATTGATGTGAGCACCAGAGACCCCACCGACCACATATACTGCCACGATGACTGCCATAGCCCACCCAAAGGTGATAGTGACCCAGTCGTAGGCGGGAGCGGCTAGCCGAGGAGCTAACCCTACATTAGCGACAACACCATCACCAAGGAGAACCAGAATGAAAGTCCCAAAGACCTCTGCGACATACTCAGCTAACGGATTGTTCCTTTTCATTGCTCTCTCCTCTGAGGACCAGACTGATTAAATGGAACGCACTTATGCGAAACGAGTGTATGAATAGGACTTGCTACACCGCAACCAACCCTCTGACGACCACCTCCTTTTCACTGAATACAGGCGCGCTGTGAATCACTGCGTTAAGACTAGTGTATGACAGGGCGAAGCGTATGTCAAGCTAGATGGGGGCTTCTGTCTTGGACAACCGTCGGCTCTTATCTTGGTAATTCACAAGTGTGCTGGCGTCTGGAGACTAAACGAAGGCGCGAACTATCAAACCAGCGCCATGGCTAACCTCTCACGCGAGCAGAGAGGCGTCTGAGTAACTGTGTCAGCCAAGACCGCAATGAGGGGGCTCTGATTTGAGGCTTGCTGCTAGTTAGCAATTAGTGAAAACTCCACCTGGGCAGCGAGAGCAGAAATAGGCCTTAAAAACCTTGGGGTTAGAGTATCTAGGTGGCGCTCTTAGTCTTTGAACGCGCTGTAACCGCGCCTATTGCGTGGTCTGCTCATTCGTAAGCGAGGTAGCGTCTTTAGTTGTTGTCTGTTTAGCTTCACTGTCGGCTCTTGTTGTCTCGTCTGTTTGGTTGCTACGCTCACTCTTGCTATCAGTGATATACCAGCCACTGCCCTTGAAGGCCACTGCCACGCGATTCACTAAACGGTAGACATTCTGCTTGCCGCACCTTGGGCACTGCGTTACAGGCAGGTCGGTGAACTTTTGCTGCTGCTCGAAGGTATAACCACAGTCAGGACAAGCATATCTGTATACCGGCATAACGCTTAAATTATATGCCTTGGCCTAACTGCTTTTCTCAGGTGCGCTTAAGCGAGACGATGGCCGGCACAGCGTCGAACATCAAGAAGCCCAAGGGAAGCCCGATGATGGTCAAACACAAGACATAGGCCACCACCATCCAGAGCGCGCTCAGCCAGATCCCTATCAGGAGAAAGTAGATGACGCGGATGATCGGGTTTATCTGCGGCACGTCCCGCACGCCGGCGCCGGGGATCACTTGGACCAGCCG
>Ga0209691_1002266_pt1 | contig 10221 bp, 9 predicted proteins | sample YNPMSBMetaG_FD_187120 | JGI IMG/M metagenome (GOLD analysis project Ga0209691, IMG submission 187120) | Anoxygenic and chlorotrophic microbial mat microbial communities from Yellowstone National Park, USA - YNP MS-B MetaG (SPAdes) (version 2) ... | reverse complement strand
TTCAATATTTAAGTTTTCTTCATAATTACCTTTTAACCCGTCTGCATATAATATACTGCTTTTTAAAAAATAGTACAACTCTTTGTATTTTTTCCAATTATCATCTTTTATTATCAGATGTTCAATTTCTTTTATCATATCTAAAGATGTAGGAATGCCAGCCTCTTTACTGCAACCAGCGCCAATCAAAATTATTATATCATTTTCTTTAATATTAGTCATATTTTACAAAAACCATGGATTTATATTTTCTATATCAATTTCTTCATATTTTGAAAAAAATTTAATAAACTTTGATACGAGTCTTGTATAATGTATGGATATAGGGTTAGATTTTGAATTAAATCCCCGCCAATTTGCACCAGAAAGATTTAATACTTCTTGTAAAAATAATTTTTTATCCTCTAATGTTAATTTTTTGTTAGTATAATAAAACTCAATATGCGTAGGTCCTGATATTCTCTTATTGATTAGTGTATTATGGTATTGCATCCCTTCAAACCATATTAAAAATTCATTTTCACTTAACTGCAAGAATGTGCTTTCATAAGGTACAAGGCTATTAGAAGATAGATTAAATCCAAAGTATTTATTATTATCATTGATTTTAAGAAGCACAAATTGTTTGTTGTTACTATGCTCTTTTAATTCAAATAATGTTTCTTTAATTTTATCTAAGGCAGATTCAATTTATAAATGCAACTTTATGCTACAATATTGCAAAATATTTCATAAGGTGTTTTAAATTTAAGTTTTTTTCTGGGTCTGTTATTTAATTGATGCTGTATATATTTTACAAATAAATCAGGTACCAAATCGAAACTCATTTTTTTAGGTATATATTGTCTGATAAGTTTATTAGTATATTCGTTAATGCCTCTTTCCCATGATGCAAATGGGTGCGCAAAATAAAAATCTGCGTGTAGATTTTTAGCAATTAGTTGATGTTCTGCGAATTCTAGTCCATTGTCAGAGGTTATAGAATGTACGAGATGTTTATATGGTAAAAGCATTTGAATAACAGTATTAGCAAGTTCTTTAGCGTCTTTTCCATGTTTAAGTTTTTGCATAAGCACAAATCCTGTAGTTCTTTCAACAATAGTTACGATGGCACCTTTTCGATTTTCTCCAATAATAGTATCTATTTCCCAATCGCCAAAACGTTCTCTATTATTGATTATATTGGGTCTTTGTTCAATCGAAACTTTATTACTAATCCTACTACATTTACTTTGAATATAACGTCTTCGATACTTTAACTCATGACGACATGATTTGTAAAGACTTCCACCTTGTTTTTTATCCTTGCGTATATATTGATATATTCTTTCGTGGCTCACCATTGGTATTTGATTTATCTTACAATATCCAGTTATTTGTTCGGGCGACCATTGATGCTTTTGTAATTTTTCGTCTATAAACTGTTTCATCTCATCGTTAAACTTACGAAATCTTCGGTATCGTTGTTTACGTATTTGACTTTTTTCGTGAGCTTCTTCGGCAGAATAAATACTTGATGAAGATGAATTCCTTTTAAGCTCACGATAAATAGTAGTTTTATTTACATTTAAACTTTCGGCAATAAATTTTATTGACTTGCCACATTGTAGATACGTTTGAATTTGGTATCTTTGCTCTTTGGTTAAATGTTTGTTCATATCGCAACTTATTTTTGGCGATTTAGGGGGCGAAAAAAACAAATTTTAACCGTTCAGTGAAAGAAGCAGGATTTTTTCCTGCTTTTTCCTGAAAAAAATAGTTTTTTACTCAACTAAATCAACCTGTTTAAAAAGTTGCATTTATTAATTGAACTTAAGTCTCTTGATTTTTGTTTAATTTTGTTTTATACTTGTAGGATAATACCTGAAACACTTTTCAGATGCCTATTTCAAGCCTTTTTTAGCTTACAAACCTGTAAGTGAAAGGGCGGAGCTATATATCGTTGAAAACCATTATGCTACATATTGAACAACATCGTAACGAGAAAGTTGTCTGTTTTAGGTTTGAAATAGATTTCGAACTCATAGATATACTTAAAAAAAAATTAAATGCGCGATTGAGTTCTTCAAAGAAAACGTGGTATATACCGTCTTCTAAATTTAATTTGAATCAAACACTTGAAATGTTTAAAAATATTGCTGAAGTTGATATTAAAAGCATATCAACCACTACATCAAAAAATTCAACATTGATAGAAACAGTTTCGATAGATGATATAAAACACGAAAAAGAAAAATTCGAAAAATGGCTAAAATTTAAACGTTATAGTCCCAATACAATCAAAACCTATGCAGATGCCTTGGTTGTTTTTCTCAATTTTTTTAGGTCTAAACCTGTTTGTGATTTGACCAACGACGATGTGGTTTTGTTAGTAAACCAGTATATTCTAAAAAATAAGTTTAGCTTTTCGTATCAAAACCAGATTGTTAATGCTTTAAAGCTTTATTTTAGAGAGATACGTAAAAGTAAAATTGAAGTAGAAGCATTGCAACGCCCACGTCGCGAACACAAATTACCCAATGTGCTGAGCAAAGAGGAGGTAAAAGCCATACTCCAAGCACCGACAAACATAAAGCATCGCACCATGCTGAGCCTGATATATGCATGTGGACTAAGTGGACTAAGACGCAGCGAGCTTTTGAACTTAAAAATTGGCGATGTGGACTCTAAACGCCATATGCTTATTATTCGGAATTCAAAAGGATATAAAGATAGGCAGGCACCTATTTCGGACAAAACTATAGAAATGCTTCGGGAATACTATAAAATGTATCGGCCTAAAATATGGTTGTTTGAGGGGCAGAAAATTGCTGAAAAATATAGCGAAAGAAGTTTAGAGCAAATATTAAAGAAAGCATTGCTAAAAGCAAGAATTGTAAAACCGGTAACTCTTCACTGGCTCAGACATTCTTATGCAACACACCTTTTGGAGTCGGGAACTGATTTGCGATATATACAAGAACTGCTAGGACACAAGAGCTCTAAGACGACCGAGATATACACACATGTCAGTCAAAAAAGTCTACAAAATATAAAATCACCATTTGATGATTTGTAATTTTATTTGTATATTTGCAAAAAAAAATAGAACGCTACATTATATTGCCTATACATCCAAAACTGGAAATAATGCGCAACATAGTAGCGTCTATAAACGAGTTAGCGGTCATTGTAAGGACACTGACAACACGGAAAAATAATTAAATAAATAAACAAAAAAACAGTATGACCGAAGAACTTTTATATAGCATACCTCATTGGATTATCGGGCTTGTTACGCTTGTTCTATTAATTCTTGCAGTAGAAATTGGTTACTGGTTTGGACGAATAGCCAAAGTTGAAATGACACAGCCGATGAAAAATCAGATTTCAACTATACAGACAGCTATACTGACCATATTTACATTTCTACTCGGTTTTACATTTGCTATGTCACTTTCTCGTTTCGACAACAGAAAACAAATGGTAGTTAAGGAATCAAACGCTATTGGAACTGCTGTATTAAGGTCTAAACTTTTACCCGAAAACCAACGAGCCAAAATGATAGAACTATTCAAGCAATATGTAAATGTAGAATTCAGTATAACGTCCAGAGAAAATGTTCCCTTAAAAGAAAGGAAAGAACTAAATCAGGAAGCAAAACGACTTCAGACACTCATGTGGGACGAAGCTTTTACAGCAACTCAAAACAACCCACTTGCGGTTCCGGCAGGACTTTTTGTGACTTCCATTAACCAACTAATTGACATTAAAACTGAACGAGACATTGCAATATCAAATCACGTTCCTGAAATAGTATTACTCGGACTTTTATTATTTGCAGCATTAGCAATTGGGATACTTGGTTATGGAAACGGATTAGCCGCGACACACGCAAGGTATCCAGCAATAATTTTGTGTGTTGTAATTACAATCTCGTTCATTCTTATCATAGACCTTGACAGACCTAATCGTGAATTAACAAAAGTAAGTCAGGAAAGTATGATTGACTTAATGACAACTATTAATCAAGTAAGCAAAGAGTAAATTTACGAATGAAGCTTGGCAAAAAAAAGACGAACAACAAACCGCTAACAGGCGTTTGGCACAATGGCGGGTAAAGTGGTTAATTGAACATTCTACCTCGCATCAACTTTTGTGGTGTATTGAAAGTTTTGTGCTCCGAAATCCGCCACTGCGCCAAGCGCCAAAACGAGATAGAGAGCAATATGCTTCGCTTTACGGTTTTTCCATTTAAAATTTCTGAGATTTGGAGAGGCTTTAAAGCTGATTTCAGGTTCAAACCTTTTTTGAGCATGAGTAAGAGATGTGTGAGAAATTTCTAAATTCTCAAAACCTATTGCTCTCTATCGGCTTCGGAAATAATCGGGCTCTGGATGACGTTCTTTGTTCGATGCCTATTCGCACGTGAAGCGTACAGCCTCTATCACGAGAATTAGCGCAACAGAGCCCGATTAGGATGCAGCTTCGCCCTCAAATGTTTTGCTTCGCAAACCATCGGGCTCTGTTGCACCAATTCCGAAGCCGTTGGCGGCAATGCTGACGAAAAATAACGATTGATAGAACATGAAAATACTCATAATAGAAGACGATCAAAGAGTTGCGGAATTGATTCAACGGGGATTAAATGAATTCGGCTATCAAACTATAGTTGCATACGATGGTTTAATGGGTAAAAAATTAGCACTTCAAAATAATGTTGACTTAATTATAATGGACATTATACTACCCAAAATTAATGGACTTGATTTATGCCGAGAAATAAGGCTTCAGTTACCTGATTTACCTATTATTATGTTAACTGCCTTAGGCACAACAGACGATAAAGTAGAAGGATTTGATGCTGGTGCTGATGATTACTTAGTAAAACCTTTTGAAATTCGCGAACTTATTGCTCGCATAAAAGCAATAATGAAACGTAAGTCATCTAACAGAACAAGCTATGGCTTCATTCTTAGATACGCAGATTTGCAAATGAATCTTCATACTAAAGAAGTTAAAAGAGGAAATGTTGAAATAAAACTAACACCAAAAGAATTTAAATTGCTTGAATATATGCTCTTAAATCCTGGAAGAGTATTGTCTCGAACAGAAATCGCTGAAAAAGTATGGGATACTCATTTCGACACTGGAACTAATTTTATTGATGTTTACATAAATTATCTAAGAAAAAAAATTGATAAAGAATTTTCAAGTAAACTCATTCACACTAAACCGGGAATGGGATTTATTTTGAAAGCAGAGTAAATGAAAATTCGAGCTAAACTAACCTTAATCTACACAATAATATCAGCAACTTTATTGTTGGCATTTATTTTAATTGTTAATTATTCTGCATCAAGTAATCGTGAAAATGAGTTTTATGAATTGTTAAAAAAAGAAGCGGTAACAAAAGCAAATTTATTTTTTAATGCAAATATCGAAAGTCAGATTTTACAAGATATCTATCGGAATAATATTAAAACATTAAACGAAGTAGAAGTAGCTATATATGATAGCGCTTTTAATTTATTATATCACGATGCTTTTGATATAGATATTGTTAAAATAACACCAGAAATGATAAATACAATTTATAAAAAAGGACTTATCAAGTTTTATCAAAACGATTGGCAGGTTATTGGACTTTTATTCCCTTTTAAGAATAAAAACTATATTATAACAGCTGCAGCATACGACCAATATGGATATAATAAACTTAAGAATCTTCAGGTAATTACTTTCATTTTATTTATAATTTCTGTTTTACTTATCTATTTCTCTGGAAGATTTTTTTCACGAAAGGCATTTTCACCCGTAAAAGAAATAACCGATAAAGCCAGAGAAATATCATCTAAAAATCTTCATTCTCGCATCGAAATAAAGAATACAAAAGATGAATTAGCAGAACTCGCATCAACTTTTAATGAAATATTGGAAAGATTAAATAAATCGTTCAATGAACAAAATCATTTTGTCTCTAACATTGCTCACGAATTGAGAACACCATTATCAGCAATGGTTACTGAACTTGAGTTAGCTTCGTTAAAAGAAAGAAATATCGAAGAATACAAAAAGATTATAAAAAATGTTTATAGTGATTCAAAAAGATTAATTCGTTTAATCAATGCCCTTCTCGATTTTGCTAAAGCTAGTTACGATCAATATTTTATCAAATTTAAACCAGTAAGGATTGACGAAATTATTTTGGATGCTAAACTTCTCTTACAAAAGAGTAACAATAATTATAAAATTGATATACATTTTGAAAATGAAAATGAAGATGAAAAAACTATAATGATAAATGGAAACGAATATTTTCTTAAAACAGCATTCATAAATCTTCTTGAAAACGGTTGTAAATATTCTGAAGATAAACATACTACTGTAAAAATCAGATTAACACAAGAATATATTGAACTTAAGTTTATTGATAATGGAATCGGTATCTCGGATGATGATTTGCCAAATATTTTTGAACCATTTTACAGGGGAAAGAACAAAAATTACATTGATGGAAGCGGAATTGGACTTGCCCTGACCTCAAGAGTAATTGCTTTACACAAAGGAAATATTTCAGTAACTTCATCAGTTAATAATGGTAGTGTATTCACTGTTACGCTACCCAATCTCTCTTCCTCTCAATTCTAATAAAATTCTAATTTATTTCTAATTGCCTTTTAATTGCCTTACCGCAGGAGTTTTAATAATTTTGAACGTACAGATTTAAAAAAGCAAAATCATTTCCCATTATAAAAACAAAGAAAGGAGTTGGTATGAAAACACTAATTACAAAACTCTTAAAAAATATTTATTATCTGTTTTTTCAAGAAACAAGACCGTGTCTTGCTTTTGAAATTCAAAATAAAGACAGACAAAATTTTCAACATCTAATTAACAAAGTTGATCGAAGATTAAATAATTTAAATTTTATGCAAATCTTTTATCTCTTCTTAATGATAAATTTTTTCAGCACACAATTCTTATTTTCTCAAAATGGCAATAATCTTACTCACCAGGGAAAAGATGAATTAGCGAATTCAAAATCGAAATTTCCAAATGCGGTTCACCTAACACGCCAAGATATAAACAAATTAGTTGGTATGATTGGAAATGATCCTAACGGCATTGCTTCATTACTTTCTCTCCAAACAGGACTTACATTCAGAAACACTGGAGACGCTGGATCAGAAACTTGGTTTATTGTCCGCAATTTCGGACGTGATAATAGCAGGATGACACTTGTATTATTAGATGGGCGACCAATTAATTTAGGCAACAATCATACTGTTGAATTTGATGATATACCTTTAAAAATAGTTGAGAGTATCACAATTTATCCAGGACCAGTTCCTGTAGAGTTTGGCGGTTTTCAATCTGTAATTGATATCAAAACTATCAGAAACGAAGAAGATGTTGTTTTTGCAGAAACTAATATTGGTTCTTTGGCAGGTTATCGTTTTAATACTACCCTTGGGAAGACAGGACGACTTCACTATTTGGCAAATTTTGATTTATATATGTCTCAAGGTCAAAGCGACCAAAGTTTATCTGGAATGTTAAGTAACTTTCGATATACAAATAGAGAAATTCGTACCTTTCTACCAACTTTCAAAGTAGGATATGAATTGTTTAATGAACTCGATATTACTCTTCAAGGGAACTTTGTAGATTTTAAAAAGATGTTTCATACTCGACCATTGTTTGGTATGGAAGCCTCTCGCAAGAGAGTTATGCATAATTATTCAGTAGTATTTCAACCCGGAAGAAACTCAAAGTTAGATTATCAACTCATCGCTTTTCAGAACCGTGAAAATGAGACATTAAATCCAATTTTTCCTGAAGATACAACATATAATGTTCACTGGGGCAAACAAAATCGAACCTTTACCGGTTTAAGAGGATATTACCGATTAAGTTTATTTGAAAATATGTTAGCACTTAAAGCTGGTGGTGAAGTACACTGGACAAAAGGTAGTACAGATGATAACTATCTTTATTTCAAATATGTAAATAAGCAAAATTTTTATGGAGTTTATGTTCAGACAGAACTATCGTTATGGGAAAGTTCTCTTGTTACATTGGGTTTAAGAGCTGACGCACAAAATGGTGTGGATAAAACGTATATAAGTCCAGTCGGTAGCATAGCTCAATCGTTGTTTAATGATAAATTGACCGTTTACGCCTCATACGGTGTTCAAAGAAGGTGGATACCGTTAAATGAAGTCAATGCATTTAACCGACCAGCCCGCGTTTTAGGTCCCCCTTTTTTACAAGGCAATGTTAATTTACCAGTTAATACTCTTGATATGGAGCGATTTGTTAGCTTCGATGGTGGTGTTAAAGCGTATTTTTTGAATGGCACACTAAGTACACGTGTTAACTATTTCTACCAAAAGAATGAAGGACAATTTGGCGCTCCTGTTTTTGAAATCAGACCAATAAATCCGGGCGCTCCCGGTGTCCCTCCAACTATTAAAGCAGCTTTAGTAGCAAGTGATAGAAATTTTCCCGGATACGATATTAGTCAAGGACTGGAATTAGAAGTAGAAACTTCACCATTAAAAGAATTAAATATTTTTGCAAACGCAACATACTTTATCGAATCTAAAACTGAAAAGTATGATGATATAGCTCTATACGAAGGTCCATTAGGTGGACCGGCTGCCCAAGATGCAATAAACAATTCAATTGGGAAATTCTATCTACCTTACCACGGCAAAACAATTATACCTGGAGCTTATGATTTACTTGCAAATTTTGGAACTATTTATCATCCGGACTCAAAAACAATATTAAATACTATTTTGAGATACAGAGGAAAAACAAAACAACCAATTATGAAATTTGGTATTAATCCTCAAACAGACAATATTCCTTCAAGCTTGATTGTAGATGCTTCAATAATTAGAGATATATTTGACAGTGATGCTTATGTTATTAAGTTTATTTTTTCCGTAAGCAATCTTTTTAATTCTAATTATCAAACGTTTGTTCATTATCCTATGCAAAGAAGATATTATTCTTTTGGTTTATCTGCTAATATTAAATAAATCATTTTATTTTGAGGCAGATGGTTTAAGTAAAAAACCACTTGCCTCAAGATTTTTAACTATGCGGCTGTATAAAAAGTTAAAAAATGTCAGTCTGAATATTATGACATAGTCAAGCATTTTTTTAAATAAATCGGGTTAACGGACCTATAATTTTCTATATATTTAGTTCCTGATTTAATTACCGCAAAAATTTTTTTTTGAAGTTTGTTTTCAATGTTGTTAAGAACAAGTCTTTTACTTTTGCCTTCTTCAACTTTACGCAAATAATATTTTCGAAAATTCAAATTATGTGTGACCACACTTAAGGCAGCAAGGTAAAGTAATTTTCTTAGTCGAGATGGCCCATATCTTTTAGACCTGGGCTGTTTATGAAGAGTTCTGCCACTTATTTGTTCATACGGACATATTCCAACATAGCTTGCAATTTCTTTGTAATTTAAGTGCTTTGTGAAACCATCTGTTAAAACAAGTAAATTTGTCGCCAAAAGCAAACCAATTCCAGGAACTGACATTGCTAAATCTATCTTCGTCTTGAAATTGTCATTTTTTTCAATCAGTGCCTTGATCTCCTTGTCAATCTGTTTTATTTGTTCATTGAATTTTTTGATATTCTATTCATAAATCTCTAACGCTAATGGTGTCTGGATATATTTTCTCTTTAGAGTTTTTAAGACATTCTCTGAAGCGGTCTTTTGAGTTACTAAATGCTCACGAGTGCTTAAAAGTGTCTTTAATTGCTGTAAAATCTCCATCTGAGGCTTCCAGATAGGGAGTTTATCCAAATACCTGTATGAATATTCAGCTATTGCCAAAGAATCAATAAAATCGTTTTTACGAGGCGTATCTTTGATTTTTTGTTTCACTTTGTGTGGAGCCTCAATAGAAACATTAAAGCCTTTTGAATACAAAAAATAAGCAATCCCTTCACAATAAAAATAAAATTCCTAAAATTGTGTAAGAGCTAATTTTTTAGAGAAAGAGGCATTACCGAGAATTTCGTTAATAAAGTTGATTATAAAGAAAAAGATTTTATTCAGACTTTTTCTATTTTCAAAACATCCAATTGCATTAGTTCTTCTTCTAACTTCTCTAAACATTCTATCGATAGGAGTTGTAGTATTAATCCAATGATAGAGATGTACATCTAAGGAGAATTTTGTTTTAATAAACATATCATCAGAGAAAA
>Ga0209691_1002263_pt1 | contig 10240 bp, 9 predicted proteins | sample YNPMSBMetaG_FD_187120 | JGI IMG/M metagenome (GOLD analysis project Ga0209691, IMG submission 187120) | Anoxygenic and chlorotrophic microbial mat microbial communities from Yellowstone National Park, USA - YNP MS-B MetaG (SPAdes) (version 2) ... | reverse complement strand
TTTTTGTTGTTCAGTGGTTAAGTTTGTGCCCTCTTGCGGTCGATATAGTAGTTTGGAAGTGTCTTTCTCTCGATTGCTTTTTTGGCGAAAGAAAGAAGTTTTTTTAGAGGGTAGGGACAACGATGAAGGAAGCACAGGTCAAGGGTGTTGAGGTGATAAGGGGATTACTCCGTAATGTGTCGGGTTTTTTGGGGAGTTATGAGAGCGGGGATCTTCTTAAGCTCGTATCCATCAAAGAGGGAATTGTCAAGTTAAAAGAAGAGTTTAGTCACTTTGAAGAGCTACAAAAGCTTAATGGAATTCTGGATCAGCTTCTTGGGTTGATAGATAATGTTTCGAAATTTCCCCAAGAAGAGAAGCTATTTATTTCTCTTGCAACAGAGATAGTAAATAATCTTCTCGTGTTTTTTGGGCATGAGATCTCTGGAAGAGAGCTTATCCAGAGATTGAATTCCTCTCTTTCTCAGTTGAAAGAGCTTGCTCGTACGATTGCCACTAAGAAAGATGGTGATACCAAGGATTTGCCTGAGGAGGAAGGTTATCCCGAGGATTATTTTAGTAGCCTTGTTGAGGATGCCAAACTTCTCAGAGAATTTTATCACGAGGCAACAGAGCATCTCAATGAGGCACAGTTTACCTTAATTGAACTTGAACATGATTCCAAGAATCAGGAATTGATAAACAATATTTTTAGAAATTTTCATACTATCAAGGGGTCTTCGGCTTTTTTGGGGCTCAAAAATATTGAAGAGTTGAGTCATTCGATTGAGGATATTCTTGCTTTAGTGAGGGATGGGAAGATTCTTCTTTCCAAGGAGCTGGTTGATCTCATTTTTTATGGTATAGATTTTTTACGGAACCTGTTGGATATAATGACGGTAACAGAGTTTCAAGCAGCTGAGATGAAAAAATCATTTCTTCGTATTTCTATTCATCGTAAATTTGTTCAATTGATGAAGAGAATTGCCAAAGAATACACCTACAAAAAGATAGGAGAAATCCTCGAAGAGGAAGGCAAACTGAGAAAAGAAGACCTTGAATATATACTCTCCAAGCAAGGAGAAACCGAGAAGAGATTTGGAGATATTGCTGTAGAGGAAAAAATATTGTCTTCGGAGGAGGTTGTTGGTGCGCTGCAAAAGCAGAAACAGCAGGAAGCAAAGATTAAGAAGCTTGGCTTTGTTAAAGTTTCTAATGAAAAACTCAATTCTCTGGTAGATATTGTGGGGGAACTTGTTATTAATCAGTCTATGCTAAAACAAGAAATTCTGAGTGGGGATGCTCACAGCACGATTTCAGAAAGGACGCTTTCTCAGCTCGAAATGATAACAACAACGATCAAGAATCTTGTTATCTCTATGGGCATGCTACCGATTGCTGATGTTTTTAACAAACTCAAAGTGGTGGCAAGAAATACCGCTAGTGAACTTGGCAAGGTAGTTGTTGTTGAAATGAAAGGGGAAGAAACAGAATTGGACAGGAATGTGATTGAAACTATCTATGATCCCCTCATGCATATTATACGAAATGCTATTGATCACGGTATAGAAAGTCCTGAAGAAAGGGCAAAAGCAGGAAAGGACAAAATAGGAAGGATAATGGTTTCGGCAGAGCATAAAGGAAGCGGAATTGAGATAGTGATTGCTGATGATGGAAGGGGAATAGATAAGGAGAAGGTACTTAAAAAAGCGATTGACTTGCACCTTGTTGACAGGGAAAAGGCTAACACACTGACCGAGAAGGATATTTACAATTTTATGTTTTTGCCCCGTTTTTCTACCAGTGAAAAGGTGACAACTGTTTCTGGCAGAGGTGTAGGACTTGATGTAGTGAAGAAAAATCTTGAGCAGATTCATGGTAGGGTTGAGGTTTACTCCGAATTAGGGAAATACACAAAATTTGTCATAAAGATTCCCTTGACGCTTGCTATCATAGAGGGGTTTGTGACAAAAGTAGGAGATAACAAGTATGTCTTCCCCTTTAGCATGATTGAGGAGATTGTGGTTCTTGACAAGAGCGAGATCAAGACCTCTAAGGATGGCGACCGAGAAGAGTTGTTAATCTACCATAGGGGGGTGTATGTTCCAGTTATCTTTGCTCATCGGATTTTTAAGGAACCACTCTCTCAGAAGGAACGGCTTATTGCGCTTCTTTTCAATCTTGACGAGTTCAAATATTGCGTGGTGGTTGATGAGGCGCTTGGGAAACAAGAGATAGTGATAAAAGGGCTGAGTGGTGCACTCTCGGAATATGATTATTTTTCTGGTGGGACAATATTTGGTGACGGGAGCATAGGTTTTGTTGTGGACTTGCAAGGGCTTATAGAACATGCATAAAAGAAAAGAGAAAAGGGAGGAGGTTTTATTATGAAGAAGTATATTGTTGTTGTGGATGATTCTGAGGTGATACGAAATATTGTAGATCAGACACTCCGAATGGCTAATTATCCTGATATTATCTTGGCAGAGAATGGGGTGGATGCTCTTCAAAAAATCAAGCCTCTTCTTGGGCAAATAGCTCTTTATATTTCTGACGTAAATATGCCAGAAATGGATGGGCTTACTCTTGTGAAAGAAATAAGAAAACTTGATTCAACCACTCCCATAATAATGCTCACCACCGAAACAGACAAATCCAAAATGAGAGTAGCAAAAGAAAACGGGGCAACGGGGTGGATTATCAAACCATTTGAGGGTGAAAAGTTTATCAAAGTAGTTGAAATGTACATAAGAAGTTGAAGGGCAAACAATAGTAAGGAGGTTTTATGGCAGAAAATCTTAACAAATATTTGATGCTTACCGTAGAGAATGAGTATTATGCTATTCCTATAGCGAAGGTGCAGGAGATTATCCGTTATACTCCTATTACTCCTCTGCATGAAGCGAGCAGTTTTCTCAGGGGAGTCATTAACCTAAGGGGAAGGATTATTCCAATCGTTGACATGAGACTAAAATTTGGTTTGCCAGAAAAGGAATACGACGAGAGAACTGTATTTATAATAGTTGAAGTCTTGGGAGCAACGGATATCTACCATGTTGGAATGGCTGTGGATAATGTCCATGATGTTGTGGAAATCGCCGAGGACAAAATAGAAAAAACTCCCGAGGTTGGTTTTAAGTTTAAAAGTAAATATCTCTACGGAATAGTCCAGTTGGGAGAGCGGATGGTGCTCATTTTGAATCTAGATGGCATCTTAACCAACGAAGAGGTTGTAGAGATGTCAGGACAGGGGGAAAAAGTGTAATGTCAGCAGCGAGATAAATCGCTACCAAAGAAATATATCGAGGAGGCAGGATATGTTAAAGAATCTCAGTTTAAAGGCAAAACTTTTGACAGGATTTATAGCGGTTTCACTGCTTGTATTGTTAGTTGGTGGAGTTGGGTTTATAGCTATTCGAAATCTGCACGGACGTTTAACTTCACTTGCATTTGAATCATTTCCTTCAATTGTCGAGTTAAATATTGCACTTGTGCGTCAAGAAAAAATAAAAACTGCAATACGAACACTCTTATCCCCATATTTATCAAAAGAAGATAGACAAAGACAGTTTGATAATATCCAAAAAGCAAGGGATGTGTATAACAAAGCACTGGAGGAGTATGATAAAATAGCAAGAACAGCAGAAGAAGATAAGCTCTACAAGGATTTTTTGGAGAAATATAATATTTTAAAAGAATCAAACAATAAATTAATTGAAAGATTTAAAAAACTGGACAATATAAATGATAATAAGAGATATATGGAAGAGCTTGAATCAATCACAAAAGAGGTTATGACTGGAGTAAATAGAGAGGCAAATAATGCTTCTGCTGAAGCCTTAACAAAACTAATAGAATATGTAGAAGAGTACTATGGTAATGAGCTTCCTAAAAAAGCTATTAATCTTTCAAATACATTGTTAGTAGTCATGATTTTTGTTGCTTTAGTGGCTTTCATATTTGCTATTTTACTTGGGTTTATTTTAGGAAACAGTATTTCAAAATTTTTGATAAAAACAACCGTTGAAATCACAAAATCATCAGGTCAGCTTGAGTCAGCTTCAACCCAGGTTTCATCAGCAAGTCAGGAGCTTTCAAGTGGAGCAAGTGAGCTTGCAAGTAGTGTTGAAGAGATAACAAGTAGTATGGAAGAACTTCAATCTATCATTGAGTCTAATACAAAAAGTGTGAATGAAGCAGAAATACTTATGAAAGAAACTAACCAAAACGCCTCAAACTCAGCAAAACAAATTGAGGAATTACAAAAAGCTATGAACTTGATAAACGAGAATGCAAAAAAAATAGTAAAGATAAACAAAGTAATAGATGATATTGCATTTCAGACAAATATTCTTGCTTTAAACGCGGCAGTAGAAGCTGCAAGAGCAGGAGATGCTGGAAGAGGTTTTTCTGTGGTTGCAGAGCAGGTGAAATCTTTGGCTCAGAAGAGTGCAGAAGCAGCAAAGGAAACAACAGATTTGATTGAAAATGTTGTAGAAAGTATAAATTCTGGAGAAGAAAAATTAAACATTGTAAAAGAAGGTTCTGTTAAGGTTAGTGAATCTGCTAATAAAGTAAATATCTTGCTTGATGAAATAAATAAAGCATTTAAAGAGCAAGCAAAAGGTGCTACACAGGTCACAAAGGCTATATCTCAGGTAAATACTGTTGTACAGCAAACAGCAGCATCAAGTGAAGAAACAGCTTCTTCGAGTGAAGAGATGCTTTCACAAGTAGAACAGCTTAGAGATATTGTTTTATCATTAAATACTATAGTACTTGGTGAAAAAGAGGCTCAAAAGATAAAAAACAAAACAAATGAAGCAAAAGAAAAAAATAAGACAAAAGATAGCAAATTAATAAATGATGCTCATAAAGCTAAAGAAGATATTAAAATGATTAGAACAAAGGATAATGGAAAAGATGTAGAAATTGTTAAACCAGAAGATAAGATTCCTTTAGATGATTTTAAGGATTTTTAGTTGATTAATTTTTTGCTTTAATTTGTTCTATTAATTGTTAATTTTATTATTTTTATTATATTTTTCGAATGTGATATAATTTGTTTTATATCATATAAGAAGGAGTAATTTTGATAAGTAATATTAAAAAAGTAAAAAAATATTCTATTATCTCTTTTTTCGTAATGATTTTTGCTTTTATTGCAAATCTGATTTATTTTATTTATGTTAAAAAATTAATATTAATAAATATATATTTATTCCCTTTAATCTTTATTTTAAACCTCTTTGCTCTTTTTACTATATTTATGCTTCAAATTAAAATAAAGAAATTATCAGAACAAATAGAGATTAAATATGAAGAAGATGAAAAAATTATTTATGAAAATAAAAAAGAATTAATAAAAATAGCATTAGAAATTAAAGATCAATTGAATGAAATAAATTCTAAAATTAATTTTGAAAATTTTAATATTGATTTAGATGAATTTCATATTCAGTTTGATAAGATTTCTCAAAAAAATTCGATTGATGACCAAAATTATGATTATTTAAGTTGTATAAATAATATTAAAAATAATTTTAACTTTTTAAAGAAATTAATATCTTCATATAATGAATTCGTAATAGTAGAAAAAGAAAAAGCTATTAAATCTTTTATACCTGATAATATTTGTAATTTTTGTATTATAAATGAGATATTCCAAAGTTACGCAAAATATATAAAAGATGATATATTATTGAAATATAAAGAAATTTTAACTAATTTTGAAAAATTAAATGAAAATTTGGATAACACGAATAAATATTTTATTGATAAAATAGAAAAATATAACAATATGCAAAAAGCATTTGATGAAAAAAACAATGAAAATACAAATGTAAGTGTGATACATTATCAAAACACAACAAAGCTTATAGATAATTTTGTTTCTTCAATTGATATTTATTTTAAAAAATTTCAGGATTTTAATATTATCATTAAAAATATTGATGAAATATTTTCAAAGATAAAAGTATTATCATTAAATCTTAATATTGAAGCTGTTAAATCTCATAATGATGCATTTATAGTTATATCAAAAGAGTTCCAAAGTTTAATTTCTGAGATAGAAAAATTTAACGGAGAAATTTTGAAAGATACTGAAAATTCTATAAAATCAATAATAAATGAAAAAGCTGAAAAACAAAAAGAAATAGAATCATTTTTACAATATCATGAATATTCTAATAACTTAAAATCTGAAACTGATACTTTAAACAAAAAAATTAATTTAATCTTCAAGGAAATGTTAGACTTTATAATTACAAATCAAGAAAATAATAGAAAAGAAATGTATAATTTATTCAAAAATACTCAGATCTTAAATATCAATCTTGAGATGATTCAAGATTTATTCAATATGTTAGATGCAATTTTTACAAATAGTATCGATAAAGTTCATAACAAAATAGGAGGAAAATTAGGATTATGCATAACACCTGATAAAAAGAAAGAAAGATATAAAGAAATCTTTGATATTATTAAAACTAAAATAACTTTAAAAAAAGAAGATGAAATATTAAATATTTTATATAAAAAATTTACAGGAGAAGAAAAAAAGATAGGGGAACATATATCAGAAGATTTTATTATTTTTTAATGTAAAAAAAGGATTATCTTAATGGTAGATGAAGCAAAGTTAAGCGATAATACTTTTAATAAGATTGCAGATTATTTTTATAAGCATACAGGAATCTTATTAAAAGTGCAAAAAAAGTATCTTGTAGAAAATAGACTTGAAAGATATATAGGCAAGGATAATAGATTTAAAAGTTTTGAAGATTTTTATAAAGCTCTAATCGAAGATAGAATTGGTGAGATAAAATCTCTTTTAATCCAAGCTTTAACAACTAACTGGACATTTTTCTTTAGAGAGAATATTCATTTTGATTTTTTGAAACAATATCTTATCAAGAATTGTGATAAAGAAACATATCTAAGAATTTGGAGTGCTGGTTGTTCAACAGGTGAAGAAGCTTACAGTGCTGCAATAACCTCTTATGAAACATTACCAAATATAAATTCTTATGATTTAAAAATACTTGCAACAGATATTTCTATGAAAGTTTTACATCAGGCAATATCAGGAGTTTACCATTATTCAAAAATAAAAAATAACATACCAGATAATCTTTTAAAAAAATATTTTATTTTTGATAAAGAAAATAAATCATTTATTGTCAAGGAGAATATTAAAAATCTTGTTTATTTTCGTTACCTTAATTTAATGAATAAATTTCCATTTCAAAAAAAATTTGATATTGTTTTTTTAAGAAATGTTTTGATATATTTTGATAGAAATGAAAAAGAATATATTCTATATAAAATTTATGATTATATAAAAGAAAATGGCTATCTTATACTTGGTATGTCGGAAAGTTTGGTTGATGTAAAACATCCATTTAAGATATTAAAAAATTCTATTTATTCGAAAAAATATAAATTTGATTTTGAATAAAAAAAATTATAAAATAAATAAAAACAAAAAAAAACAATAAAGTAAAATACAAAAATAAATAATTTTGTAAAACAAAAAGAATTATAAAATAAAAAAAATTTATAAAACTAATAAAATACATATTAAAACTAAAATAGGGAAATGAATATTGTAAATAATAATTTACTACCAGAATATTTTCTTAATCCTGGAGAACTTATATTTTCAAAAAAACCAGTGGTAGTGAAAACAGTTTTAGGTTCATGTGTTGCTGTTTGTATCCACGATAAAAACTTAAATTATGGCGGAATCTGCCACTACTTACTACCAAAAAAGCCTGGAAATATACGTAAAAGCACAAAATATGGTGATGTTGCTATATATACTCTACTTTATAAATTTGAACAAAATAACTCCAAAATTGAGGATCTTATTGCAACTGTTATTGGTGGGGCATTTGTTGTTTTTGATGAAAGAGAGATATTTTTTATAGGTGATAGAAATGTCGAAGTCGCTGTTGAAATTCTTCGTAAAGAAAAAATTCAAATCAAGCAGATGCATACAGGTGGAGACCACGGAAGAAGAGTTATATTTAATACAGCTACAAATCAATTGATTGTTGAATATCTTACAAATATTACTGTTGAAGATCTTTATAATCCAAATACTTAGGAGTAAAAAATGTCTAAAATAAAAGTACTTATTGTTGATGATTCTGCAATTGTTAGAAGCATTTTATCTTCAGCTATAGAAAGTCAACAAGATATGGAACTTGTAGGAACTGCTCCTGATCCATATATAGCAAGAGATAAAATAGTTAGGCTTAATCCTGATGTAATAACTCTTGATATCGAAATGCCAAGAGTGGATGGACTGACTTTTCTTGAAAAACTTATGATATATAACCCGCTTCCAGTTATTATAGTAAGTTCTGTAACTGCCCAAGATAATCTTGCTGCTATAAAAGCTCTTGAACTTGGGGCTTATGATGTTGTAAATAAACCTGATGGATCTATTACTGTTGAAGAGGTAAAAGAAGATGTTCTTCAGAAAATAAGAGCTGCTTATAAAAACAAAGATACATTTTTGGAAAAATGGAAAAACCTAAGTAATTCAATATTAAAAGAAAGACCTAAAAAAGCAAGAAGCCTTTTAACAGAAGTTAAAACGACAGAAAAACTTATTGCTATCGGTTCTTCTACAGGTGGAACTGTTGCTCTTGAATATATTTTTACTACTCTTCCTAAAAATCTTCCTCCAATTGTTGTTGTTCAACATATGCCTGAAACATTTACAGCTCAATTTGCAAGAAGATTAAATGAACTTTCTGAACTTACAATAAAAGAAGGTGAACAGGATGAGCTTTTAGAGATCGGAACAGTTTATATTGCACCTGGTGGTTATCATATGGAGGTAAAAAGAGTTGGTGCATCTTTATTTATAAACTTAAATAAAAAAGAAAAAGTAAATTATCAAAGACCAGCGGTAGATCCATTATTTTTTTCTGTTGCTGAAAATGCTGGTATCAACTCCCTTGCCATTCTTTTAACAGGAATGGGTAAAGATGGAGCAGCAGGACTTTTAAAAATAAAAGAAGCTGGAGGATATACTGTTGCTCAGGATGAAAAAACATCTATAGTATGGGGTATGCCAAAGGCAGCAATTGATTTAAATGCTGCAAAAGAAATATTACCTTTAGACAAAATTCCAGAAAAAATAGTAAATTTTGCTTCAAATTAAATTTTTCAAGTTAAAGTCTTTTTTAAATTTTATTTCTTGTTTTTTTCGAGATATTCTTTTATAAAAGTTCTTACATCTTCTGTTTCAAATCCATATTTAGCTTTTACATCTTTTATGGCAAGATTGAAATCCTTTTCTGTTATTTTAAATCTTTCCAAAATTGCTTCTTTTGGTACCCCACTTGCTTCTGATATCTCTTTAAAAGTGCTGCTTCCTTTTATTAAGGTTGGATTGAAAAAGCCTGTACTCTTAACTTTGGTTTTTAATGTTGGTTGTGTCCATTGAAATTGACCTGTAGCGGTTGTGACTCGCTGAATTTCAGTTGGAGTCCCTACCTGAATAAGTTTATATGTAACAATAGACTGCCAAATAACAATTATAGCAAGGATAAGATACTTTAAGTATCTTAAAGGTTTATCAACCTTAAAAGGTATAAAAAAATTTTTCTTAAATATTTTTTTCCCGATATTTGCAAAAAACTCCTGTATTGAACCTAAGGTACATATCTGTCCGCAAAAAGCTCTTCTAAATAAAAATGCAACTATCAATACTGCTATTATCATTATAAAATTTGTCAGAGCAAGCCTTTTAAGTATAAATCCATACCCAACAAATGAAAAAAGCGATTCAATAGCTCCAAAAGGACAAAATGCATCAACACCCTGAACTTTTGCAACCTTGTAAAATTGATGAAGTTGTGATATTATTTTTATTTTTATGCTATTTTTATTTTAATGCAATATTTATTTTAACACAAATTTTGTTTAATTCAAAAAGATTTAAGTTCTAACCAATATTTACCGCTTGATATTTTATTTAAAAACATTAGATTTGTAATGGATTTAAAGATTCTTTAATTTCAAATTTTAATTTTTTTAGGTAAATTTATGGCATTTATAAGCATTTTATTTGGAGAAAAAGAGCAACAAATTTATGACAAAACAAAACTTGAAGATAATAAGATTGAAGATAAAGATAAAGAACCTGAATACTTTAAGGATTTAAGTCTTGATCATTTTGTTGCTGAATTATTAAAACATAAAGATAAATACAACTTAAAAGAGTATCTTTTCAATCCTT
>Ga0209691_1002260_pt1 | contig 10243 bp, 9 predicted proteins | sample YNPMSBMetaG_FD_187120 | JGI IMG/M metagenome (GOLD analysis project Ga0209691, IMG submission 187120) | Anoxygenic and chlorotrophic microbial mat microbial communities from Yellowstone National Park, USA - YNP MS-B MetaG (SPAdes) (version 2) ... | reverse complement strand
AATATTTGGAAATCAATTTTTTAGCAATAAAAAAAGTAGCCGGAGCTAATTCAGAAGCCTTTAAAACAGCAGTGCATCCCGCAGAAATAGCCCCTATCAGCGGCGCAAAAAGCAATTGAAAAGGGTAATTCCATGGTGCAATTATCAAAGAAACACCATAAGGCTTAGGATAAACTTTGGATACAGACCAAAACTGCGTGAGCGGTGTCCATACTCGCTTAGGACGCATCCAACTTCTTAAATGACTTATCGCATGGTTTAATTCTTCATAAGTAAAACCTACCTCCGTTGCATAGCCCTCAAATTCGGATTTGTTTAAATCTGTTTTTAATGCTTCCAAAATTTCATTTTCGTGAGCCTTGATGATTTGTTTAAGTAACTTTAATTGCTTTAAACGAAAATCATATTCCAGCGTTTTCCCTTCTAAAAAAAATTTTGCCTGACTTTTTACTATATTTTCAATCTCAGAAATAGGAGTTTCTTGAACCATATGAACTTGCATAATCAAATTTTTCCGTAAAAATAGTAATTTTTTTCCAAAAAGCAAATTTTTTAGTCTTCAATTTTCCAGTTAATAGGAGCTAATCCGTGTTGGATAAGGTATTCATTAGTTTTAGAAAAATGTTTACAGTGAATAAATTGAGAAGAGTTAGCTAAGGGCGAAGGATGATTAGCTTTGAGAACTAAATGTTTTTGAGTATTGATGTTTTTACCTTTATCTTGTGCAAATTTTCCCCATAACAAAAAAACAAGGTGTTCTTTTTGTTCATTTAAGATTTGAATGACATCATCGGTAAATTGTTCCCATCCGATACCTTGATGCGAAGCAGGTTTTCCTGCCTCAACAGTTAAAATTGCGTTAAGCAATAAAACACCTTCTTTTGCCCATGAAATTAAACAACCATGATTTGGCGGGCTAATGCCTAAGTCAATTTCTAAGGCTTTATAAATGTTTCTGAGCGACGGCGGTATAGGTATACCTTTATTTACAGAAAACGCTAAACCATGCGCTTGCTGGGGTCCATGGTACGGATCTTGACCAATCAAAACAACCTTAACTTTATCAAACGGCGTTAACTCAAATGCATTAAATATTTGATTACCAGGGGGATATATCGTCTTACTCGGATCCTGATAAGCTTTGCGTACCTGATCAACTAAAAATTTAAAATACATTTTCTCAAATACAGGTTCTAATACCTTTTTCCAACTTTCTTCTATTTTAACTCCCATATGGCTTGCAAACTTATAAATTTTTTATCACTTCTTATTTTGTATCATGAAGTTTTATGATTTTAAACTCAAATTTCAATTAAATTTGCAGCATGAGCAAAAAATTCAAGTTTTTTTTAATAGCCTTTTTGGTTTTGTTAACGGTTTCAGTGTGGTACTTTACAACCACTCCTTACTACACCGTTATAAGGATAGCTCTCGCAATCCAAAATCAAAATACGGATGATTTTCAATTTTATTGTGATATGGACAGCTTATCAGAATCTTTGGTTGATGAAATTTTATTAACTCCCTATTTATCAAAAAATTTTACGGAAATTCAAAAAATAATGTTAAATCATCCGAATGAATCTACTTTTTTTAAAAAAATGCTTGCTAACGGAATAAAAAATCAAATTTTAAAAGGAATCAAAGAAAATAAACTTCCTTCCAATGCCGAAGAGAAATTTCAAAAATCTGATTTTCTTTCTTTAAAAACTGAAACTAACAACGAAAATTACTTTGTTATTACGATGGAAATAACGCATAATCAGCAAAAAATACCTTTGCATTTAAGGTTTAGAAAATTAGAAGCTAGATGGAAATTAGTAGGAATAGAAAAATTTTCTGAAGTTATTTTTCATTTTATTAACCCCAAGTGAAAGCAGGTAAACTTTACATTGTTCCAACTCCCATAGGAAATTTAGAAGATATAACTTTGCGGGCTATAAAAGTACTTAAATCCGTAGACGAAATCGTGGCTGAAGATACAAGAAATTCTCGTATTCTCCTAAAACATTATGATATTCAAACACCTATGACTTCCCTGCACCAACATAATGAACATCAAAAAGTTAATTATTTGATAGACAAAATTTTACAAGGAAAAAATATTGCTGTTATATCCGATGCAGGTACCCCCGGAATCTCTGACCCAGGATTTTTGGTGGTACGTACAGCGATTGAAAATCACATTACAGTGGAATGCTTGCCAGGTCCAACGGCTTTTGTTCCTGCATTAGTTGCCTCAGGTTTGCCATGTGATAGATTTGTTTTTGAAGGCTTTTTACCTACTAAAAAAGGTAGACAAACCAAATTTCAACAGTTAAAAGGAGAAACCAGAACCCTCATCTTTTACGAATCCCCGTATAGGTTAAGAAAAACCCTTCAAGATATCCTACAACATTTCGGAGATTGCCAAGTAGTAGTAGCAAGAGAAATATCTAAAAAATTTGAAACCTTTTACCGTGGTTTATGTTCAGAATTGATAAAAACCTTTGAACAAGAGCCCAAAGGTGAGTGTATCATTTTAGTGAAACAAGAAACAAAAGATTAAACTTTTTAAATTAACTATTTGATTTTCAATTATTTCCACTTTCCTATTTTAGATTGGTCACGCCAACCTGCATCATACTTTGAATTCGCAAAATACACTATAATATCTGCGTCATACTTTGAATCCACAAAGAAGATTTTCTTTTTAGCATCATATTTGGAATTTGTAAAAAACCATAGCCCATCTTTTGTTGCATCGTATTTAGTTTCAACTTCATAAACAACCAAATCCGCATCATACTTTGAATTCGCAACAAAAATTTTTACATCTGCATCATTTTTGCTATCTACTTTGAAAACAGGTTGAGCAAAAGTTATCAAAACCGCAAAAAAAAGTAAAAAGGTAAGTACTACTCTTTTCATTTTGTAGAATTTTTCATATTGTAATTGTACGTAAATAATTGAATGATGTTTCAAAAACTTACTAATTTTGCGAAACTTTTATGACAGAACCCAAAAACTATAAGAGTTTTCCGTTTTTAAGTACATTTTATTTTTGGAACCGTATCGGAAAAACAGGAAAAAAATTATTTTGGATAGCATTAGCTACGGTCTTTATTTCAGGTATTTATGGAATTATACCTACTTTTTTCCCTTTTGATTTCTTTGTTCCTTATCATTCTTATGCAGAGCATTTTATTGACCACGTCAGTATAAAAAAATCAGAAGAAGGTTTCCCCATTGAACTTTTTGCTCCTATTTACTACAATTTTCAGGTTATTGTGGCGGATAAAATTTTAATTCATTGGATACCCGTATTGATTTATTTAGTGTTTTTTTCTATCGGATGGAGCTTATTATTAGCTGTTTCAAGCAAAATTGAAGGTTTTATTTTTTACTTGATTTATTTTCTTTTTGGTTCTACGATGGTATTTTCTCAATCGGGCTTATGTTTATTTGGTGAAGACCCTTATCGCCTTAGTTCGCTTTTTATTACTTCGATTTTCATCATTTTAGCTTATCGTTACAAAAACTCTGAACAATCTTATACGCTTTATTCTCAATTCTTTCGTTTCCTTTTAATTTTTGTGATTTACTTTTTATCCGTTTTTATTTTTCAAGGAAAAAAAGAGTTATTTCATTTTGCGTTTTATTCCTACCCCATTTCAACCATTATCACTTTAATTTTTATAGTATGGACCTCCAAAGATTTAGCTTTTGCAATCATTTTATGGGCTACAAACCGCAAAGAAGCAAAAGACCGTAAAGACTTTGAACTCATTTACTTCCTGATTTTATTACTTTTTTTACTCGGTTTATATTGGAGTTTAGGGCTTTATTACGACTGGAAATTGCCGAAAATCGTGAGCCCCATTTGGATTTTATGGATTTCAGGAATGATATCTTTTTTAAGTTCCTTAGCTTTTTATGCAGAAGTACAAGAAGAAATTGCAGGCAACTTACCTTTTATTTTGTTGCACCAGGCGATAGCTATCATTGCTTTTAGCTACATAGGTTTCATGGGCTTTAATGCAGAACCTCTGAATGTTTACCAAGTGGAAAGGTATTATGCTTATTTCCTTTGTACTTTTTCACTCGGTACCTTGCTTTATTTGATTTTTAATTTTCATCGTTTACTTAAACTGAGAACCAACATTTTTTTTGTTCTTTCACAACCGAATACTCTTTCATTCAAAGCCATTGTTTTAGCTTGTTTAGCAGGTTTAGTTCTTTCAGAAGGAAAACAAAGATGGAGAAGCGCTCATATTTTAATGAGTGCCTATTTTAACCAATTAGCTGATTATCATTTAGTTATTGATGATACTTTGCAAGCTTCCAATCATTATTTACGTGCAAGAGCAGCAGCCATTGGTAATCCCAAAGCCAATTACAATTATAGCTCCCTCAACCTTCAAAACGAGTCTGAAAAATTTGATGCTGTTCAAATACTCAAAGCATCCAATGCCGTTATTCCTTTTGACGCCCCCCAACTCAATATCGGTTTTCATCAATCCAAACCTCGTAATGCTATCAACTATTATCTTTCCCAAAAAAAATTGTCTGATAAAATTTACAACAATTTAGGTTACTTTTATTTCAAAATCAATAACTTAGACTCTGCAATTATTTGTTGGAAAAAAGCCCTTGAGCTCAATTCTAATTTAACAGAAGCTTATTGCAATTTAGCAGTTTTGTATGCCATTAGCGGTAAAAAAGAGTGGGCAAAAAAAATGGCAAAATACATCCCGCCTGATATGCCAAGCGTCCATCATCAAGAAAATTTGTTGTATTTATCAATGCTTTTGGATACCCATTTAGTAAGCATGAGAAACTTTTTACATGATAGTCTTTATGCTTTGAATTACAATCAAGCCATTGTTCAACTGAAATATCAAGACCCTCAAAAAACAATTGATTTAGTTAAAAAATTAGAAAAACAGTTTGATAACGAATATTTGCCATTTGCTTACTTAAAGATGTTTTCGTATTTATGGCAAGGAAATGTTTTTGCAGGGCAAGATATGGCTCGTTATATTGCGGAAATTTTTCCTGATTACCAAAAACAAGTTTGGCATACGGTAGGCAGTTTTTATTATTTTTGGGATATGCCTGAAATGGCAATAGACCCCTTCCGTAAAGCTGAAAATGCTCTAGATAGCTTGAACGCATTATTCATGCAACTTCTTGCAGGCCATCACGATATTTCAATCAATTCCTTAGATATTGCTAAAGCAGAGCTTCCTGCTTACAAAGAAAAAATACGTCATGAATTAGCCTTACTTTTTAAAGCATACGAGTTAGACGATTTACAACAAATTGAATGGGATTTTAGCGGTATTACTTACTCCGAAGCTTTACGTGGAGCAAAATATGCTACGATGGCTGATAAAATAAAATCCACAGAATTTTTCTTGTCCTTACTCAAAAATTTTAAAAATCACCCCCAAACTTGGATACAAATCATGGAAAGTTTTATTCATTTTCAGGATAAACGAATGCTTGCTGCGGCAGATTCCGCTCTCTTTTTTTACCCGAAACACCCTGAAATTTTAGCAATAGCTGAATATATTTACACTCTCCAACAAAAAAAATCTAATGCCTTTTCTCAAATTACTTTGTCTTCGGATAAAATCTTGTATTATAAAGCAAAAACCGCTTATCAGTTAAAAGATTACACAAAAGCTCAGGAGTACCTACAAAAAATCTTTCATCACAACCCTTATCATGCTGATGCCGTAGTTCTAATGGCGGATATTTACATGGCTTTAAATCAATCAGACAAAGAATTTGATTTTTTATCCAAAGCATTAGTTAAAAATGAAAAAAGTTATAAACTTTGGTATCGCTATTATCAATACAACCGTAGATATAAGTTCCGAGACGAACTGCAAACGTCCGTTGAATATCTAAGCAAGTATGCCCCTTCCTTGTTATTTGAAAGAATTAAAAAAGATTATATGGCTTTTCAGGACTCTGTTGAAAAAAGCAGTATAGAATGATAAAGCTTTAATTCAGAAGTTGCCATAGTCTATCTTTGAGTTCTTCTATATTCCATTGAGTAACAGCAGAAATAAAAACCGCATCAGGGAAAATCTCTTTTAGTTTTTGGAGTTCATGCTCTTGGATTAAATCACATTTAGAAATCGCTACTAAGTGAGTTTTAAAGTCCAGTTCTTCGTTGTATTGGTGTAGTTCATATTTGAGGATTTGATATTCTTTCAGAGGATTTTCGGAGGTAGCAGGAATTAAGAATAAGAGGACAGCATTTCTTTCAATGTGTCTAAGGAACTGTAAACCTAAACCTTTACCTTCATGGGCACCTTCTATGATACCAGGGATATCTGCAATTGCAAAGGAATGAAAATCTTTATATTTGACGATTCCCAAATTCGGTACTAATGTAGTAAAAGGATAATCAGCGATTTCTGGTTTTGCGGAGGTAAGAACAGAAAGTAAGGTAGATTTACCGGCGTTAGGAAAGCCGACGAGCCCTACATCGGCAAGTACTTTTAGCTCTAAAATAATTTTTTTTTCTTGTCCTGATTGACCTTTTTGGGCGTAGTCAGGAGTTTGATTGCTAGCAGAACGAAAATGCCAATTTCCGAGTCCTCCTTTTCCGCCTTCTGCAATCACAATTTCTTGTTGATCTTCTAAAATTTCACCTATCAATTCATGAGTTTCAGCATCATAAATAACTGTACCTAAGGGAACTTCTAAAATTTCATTTTTTCCGGATTTACCGGTTCTTCTACCACCTTCGCCATTTGCTCCATTTTCTGCTTGAATAAATTTACGGTAACGTAAGTCTAATAAAGTCCACATTTGAGCATTCCCTTTGGCAATGATAGAGCCTCCTTTTCCGCCGTCTCCGCCATCGGGACCGCCCTTATCAACAAACTTTTCTCTACGCCAAGAAACTACTCCATCCCCCCCCTTACCGGATTTTACATAAATGATGACGTGGTCAACAAAAGGACTTTTCATGAAGGTACAAAGTTAAAGAAATTATAAATCAGATGCATATGCGTATAGAAGCCAGCCAGAAGCCACCAGCTCATAAGCCGCGCTTCCCACATACAAAAAATCTGTCAAAATTTTAAAGGACTTTCGGTTGTAATGAACTTTTGTAAAACCAGATAATAAAAAAAACAAAGCCCAATAAGCTTGCTATGAAAGTTATGCTGAACCAGTTCGGAAAATGTTTTAAATAAAGAACGTTCAAATTGATGAGAACCAAAAAAAGGCGTAGGTATTCCGCTTTGTAAACCCAGTTTTTATTTTCAAAGATGCCCCCACAAATTACTCCTGTAAGAAGTATTAAAATTGAGTTAGAAATTCTAAAGAACCAGCTAAGTTCATAGAAAAACCACATAAATGCAGATAATGCAAATACTGCAAGGCAAAACTGAACTATTACATATTTTTGCAAGGATTTTGAGGTTTGAGTATCGTAAACTCTACGATTAAGGTCTACGGAATAATTCGGAATGGAGTTGGTGGTGGGGTCCCATCCGGGTTTAGCAAAAAAAACTTTAAGTTTAAGCCAAAGGTTAGGTGCTTTACGGAATAATTTCCACATATCATGGTAATAGTGCCAATTAGCCCATGCTGGGTTCCAACTATTGATGTTCTGCGTTATGCCGTATTTTACTTCTTCTTTTTCTTCTTCAAAAGTTCCAAAAATTCTATCCCAAATAATTAAAAGACCACCATGGTTTTTGTCAATATATTGAGGATTGACGCCATGATGTACTCGGTGATGAGAAGGTGTATTTAACCAAAATTCAATCCACCAGGGTAATTTTTTGATAGCTTGGGTATGTATCCAAAATTGGTATAAGGTTTGTATTGATGCAGCTAAAATAAAGGTCTGAGGATGAAAACCGATTAAAGGAATAGGTAAAAATATGAAAAAGGCAATTAAATTGTGTATCCATGACTGTCTAAGGGCTACGCTTAAATTGTAATCTTCTGAGGAATGATGAACTACATGGGCTCCCCATAAAAAATTGATTTCGTGAGACCATCGGTGTGCCCAATAAAATAAAAAGTCAAACAATAATATGCAAAAAAGAAAATTATACCACGTGTTTTCTAAACGAAAAAAAGAAAATTCATTCATGGTATAAGCGTAAGACCATAACAAAATAGCTTTAATGAATAAGCTAAACACCTGATTCCCAATACCTATATTTAGGTTGGTAATCGCATCATTCAGGCGATACCATTTTTGATTTTTTTTCTTTTGATACCATAGCTCTATAAAAATGGCTATCACAAAAAAGGGAATCGCAATCAAAATCGGCAGATTAGGATTCATAATTTTTTTTGAGTACAAATGTAAAACAAAAATTTTAGATTTTCAAATGAAAATAAAAAAAACGTAACCAAATGAAATGGTTACGTAATGAGGGTAGAAAAAAATAAACTTATTATCTAACTAAAGTGCCTATTTTCTCACCTTGTACAATTTTAAGAAGATTATCCGGTTGATGGACATCACAAACGACAATAGGGATATTGTTTTCTTGGCAGAGTGTAAAAGCGGTTATATCCATGACGGATAATTTATTATGAATGACGTAGTCAAAAGTGACTTGTTCAAATTTGGTTGCATAGGGATTTTTTTGTGGGTCATCTGAATAGACGCCATCAACTTTGGTAGCTTTAATGATTAGTTCTGCGTTAATTTCAGCGGCTTTCAGGGCAGCGGCAGAGTCTGTAGTAAAATAAGGGTTACCGGTTCCTGCAACTAAAATTACTACTCTACCTTTTTCTAGATGCCGAATACATCTTCTACGAATAAAAGGTTCACATACTTGATTGATTTGAATAGCAGATTGAACACGAGTTTCTAAACCGGCTTTTTCTAGGGCATCCTGTAAAGCTAAGCCATTGATAACCGTTGCAAGCATTCCCATGTAATCGGATTGAGAGCGGTCCATACCTTCGGTAGTTCCTTGAATTCCTCTGAAAATATTCCCTCCACCTATCACAATAGCCACTTGTACTCCATAATCTACGATTTTTTTTACTTCTTGGGCATACATTGTTAAGGTAGCATTATCTATTCCATATTGTTTGTTGCCCATCAAAGCTTCCCCACTGAACTTAAGTAAAATGCGTTGATATTTCATATTATTAAAAAAAAAGTGCATTTTGCAATGCACTGAGTAAATTTAAGAACCTAAAACTAATCTTTTGAATGCCGTTACAGCTAAATCTTTACCGTGTTCTTTCAAGAGTTGTTCAATCGTTTTAGTATTATCCTTAACAAACTCCTGTAGCAAAAGCGTGTTTTCTTTAAAGAACTTTTCCAATTTACCTAAGGCAATTTTTTCTAGGATTGGCTCGGGTTTACCTTCATTTCGGGCTTGTTCTTTACCGATTTCAATTTCTTTTTGAATAATCTCTTGGCTAACACCGTTTTTATCTACGGCAATAGGGTTCATCGCAGTAATTTGGATAGCCACATCTTTAGCGATATTTTCTAAATCTTTTGCGCTGTTTGTACCTTTGAATGCTACTAAAACGCCGATTCTACCGCCTGTATGAAGATGGGAGAAAACATATTCACCTTCTAAGGTTTCAAGTTTTTTGATGTCAATTTTTTCACCTATTTTTGCCATCGCTTCTTCTAGCTTTTGCTTGACTGTCAAATCACCTAATTTGGCATCTAAAAGTGCATCTAAGGAAGTAATTTTTTGATTTTTTGCAAGTTCTACAATACTTTGACCTAAGGAAGTAAAATCATCCGTTCTGGCGACAAAATCCGTTTCGCAGTTCATTTCAATAGCAAAACCTTGTTTTTTATCATCCGAGACACAAACAAAAATGGAACCTTCTTTGGCATCTTTGGCTTGCCTTGTAGCGGATATTTTTTGTCCTTTTTTTCTTAGGATTTCAATAGCTTTTTGGAAGTCTCCTTCGGCTTCCATTAAAGCTTTTTTGCAGTCCATCATGCCTGCACCGGTTTGTTGTCTAAGTTCATTTACTTCTTTTGCTGATACTGTCATTTTGTTTTATAAATTGCCGCAAATATACAAACATTTTTAATTTTAAAACAATTAGTTAGCGTTTACAGGTAATTTTATAACAAATTCTGTTCTGCCGGGTTGGCTTGTAAACTTAATTTCACCTTGGTGTTTTTCTATGATTTTTTTACAAATACCTAAACCTAAGCCTGTTCCTTCGCCTTGTTTTTTGGTAGTAAAGAAAGGTTCAAAAATTTTCGGTTGTATTTCATCAGGAATAC
>Ga0209691_1002242_pt1 | contig 10294 bp, 10 predicted proteins | sample YNPMSBMetaG_FD_187120 | JGI IMG/M metagenome (GOLD analysis project Ga0209691, IMG submission 187120) | Anoxygenic and chlorotrophic microbial mat microbial communities from Yellowstone National Park, USA - YNP MS-B MetaG (SPAdes) (version 2) ... | reverse complement strand
GGAAAGAGCGAAAAAGGGCATCGGTATCGCTTTTCAGAAGATGCCTCCGGTACGGGGTATTTCGCTGCAAGCCATGGGCGAAGTCATTTTAAAAACCCATGGCGTTGATGATCCTTCGCTTCTTGCGGATGTTGCCCGGCGCCTGGATTGTCTCCATCTTCTTCCTCGAGAAGTGGGAGTTGGCTTCTCGGGGGGAGAGGCCAAAAGGGCGGAGATTTTTCAACTACTCCTCCAGCGTCCTCTTTTTTCCATGGTCGATGAGCCGGAATCGGGTGTGGATCTCGACAATATTGCCCTGGTCGGGAAGGCACTGAAGGAACTTTTCGAGCGGGAACACGTCCGAACCAAAAAACGCTCGGGTCTCGTTATTACCCATACCGGGTATATTCTCGACTATCTCAACGCCGACTGGGGACACGTGCTCATGAACGGGCGGATTGTCTGTAGCGGTAATCCTCGGGATCTTTTCGAGGACATCCGGATGAGAGGCTACAACGAATGTTTGAGGTGTGAACGATGAGTGTGGTTGAGGAAACCCTGCGGGTAGTCAAAGAAAAAGCCGAAAAGACTCTCACCAAAAAAGCGACCTTTGGACCCGATATCGACCTTTCTCGCTTCTATGAGTGTTCTCCCCAGGAACGTGTGGAGAGCGTAGCGGAGGTTTCTGCGCAGCTAAAGGAAGCGGCACTGTACGCCGGGGTAGAGCTGGAAACCCCGGGAGCGGGAACTTATCTTCAAGTGGACCGCTCGGCGGTGTACGAGAGGGTTCTCAAACCTTTTGAGGGGAAACTGGAAATCATGAGTGTCCGCCGGGCTTTAGAGCTCTATCCTGAAATCGTCTCGGAGTACTGGTGGAAGCTGGTGCCGGTCGATGCCGATAAGTACACAGCCTTTGCAGAGCTCTGCTTCACCGAGGGGTATTTTATCCGGGTTTTTGCCCACCAGAAGGTGGAAATTCCCCTCCAGGCCTGTCTTCTGGTTTCAGAGAAATCCAGGGTGCAGAGCGTCCATAACCTGGTAATCCTTGAGGAAGGTGCAGAGGCGAACATCATCACCGGTTGTGCTTCGGCCAAGGGAAGCGATGATGGCGTTCACATCGGGGTGAGCGAGTTTTACCTTGGCCGGGGAAGCCGCCTCACCTTTACCATGATTCATAACTGGGGAGAACAATTTCATGTCCGCCCCCGCACTGGGGTGCGTCTGGAAGACGACGCTTTTTACAGCAGCACTTATGTGCTCCTGAAGCCTGTAGCATCGTTACAGACTTTTCCCCAGGCGCTCCTGGAGGGCAAAAACGCCAATGCTCAGTTCCAGAGCATTATTTTTGCCAAGGGAAATTCCTACATCGATATCGGTTCGACGCTAATTTTGAAAGAGGCAGGGTGTCGGGGGAATTCGATTTCTCGGGTGTGTGCGGTCGATAGGGCAGAAGTGTACACCCGGGGGCGTCTGATTTCCTACCATGATGAAACCCAGGCGCATCTGGAGTGCAAAGGAATTCTCTTCTCCCCACAGGCCAAAATCATCTCCATTCCAGAGCTTGAAGTTCACGGGGCTCCCAGGGCTCGCCTATCACACGAAGCCGCAGTGGGACCTCTGGAAGAGGAAGCCATCAATTATCTGCGTGCCCGGGGTCTGAAAAAGGAGGAGGCTCTGTCCCTACTCACGCGAGGGTTTTTGAGCATTGACCTTCCCGGGATTCCTGCCCTCCTCAAAGCGTACATTGACGAGGTTATTAAAGTCACTTCCCGTGACATTATGTAGAGGTGTCTGGTTTGGGAGTGCAGGCGTATATCTTGATTCAGGTGCAGGCTGGTAAAGCGCAGGGTATCAAGAAGGAGCTCAGTCAGAATCCCTCCTTTTTGAGGGTGGATCGGGTGATGGGACCTTTCGATTTGATCGCTCTCGTGGAAGTGGAGAGCAATCGGGAAATCGGTGAAGTCATATTGAAGGAAATCCAGTCTTTGAGTGGAGCGAAGAGAACCTTAACCTGTCCGGTCATACCCTGAAAACACGACGATGAGGGACAAAAAGGATGTTTCTTCCAAGGGAGAAGAAATCCTCCTTTTCATTGAGCGCTATTCCCGAAAGAACGGGTATCCTCCTACGGTAAGAGAAATCGGTGAGGCAGTGGGGTTGGCCTCTTCCTGCAGTGTGCACTACCATCTCCGGAAACTGGAAGAAAAAGGATTGATCCGGCGTATTCCCTCCAAACCAAGGGCCATTGAGTTGAATGCCCACCAGATTGATGCGCAGCTGGGTGAAGCGGTCATCGTGCCCTTCGTGGAGGATTTTACTCTCAGTAAAAGAGGTCTTGATGTTGGACAGGTGCGGCAATTCTTTCTGTTCTCACGTTCCCTCCTCGAGGGAGAGGAATGTTTCGTATTGAGGGTGAATCGGGATGGGTTCCGGGCCTGGCATATTCTGGAGGGAGACTATCTGGTGGTGAATAAAAGGGAAACCGGGCAGGCGGGAGACCTCATGCTGGTATGGGAGGACGAAGGAGTCGGAATTCGGAAGGTGGGGGAAGACGGAAAACTCTTGACCGGGAAAGAAGAACCGTTGTCGCCTTCCTGGAGCATGGTGGCGGTCATAGGAAAGATCGTGGGCATATGGAGGAAATTGTAGGAGGTGGAACCTGGTGGTTATAATCAAGGAGATCGTTTTTCCTACTTCCGGGCATAGCGAGGTGGTGAAAATTACCGATAAAATAGAAACACTTTTGGGGGAGTCTTCGCTCAAGCGGGGGATGGTATTGCTCTTTGTTCCGGGTAATACTGCTACGGTGACCACCCTGGAGTTCGAGCCGGGTCTGGTGGCAGATCTCAAGAAAGCCTGGGAAAGACTGGTGCCAGAAAGGGAGGAGTACGAACATAACCTGCGCTGGGGTGACGGCAATGGATATGCTCATGTGCGCTCCAGTTTCGCTGGACCTTCTCTTGTGGTTCCCTTTGAGGACGGAAAGCTGCTCCTCGGGACCTGGCAGGATATCGTCCTCGTCGATTTTGACAATCGACCCCGGGAGAGACGACTCATCGTCCAGCTCTGGGGAGAGTGACCATGGGAGAGACGTTCGTCTTTCGGCTTCCAAAGGAGATTTATTTTGGTTTCGGTGAAGGAAAAAGAGTAGGGGAGCTTGCCAAACGATTGGGGCAGCGGGCTCTTCTTGTGACCGGAAGAAGTTTTACGAAGAGATACGGCATTCTCGACGAAGTTCTCCAGGCTCTGGCGGCATCTTCCATAGAGGTGGTGGTCTTTGAAGGGGTGGAACCGGAACCGTCTCTAGAAACCGTCGATAAAGGAGTCAGATTGGCTCTGCAGGAAGGTTGTGACCTGGTGGTGTCTCTGGGGGGTGGTAGCGTCCTGGATTGTGGGAAGGCCATAGCCGGAGTCTGCGGAAATGGGGAAAGCGTGGTACCCTTTTTTGAGGGTGAAGCTTTACCCCGCCCCGGTATTCCCTGGGTAGCCATGCCCACCACTGCCGGCACCGGTTCGGAGATGACCAACAATGCCGTGCTCACCGATTACCGGAGAAACCTGAAGAAGAGTTTTCGCAGCCCCTTTCTGCTTGCAGCCCTGGTGGTCATCGATCCCCTGTACACCCGCTTTATGGATCCCTATCTTACCGCGACAAGTGGCATTGACGCCCTGGTGCAGGCTATTGAGGCGTACGTGAGTCCACGTGGGAATCCTATCACCGACTTTCTGGCCCTGGAAGCAGTAGAAATACTCTGGAAATACCTTCCGCTGGCTTACGATGAGGGTGACGACCTGGAATATCGTAAAGAAATGGCTCTGGGAAGTCTGACGAGTGCCATGGCTTTTGCGAACGCTTCTTCCGGACCGGTGCATGGTCTAGCCCACATGATCGGTCCTGATTTCAGTATTACCCATGGAGAGGCCTGTGGGCTTCTTCTTCCGGCGGTATTGCGGTTTAACAGGGAGGTTTTGTACGAGCGGTATCTCCGGCTTGCCGAGCGGACAAAGGCAGGAGGGGTTACGGAGTGGATCGAAGCCTTTGAGGCTTTGTTGCGGAGGATACAGTTACGAACCCGGCTCCGGGAGTTTGGAATTCCCCGAGAAGCACTGACTTCGGTGGTACGGACGGAAAGAATCGGAGCCAATATCAGAGAGAATCCCCGTCCGATGAATGAGCTGGATCTCTATCATATTCTGGAGGATGTGTGGTAAAGGGAGGGATGTTTGATGGAGATGGTACGTGAAGAGGAAAAGACCTTTCGTAATGGGGACTGGGGTATTAAATATCTGTTCCGGGGTCCCCGCCTGGATTGGGGTATTGTCTTCTTAAAGCCGGGGACCAGCATGGGTGCGCATTACCATGAGGAGGTGGAAGAAACCTTTCTCATTCTGGAGGGTCAGGGGGTCCTGAAGGTCAACGGTAGCGAAGTTCCCGTAGTACAGGGTATGGCCTTTCGATTGGAACCCGGGGAGAAGCACGACCTTCGTGCTGCGGAGCATTCACATCTCCGGGGAATTTTCATTAAGGTTCCCTATCTTCCCGATGATAAAATCAATTGTTGACCATGGAGCCGTTGGAATCTCTGGCCTTTTCGCTCTACGAACGCCTCAAGCACTGTGATCTGTGCCCGCGCCTTTGCGGCGTGAATCGTCTCCGGGGAGAGCGGGGTTTCTGTCGGGGTGGTATCTTGCCCGGGGTGGCCAGTTTTCATCCTCATTTTGGAGAGGAACCGTTGTTGAGCGGGAAAAGAGGGTCGGGGACGATATTTTTTACCGGCTGCAACATGCACTGCGTGTACTGCCAGAATTATACCATCAGCCAGTATGACCAGGGGAAGGAAGTGAGCATCGAAGAATTAGCACGGTTCATGCTTTTGCTCCAGGAGGAGGGGTGCCATAATCTGAACCTGGTAACCCCAACGCACTTTTTGCCGCAGATTCTTCTGGCTCTGGTTGCGGCCCGCAAGGAAGGGTTGCACCTGCCTCTTGTCTATAACACCGGGGGATATGAGCGGCCCGAGATCATCCGTTTACTCAAAGGTGTGGTTGACATTTACTTACCGGATATGAGATATTCAAAAGATGAAAGTGGCGTTCGTTATTCGCAGGCGCCTTTTTATCCTTCCTTCAACCGGGAAGCGATAAGGGAGATGTTTTCCCAGGTCGGGGTGGTGGTGTGCGACGGGGAGGGAGTGGCGCTGAAAGGGGTGATGGTGCGAGTTCTCCTTTTGCCGTCTCTTGTGGATGAGGCTATGGAAAATTTACGGTTTCTGGCGGAAGAGATCTCTTTAGAAGTTTCTGTAACTTTAATGAAACAGTACTGGCCTGCCTATCGGGCTTTTGAGTTTCCTGAGCTTCAGGGCAAAATCGATGAAGCGACCTACGGGAAGGTGCTCCGATATGGTCTGGAGCTTGGTCTACGAAACTTTATTTTGCAATGAGAGGGGGCGAAAAGATGGATGAAGCCTTAAGACAGGTTGCCGAGTTCATGGCCGTTGCCGCCCGGACGGCTCCAAAATCAGGGGGTAAGGACTTCGTCACCGTCCAGGTGGTGGAGGGTGAGTGGTTGAGAAAACTGGGGGAAGCGATGATACAATATGGAGAGGAGAAGGGGATAAAAGGTTTTATCCGGGACGGGAAGAACGTACTGGATTCATCCGTGGCGGTTTTGATTGGCATAAAAGACGCTCAGGTCATGGGGCTGAATTGCGGAGGGTGTGGCCTGGATACCTGTGAGGAGTTGGAGCCGAAAGAGAAGAGCGAATTTAAGGGTCCACAGTGCATGCTGCGTTTGCTGGATCTGGGGATCGCCCTGGGGTCGGCAGTGAAAACGGCTTCGCTCTTCAACGTGGACAACCGCATCATGTATCGTATCGGAGTGGTGGCCAGACGGATTGGTCTTACCCAGGATGATGTGGTAATGGGAATTCCCCTTTCGGCAAAGGGTAAAAACATTTACTTTGACCGTAAAGATTAGAGGTGAGTGCATGGGAGAGTTCAGGATTCAGGACATCATTGGATTGATCCTGGCGATTTTGATTGTGGCGATTCTGGTGAGTATTATTTTGATTTTACGGGAAAGTGCTCGAGAGCGCAGGAGGTGGATGGGGGAGGAAGAAGAAGAGGAAGAAGGGGTAGAAAAGAGGCGATTTCCCTTTCCGTCTCGGGGAGGGAATCGTTTCGAGGGTGAAACCCTGGGCGAGGTGGTCAGGAAGAAAAAGTGGGGGGGCTTGCCCCGTCCCCGGGTAACAGAGGAGAAGGAGGAGCCGGAGGAAGTGGTGGCAGAAGTTGAAAAGACCACCAAGGAGCCCGTGGAAGAAAAAACCCCACATGAGCGGGTCATCCAGGAGGAAGTGGAGAGGGAGCTCTCTTTTCCGGAAATCCAGAAAGCCAGAGAAACCAGGGAGGAAGTGAAGCGGGGTAAAGAGCCAAATCAGGTGATCGTGGAAAGGGCGCTGCGGAAGCTTGAGGAACGAGGGGTTGATTTTGGGAAGATGAAGCCACTCATCACCGAGGAAGTGCTCTCTTTTTCACCGCTTCTCTGGGAGGTCAAAGAAGAGGTGCGCTCTGGCAAGGAACTGGGAGAAATTGTGGTGCATACCGTTTTTCGGACCATTCCCGGGTATTCCGGGGAGGAAATCGTGGAGCGCTATCGTTCTGGTGATGTTTCGATCGTAGAAAAGCTGGAAGCCAGAATCAGGACTCCTGAGGGGAGAGACTTTCTGGTTGCTACCCTGAATCTGGAGTATTTCCATGTTCCGGAGCTGGAGCGGGAACTCAAAAAAGGGAATCTTGAGGAAGAAGAATACGAGCTTTTGCGAGCTTTGAAGTTTGTGGATCGGAGCACCAAAAGAGAATTTGCTCGGGCTGTTTATGCGCAAATCGTCAGTGAAGATAAAGGCTGACCATGTTCCAGACGTTTTCGTTCCGTAACGAGAGGAGGAAAAGGGGCTGGAGGAAAGTTTACTGGATGCTGTTTTTGATTTTCTGGTTCTTTTTCGTCCTCTCCTATTTTTTAGGTTCTTCTCGTTAGCTTTATTCTTCCCTTCTTTTTGAGCTTTTGAGATCGTTGGTGTCGGAAAGACGATTTTAAGCCGCTACTCACCGGAGTAGTCCTCCGTTGTGCTATAATCTTCTCTGAGGATTTTTGAGGGGAGGTGGTTTTTTGAAAACTTGGTTAGGGCTCCTTATAGCCATAGTCGCTATCGTTCTTGCGGTGATACCCCTTTCTCAGGTTTCCCGTCTCCAAGGTCGTTTCCAGGATATGGAAGCGAGGCTGGAAACCGTGGATACGAGGATGGGAGGTGTGGAGGATACCCTGAAGGTTCTTCCGGGAGATTTTTCTCAACTGAGCGAGCGACTGAAAACCCTGGAAGAAAAAGGGAAAACCGTTGAAGAAATGGAAACACTTTTGAGCACGCTCGGGGAGAAGATGGATACACTCACCACCTCTCTGGAAACACTGCGGGAAGGTCATTCCGAACAACAGAAGATCCTTACCGATACCCGGGTAAAACTGGGGGAAGTGGAAAAGAAAGTAGCCAGCGCCGAAGAGGTCTTGAGGGTTCTTCCCGGTAACCTGGATCAACTCCATAGCCGGCTCTCTGTGGTGGAAGAAAAAGGGAAGACCATTGGAGAGATGGAATCGCTCCTGAATGAGGTCAGCCAGAAAGTGGATTCATTGTCTTCGTCTTTTGAGGAGGTCGCTGCCACACAGCTTCGGGAGGAGCAAGCCGTCAAGGACCTTCAGGCACGGCTTGATAGCCAGGAAAGAAGGACTGAGGAACTCAAGGATGTTTTACAGATCCTGGATGAGAAAGGGCAGGAATGGGTCCGGAAACTCGCGAATTTTGAGAACCTGACCCAATCTCTGCTGGGCCAGATCGAAGTGCTCCAGAAAAAGGCTCAAGCGGTGGAAGAGCATGTTGCTGCCCGGGATTCCGGTGTGGATGCGGCTTTGCAGGAACTGCAAGAAAACCTGATAACCCTACAAAAAGCCTTTGACAGTGTGAGTGTTGATCAGCGCTTTGCGGCGCTTTTGAAGTACGTTCAGGACAAAGATCAGGAACTCCTGTCGTCCTGGAAAGATCTCGAGGAACAGCTCGGAGAACAGGGCGCTTTGCTCCAGGGATTTGAAGAGAAGTTTCAGGGAGAACTGGAAACCCTCAAGATGGTCCTCGAGAAAATCAGACAGGAAATTACCGCCCTCAAGGAAGAAACCGAGAAGAAGTTGCAAACGCTTTCTTCCGCCTTCCAGGACATAGAAGCTCTTCTCGGAGAAAAAGTCAAGGAATGGGAGACCATCAACCGGGATCTCGCCCGGGTTCAACAGGAATACCTTCCTCAGAATCGCTTTGAGGAATTACGCGCTGCGTGGCAGGCGAGGCTCCAGGCCTTTGAAGAGAGTCTCAGAGACCTGGAAACCAGGGTGAGCACCAGGTGGCAGGGGCTGGAAAAGCAGTTAGGTACGATGGAAGGTTTATTCGGTGAACAATCGCGCCGGTTAGAGGGGATTCAGGAGGAGCTCGCTACCGTTGAGGAACTCAAGACGAAAGTTTCCGCCCTGGAAAGTGATTTTGCACAGTATAAGGTAAGGATTACCGAAGTCGAGGGTAAGCTCGGTGAAAGCGCCGGAGTGGTCGAAAACCTCTATCAGAGCATCGAGGAGGCAGCAAAGAGCATTGCTTCCTGGGAGGGGAAGTTCCAGGAGCTACAAAGCTGGAAGCAGGGTCTGGAAAAGGAGATTGGAGAAAAAATAAGCAAAACCCTGGAGATGTTGCCTGATAAAGGGAAGTTAGAAGAATTGGAGAGGGAAATCGCCGGTATTCTTACCGAAAAAGAGGGAATTCTCGCAGAGCTCCGTTCGTGGTACGCAGAACAGGAGAAATTGCAGCAGGAACTGGAGGGGAGGAAGAAAGATATTGAGGATTTAGCGAAGCGCATCACCGGGGACGAGGCAGCGAATCGTGCTACCCAGGATAACCTGGAGAAGATGAAAGAAGAATTGGAGCGGCTCTCCGCTTTGCGGAAGGACCTGGAAGAAAGGTTGGGTCAATTGAACGTGCAGATTGCTACACTGGAAACAGGTCTGAAAAGTTACGAGCAGAAAATGGATGACCTGGTTGGAGCGGTGAAGGTGGAGGTTCAGGAGCTTACCAAAACTGTAGCGGCCATCCAGGAGAATCTGGCCGCCATCAAAGCGCAAGATCTGACACTGCCTCAGGACGCAAAAGATGCGCTCGAAAAGATGCAGGAAACGTTTGATGAGGTATTGCAACGCCTTGGGAAAGTTGAGGATTTTGCACAGAATTTCTTCCGCATGGGTATCGAAACCAAGATTGCTACCATGGGAGAGGAAATCCAGGCGGTAGCCAGGAAACTCGAGAGCATAACCGAGCGTTATCCGGCCGCTTCTTTAGAGATCGAGTCGCTCAGACAAATGGTGGAAGAGTTACAGAAAGGTAAGTTAGACATCGAAAAGCGTTTTGAGAATCTCGCCCGGGAGATGGAGGGCCTCAAGAAAGAGAAAGAAATCACGGGCGATCTGGAAAGTCTAACCCAGGAGAAAGAACAGTTACGTCAGGAAATAGAAAGCCTGGCGCAGGAAAGGATTGCTCTTGAGGGGGAACTGCAGCAGAAGCAGGATGAGGTGGAGAGGATTAAGGAAGAACTCCAGAAACTCGAGACCGCAAAGGGTTCGGCAGAAGAAATCAAACGCCTGCAGGAGACCTTAAAACAGGCTGAAGATGGAGTGAGCGTTTTGAGGAAAAGACTTCAGGAAAAAGAAGCGCAGATTGAGGCTCTTCAGAAGAAAAACGAGGAACTTACCTTTCGGCTTGAAGAGGCAGAAAAATATACTTCCTATGTTATTCTCCCCTGGGACAACCTGTGGACGATTGCCCGGCGGTACTATCGAGATGGTCGGAAGTGGAAAGCAATTCTGGAAGCCAATAAAGATATCATCACCGATCCGCACAAACTGCAACCCTATGTGGAAATTAGGATCCCACGCCAGGTTGAGGCTGCTCCGAATGACGACTGCAGTGCGAAATAAAAAGGGGGAATAGCTATGGACTTGACGGAAGCCATTGCGACGCGAAGAAGCATTCGAAAGTTTCGTGCCGAAGAAGTTGCCGAGGAGGATTTGCGGGAAATTCTGAACGCTGCTCGCCTGGCCCCCTCAGCCAATAATCTCCAGCCCTGGAAGTTTGTGGTGGTGAAGAACGAAAAGAAGCGACGGCTTATCGCTCAGGCCTGCTTTGGGCAGGAGTTCGTGGGAGAAGCACCGGTGGTGATTGTGGCCTGTGCCATTTCT
>Ga0209691_1002240_pt1 | contig 10296 bp, 9 predicted proteins | sample YNPMSBMetaG_FD_187120 | JGI IMG/M metagenome (GOLD analysis project Ga0209691, IMG submission 187120) | Anoxygenic and chlorotrophic microbial mat microbial communities from Yellowstone National Park, USA - YNP MS-B MetaG (SPAdes) (version 2) ... | reverse complement strand
TGCCGCGCTGCAGGCCGACCCGGAGGTGATGCGCCATCTCGGAGCGGGCGGCCGCGCCGGCAAGACGCGCACGCGCGACGAGAGCTGGACCGACATGGCGCTGATGCTCGGGCAATGGGCGCTGAAGGGCTATGGCAGTTTCGCGCTCGAGGAGACGGCGAGCGGGCGCTTCGTCGGCCGCGCCGGCATCCTGCACCTCCCCGGCTGGCCGGAGCCTGAACTCGCCTTCGCCCTCGTCCGCTCGGCCTGGGGCCAGGGGTTCGCTGAGGAGGCCTGCCGCGCCATCCTGCCCTGGGCCTTCAGCATCACGGGCGCGGAGCGCCTCGTCTCCTCCATCAAGCCCGGCAACCTGCGCTCGGCGCGGCTTCTCGCGCGTCTCGGCGCGGTTCGGGAGGGGATGGGCGAGCTCAAGGGGGAGCCCTGCGAGGTGTGGGTGCATGAGGGGCTGCCGCGGGCTGTCGCGTGAGCGCCCCGCCGCCGCGGCGCTACCCCTCGAGCGTCATCAGGAGGCCTGCGAGAAGCCGCGCCCGCGGCACGAGCGAGGAGACGAGCAGGTGCTCCTCGAGCGTGTGGATGCCGCCGCCGAGCACGCCGAGCCCGTCGAGCGTCGGCACCCCCATCGCTCCGGTGAAGTTCCCGTCCGAGCCGCCGCCGGCGGAACTCGCCGGCAGCGCGCCGATCCCGATCGCGCGCGCGATCGCCTCGGCCCGCGCGTGCAGGGCGCGCCCCTTCGCATCCGGCTCCCAGACCGGCCGGGTGAGCGTGGGCGTGATGGTGAACCGCACGTCCGGAGTCGAGGGCCGGAGCGCGCCGAGGCGGGCGACCAGGGCATCAAGATCCGCCTGGGTCTTGGCCATCGCAAGGCACTCGGCGCGGCAGTGGGTCGGCACACAGTTCACCCAGGCGCCGCCCTGGATGACGCCGACGCTCGTCGTCGCCTCCTCGCTGCTCATCGCCTCGATCGCGAGCACCTGCGTCGCCATCTCGCGGATCGCGCTTCGGCCCTCAGCGAGTCGGGCGCCGGCATGGCTCGGCCGGCCCACGGCCTCGAGAGCGAAGCGCGCGATCGCATAGCGCCCCCACACCACCCCGCCATCGCTCCGCGCCGGCTCGGGGATGAGCACCACCTTCTGCCGCGCCGCTTCGGCCTCGATCAGGGCGCGCGTCGAGGGGGAGCCGACCTCCTCGTCGGAGGTGAGGAGCACGGAGATCGGGAGCTTCGTCGACGCACCGGCGGCGAGGATCGCGCCGACGGCGGCGAGCGCGAGATAGGCGCCCCCCTTCATGTCGCAGATCCCTGGGCCGTAGGCGCGCTCGGCGGCGCCCGCCCCCTCGCGCCGGAAGGCGAGCGGGCCACCCGGCGCGCCGGTCCCGACGGGGTGGACCGTGTCGAGATGGCTGAGCAGCAAGATACCCGGCGCGTCCGCCCCGCCGCCGAGCGACGCCTGCGGGAAGCGCGCGCGCACGCAATCGCCGAACCCCATCCGGCCGGGGATACGCTCGATCCGCGCGCCGAGCACGGCAAGGTCGTGCGCAGCGAGGTCCATCATCCGGTTCACCGCCGCCGCGTCATAGGTCGGGCTCTCGGTCTCGACCCAGGAGCGGATCCCGGCGAGCAGCCTTTCGGTGTCGAACGGAAGGGTGTTGGGGTGGGTCATGCGTGGGCGTCCGCTGTCGAGGGCGGAACCCTCGCTGCCACGGCGTCGCTTGTCCAGAACCGGCCCGCCTCCTCTCGGCCGGGCGGCTCGGCCTTGCGCCGGCCCCGCCGCTGTGCTGCGCTGCGCGCAACGATCGGGGGGCTTTGATGCCGCGCGACGGAATCGAGCGCGAGTTCAAGGCGATGCTTGCCGACGCCGCCGAGCGCGACCGGCTGCTCGGGCTGATCGGCGGCCACGCGCGCGTGCTCGAACAGCGCAATCTCCTGTTCGACACGCCGACGCGCCGGCTCGCCGCCGCTGGGCTGTCGCTCCGGCTGCGGCAGGAGGGCGGGCGGTGGATCCTCACCGCCAAAGGAGACCCCGGAACGCGGCGGGGCGACCTCGCGCCGCTTCTGTTCGCCCGAGCCGAAGCCGAGCGCAGCCTTCGCCCCCCCGTCGCCCTCCATCTTGCCTCCGGAACGGTCGACCCCCTGCCGCTCCTCCGTCTCGCCGAGCCGGCGGCAATGGCGCTCGCTCTCGCCGAGGCGATCGAGGCGGCGGCGGCCGGAGCGCCGCTCGGCATCGTCGGCGAGTTCCGAAACGAACGAACGCTCTGCGAGGCCGCGCTCCCCTGTGGCACGCCGGTCTCGGTCGCGCTCGACCGTTCGGAGATGCCCGACGGCACAATCGAGCACGAGCTCGAGGTCGAGATCGCGCGCGGGTCGATCACCCCCGCCGCCGCCTGGCTCGAGGCGCTGATGCATCGTGCAGGAATCCCCCTCCGCCCGGCGGCAAGCAAGCGGCAGCGCTTCGCCCGCGCTCTCGCCCGCCGCGCCCACCAGGACCTGGGCGGCTGAGCGCGGACGCGGCGGGATGCGCCTTCTGCTCGCCAACGCCAACACCACCGAGGCGGTGACCGAGACCTGCGCCCGGGCCGCCCGCGCCGCGGCGGCCCCGGACACCGAGATCGTTGCGGCAACGCCACGGTTCGGCCCACGCGTCATCTCCTCGCGCGCCGAGAACGCGATCGCCGCGCACGGGCTGCTCGACTGTCTCGCCGAGCACCATCCCGGCTGCGACGCCGCGATCCTCGCCGTCTCCTACGACACCGCGCTCGCAGCGGCGCGCCAACTCCTGCCCATCCCGGTGATCGGCATGACCGAGGCCGCCTGCCTCGCCGCCTGCCTCGCGGGCGGCCGGTTCGGTCTTGTGACGTTCTCTTCGCCCGATCTCTACCGCGAGGTGATCGCGGGCCACGGGCTTGCCGGCCGGCTCTCCGGCATCGCTCTGATCGACGCCACCCCCTACGACGCCGCCTCTGACCCGGACTCGGTCGCGGCGAAGGTCGCCGAAGCGGCGGCGGGGCTCGCGCGCGAGGGAGCGGACTCGGTGCTGCTCGGCGGCGCGGCGCTCGCGGGCATGGCCGGGCTGATCCAGAAGCGTGTGCCCGTGCCGCTGATCGACGGGATAGCCGCGGCGGTCGTCTTCGCTGAAGGGATTGTGCGCCTCCGCCTGCCCAAGCCGCGCCTCGGCGGCTATGCCGCGCCCGCGAACCGGCACGCGGTCGGGCTCGGCGAGGCGCTCTCGGCCTTGCTTCGTCGCGGCTGACGCCCCCGTCCGGGGCGGGGCCGCCGCCGCTAGCCTCGGCCCATGTCGCCGCCCGCGGCGTCGCGGCTCCCCTGGGAGGCCGTGGCCGCCCTCTCCGTCACGCAGATCGTCGCCTGGGGCGCGCAATACTACGCGATCGCGGTGCTCGCCCCCGCCATCGCCGCGGCCGAGGGCTGGAGCCGCGAGGCGATCTTCGGCGCCTGCTCGCTCGCCCTGCTCGCGCAAGGGATCGCCTCTTTCCCTTCTGGCCGCCTGATCGACCGCTATGGCGGACGGATCGTGATGTCGGCGGGCTCGCTTCTCTCGGCTTTGGCGCTCGCGGCGCTCGCGCTCGCTCCCGACATCTGGAGCTTCGGTGCGGCCTGGATCGTCACCGGGGTGGCGATGGCAGCGACCCAATACGAACCCGCCTTCGCCACCCTCACCGCGGGCTTCGGCAGCGACGCGCGCCGCGCGATCACCTGGCTTCACCTTCGCCGGCGGTCTCGCCTCCACCGTCGCCTGGCCGGTCACGGCGGCGGCCCTGCCTGTGCTCGGCTGGCGCGGCGCCTATCTGGGCTGGAGCGCGGTGACCGTCGGGCTCTGCCTTCCCCTGCATCTATGGCTTCTGCCGCGGGCGCGCGGCGGGGCGCAGCCGAGAACCGGCCGAGCGCTCGGGCCGGTGCTCCGCTCCCCGGCCTTCTGGCTGGTCGCGTTCGCGCTCCACCGCGGGCAGCCTCTTGTTCTCGGTGATCGGCGTGCACGCGATCCCGATGCTCGAGGGGGCGGGGCTGTCGGCCGCGGAAGCCGTCGCTGTCGCCTCCTTCACCGGGCCGATGCAGGTGGCGGGGCGTGTGGCCGAGTTCGTGGGGCTCGCCCGGCTTCGCCCCACCCGCGTCGCGATCCTGGCCTCGGCCGCGCAGCCGCTCTCCATCCTCGCCCTGATCGCCATCTCCGCCTCGCCGCACGCGGCGGGGCTTTATGTGGTGCTCTATGGCATGTCTGCAGGCATCCTCACCATAGTGCGCGGCACCGTGCCCGCGGAACTGTTCGGCCGCGTGGGCTACGGGGCGGTGGCGGGAGCGATGGTCGCCCCAGGAATCATGGCGCGCGCGGCAGGCCCCTATCTCGCCGCCTGGATGTGGGAGAGCTTTGGCGGCTACCGCTCCGTCCAGGTGGTGATCCTGATCGCCGGCATCACCGCCTGCGTGGCCTTCATCGGTGCGGCCGCGCTGGCGCCGAAGCGGCCGGCCTGAGGCCTGGGCCCGCCGCGCCGCGCCCGCGCGACGGCCGCCGCCTCGCACCGGTGCCCGCCGCGCCCGCCTGCCCTGATGCCGCCCCAGTGCGCTGCTAGTCTTCGTCCATGGGTTTCTTGCGCCTCTATCTCCGCGTGCTCGGGGAGCTCGCGCCTGAGCGGTGGCTCGCGATCGCGCTTGCTGCGGCGAACGTGCTGCTCGCGGGGCTCGTGTTCCTCGAGCCCGTGCTGTTCGGCCGCGTGGTGGACATGCTCGCGCGCAGCGAGGCGATGCCGGCCGAGGCCGTCTGGTCGGGCACGCTTGCCCTGCTCGCGGTCTGGGCCGCCGTCGGGATCGGCGGCATCGTCGCCAACATCCTCGTCGCGCGCGAGGCCGACCGGCTGGCCCACCGCAACCGGCTCGCGGCGATGGCGCGCTACTTCCAGCACGTGCTCGGGCTTCCGCTCTCCTTCCACGGCGACACGCACTCGGGGCGGCTGCTCAAGGTCATGCTCTCGGGAGCCGACAACATGTTCTGGGTGTGGCTCGGCTTCTTCCGCGACCATCTCTCCACCTTCGTGATCGCGCTCGTGCTCCTGCCGCTCACACTCCTGCTCAACTGGCGGCTTGCGCTTCTCCTGATCGTTCTCGCCCTCTCGTTCGCGATCGGCGCGGCTGTCGTGATCCGCCGCACCCACGAGGGACAGCGCAGCGTCGAGAGCCACCACGCCGCGCTCGCGGCCACCGCAGGCGATGCGCTCGCGAATGTGATGCTCGTCCAAAGCTTCGTGCGCCTCTCGGCAGAGGCGCGCCTGTTCCAGGACGGGATACGGCGCCTGCTCGAGGCGCAATTCCCGGTGCTTGACTGGTGGGCGCTTCTGACCGTGCTCACGCGCGCCGCCTCGACGCTCACGGTGATCGCGATCTTCCTCCTCGGCACCGCGCTGCACCTCCAGGGCCACGCAAGTGTCGGCGAGATCGTCACCTTCATGGGCTTCGCGACCCTCCTGATCGGCCGGCTCGAGCAGGCGATGGGGTTCGTGTCGACCATGTTCCTGCAGGCGCCCGCGATCGCCCTTTATTTCGAGGTGATGGACACGCAGTCCACGGTCGCCGACCCGCCCGGGCTTCCTGCGATGCCGCGGCCGCGCGGCGCGGTCGCCTTCGAGCATGTGAGCTTTGCCTATCCGGGCGGCCCACCGGTGCTCTCCGACGTCTCCTTCGAGGCAGCGCCTGGCCAGACGGTCGCTCTCGTCGGCGAGACCGGGGCAGGGAAGTCGACCACCATGGCGCTGCTGCAACGGTTGTGGGACCCGCAGTCGGGGCGGGTGACCATCGACGGGATCGACATACGCTCCGTCAGCCTCGACTCGTTGCGCTCGCATATCGGCGTGGTGTTCCAGGAGAACCTTCTGTTCAACCGCTCGTTCCGGGAAAACCTCCTGGTCGGCCGCGCGGATGCGACCGATGCCGAGCTCGAACAGGCCTGCCGCCTCGCCCAGGTGCACGACTTCATCCTCCGCCAGCCGCAGGGCTATGACACCCGCGTGGGCGAGCGCGGCGCCTCGCTTTCGGGCGGGCAGAGGCAGCGTCTTGCGATCGCGCGGGCGTTGATCAAGGACCCGCCGATCCTGATCCTCGACGAGGCGACGAGCGCGCTCGATGCCGCGACCGAGGCCAAGGTGCAACTCGCGCTCCGCGCTTTGATGGCGGGCCGCACGACCTTCGTGATCGCCCATCGGCTCTCGACGGTTCGCGAGGCCGACCTGATCCTCGTCTTCGCCGAAGGCAGGATCGTCGAGCGCGGCAGCTATGACGAGCTGGTCGCGCGGGGCGGCGCCTTCGCCCAGCTTGTTGCGACCCAGCTCGCCGCCGGGGCGCCTGCACGCGAGGCGGTCGACTGAGGGGGGCGGGACCGCCCGGGATGTGGCGCGGCCGGCGATCTCCGGCGCGCGGCGTCACGTCGCGCGGTTCGCGCGTGCCGCGGGCCTCGGCGCGGTTGAGCCGTCAGCGTCGCGGCAGGGCGGCGAGCGCCTGGAACACACGCGCCCACGCCACGAGGCCGCGGTCGAAGCTCGCGGCACGGAAGAACTCGTTGGGCGCGTGGAAGTCCTCGTCCGCCGTCGAGAACGACATCGGCACCGTGTCGAGACCGAGACGTTCCTTGAAGAGTGCGCAGAGGGGCAGCGTGCCGCCGATCCGCGTGCGGACGCACGGCACGCCATAGACCCCCTCGAGCACGTCTTCGACCAGGGCGAGGGCGGGATGGTCGCGCGCAATCTCATAGGCTCTCGCACCTCCCCCGCCCGGGCGTATCTCGATCGTCGCCTCCGGCGGGCAGGCGGCGCGGAGGTGCGCCGCCACCGCCTCCACCACACGCTTCGGGTCCTGCCCCGGAACGAGGCGGCAGGTGATCTTCGCATGCGCCTCGCAGGGAAGGACGGTCTTCGAGCCGTCGCCCTGGTAGCCACCCCACAGCCCGTTGATCTCGAGGGTCGGGCGAAGCCAGATCTTCTCGAGCACCGACCGCGAAGGCTCGCCCCAGGCCGCCTTGGCGCCGACGGCCGCAAGCCAGGCCGCCTCGTCGAACGGCACGGCGGCGAGCTCGGCGCGGTCCTCGTCTGTCGTCTCCCGCACGCCGTCATAGAAACCCGGCACCGCGACGCGGCCGTCGGGCTCGTGCAGCGAGGCGATGAGGCGCACGATCGCCACAAGCGGGTTGAGGATCGCCCCGCCGTAACTGCCGCTGTGCATGTCCTTCGATGCCGTGCGCAGCGTCACCTCGAGCTTGCAGATGCCGCGCGTGGAGACCGAGACGTCGGGACGGTCGGGGAACAACATGCCGCCATCGGCTGAGAGGCAGAGATCGGCGCGGAGCAGAGCGCCGTGCCGGTCGAGGATGGCGCCGAGAGAGGGGCTTCCCGTCTCCTCCTCGCCCTCGAAGAACACCTTGACGTTGCAGGGCAAACGGCCGGTGGTGGCGAGCCAGGCCTCGATCGCGGCGAGACTGATGCAGAGCGTGGCCTTGTCGTCCGAGGCGCCGCGGGCGTAGAGGCGGCCCTCCCGCAGGGTCGGCTCGAAGGGGGGCGTGGTCCAGAGCTCGAGCGGCTCGGGCGGCTGGACGTCGAAATGCGCGTAGACGAGGATCGTCGGCGCGTCCTCAGACCCGAGCCACTCGCCATAGACGGCCGGATGGCCGCCCTCCTGCAGAATGCGCACATTGCCAAGCCCGGCCCGGCTGCAGCGTGCGGCCACCCACTCCGCCGCGCGGCGCACCTCGGCGGCATGGTCGGGCTTGGCGCTGACCGAGGGGATACGCACGAGCTCGAGGAACTCGGCCCAGAGCCGGTCGCGTTCGTTGCGGAGCCACGCTTCGGGCAGGTCGGTCACACCGGCGTTCATCACTTCCCTCCGTCGACCGCAAGCGTCTGGCCGTTGATGTAGGCGGCGTAGTCGCTCGCAAGAAACAGCACGGCATGCACCATGTCCTCGGGCGTGCCAAGGCGTCGCAGGGCGATCCCCTCGAGCAGCGCGCGCTGCCCCGCTTCGCCATAGGCCTGCCATTGCCGCATGGTCGAGGGGTTGGAGAGGACGAAGCCCGGCGCGACGCTGTTGACGGTGATGCCGAAGGGCCCGAGCTCGTGCGCGAGCTGTCGCGTCAGCCCGATCTGCCCCGCCTTGGCCGCGGCATAGGCCTGGATGCCCGTCTTCGACACGCCGAGGCCGGCTCCTGAGGAGATGATCACGATCCGACCGCGGCGATGTGCCTTCATCGCGGGCGCCGCCGCCTGGGAAACGGCGAAGGCAGCGGTGAGGTTCACGCGCAGGATCGCGTCCCAGTCGGCGTCGCTCACCTCTTCGATCGGCCGGCCCGCCTGGCCGCAGACGCCGCCAGCGTTGTTCACGACCACGTCGACCGCGCCGCCCGCGGCCGCCTCGACGGAGGCGACCCAGGCCCGAACCGCTGCGCGGTCGGTCACATCGACCACGCTTGTCTCGATTCCGGGCGTTCGCGCCGTTACCGCGAGGTTACCGGCATCGAGGTCGCAGGCGAACACCCGCGCGCCGCGGAGGGCAAAGCCGCGCGCGATCGCCCGGCCGATCCCGTGCCCGGCCCCGGTGACGAGAACCGCCTGACCGTCGAAGCGTATGTTCATGCCGCGACGAGGCCTGCAAGCTCGAGGAGGTTCGCGTCCGTCATCGGCCGCCGTCCGTCCTCGATCTCGTGGATCATCGCGACGAGACGGTCGATCAAGGGCGTGGCGAGACCGTGACGCCGGGCGATCACCGACACAGGTACGAGCTGCGCGTCCACCTCCGTCCGACGCTTGCGCACCGCAAGGTCGCGCCACACACCCGAGTGTGTCTTGGCGCTCGTTCGGTTGAAGGCGACCATCGCCGCGATCGAGGCCTTCGCTGCCGCCTCCGTTCCGCCGGGACGAAAGGCGTCCGGGTCGAAGCCGTTGAAGCTCTCAGCCCGCACGCCCTCGGCTGCGGCCACTGCCATCACCTCGCGGCCGAGGCCGAGCCAGAGCGGAAACAGAGACGGATTGGCGAGCGCGCCGGCGATGCTGTCCTGCCCCGTCGCCTGCGCGAAGAGCATCGCGCCATAGGCGAGCTTGCCCCAGAGATAGCCCCAGATGTTGTCGGTCATGACTGCCCGGTCGTCGACATCGAGCATGAGCCGGTGCAGGCTCACGAGCCTGCCGGTGATCCGCCCGTCAAGCTCGCCGAGCACGACCGCGCCGCGATTGCCGTAGAGAACCTCGCCCGGGCCCATCCAGTCGGCGCCGAAATTCACGAAAGCGCCCATCGTCCGCTCGCGTCCCACGATCGGCGCGATCACCGTCTCGCACAGGCCGTTCTGCAGGCTGAGCACGTAGCCGTCCGAGGCGAGATGGGGCAGGAGCGCTGTCGTCGCGGCCTGCGTGTGGTGCGCCTTCACGCAGAGGAACACCTTGCGCCACACGCCCGTGAGCTCGGAAGGCAGGAAGGCCGGGGCGGTGACGGAGAACTCCGCCACCGGGCCCCTGATCGCGAGCCCACGTCCAGGCGCGGCGATCGCCCGCACATGCTCCTCAACGATGTCGACGAAGGTGACGTCATGCCCCGCGCGCACGAGGAAGGCGCCGACCGTGCCGCCGATCGCTCCCGCACCCCAAACCAGGATCGGATCACCGGGCATCGCTCTCCCCCTTCACCATCCGTTCTCCAGGAGCTCGCGGGTCTCGGCGACGGCGGTGCGCCAGATCGCGAGCATCTCCTCGTCCGGCCTCTGGTAGAGGCCGGCGAAGTTGCCGTCGCCGATCAGCGCGCGCACCTCCGAAGCCGGCCGGCCGGCGATCGCCGAGGTGTCGATCGGCTCCTTGCGGCCTTCGGGCAGCGCGACGCCAGCAAGCCGCGTCCAGGGGAAGTTCTCCATCCAGGAGCCGTGGCTCGCCACCGCGTCGGTCGCCTGCACCGCGGCCCAGGTGCGCGGCGCGTTCCACCAGTTGTGGAAGCGCACGCGGTGGCCGGGCCGCATCGACGCCCATTCGCGCACGAAGGCATCGACCGGGTTGTTCCCGCCATGGCCGTTGACGATCAGCACGCGCCGGAAGCCCTGGGCGGAGAGGCTGTCGAGCACATCGCCGACGACGGCGAGGAGCGTGCTCACCCGAAGCGACACGGTGCCGGGATAGGCCAGGAAATAGGGAGCAAGCCCGTAGGGAATCACGGGGAACACCGGCACGCCGAGCGGTTCGGCCGCTTCCGCGGCCACGCGCTCGGCAAGGATCGCATCGACCGCAAGCGAGAGATAGGCGTGCTGCTCGGTGGAGCCGAGCGGCAGGACGGCA
>Ga0209691_1002239_pt1 | contig 10301 bp, 8 predicted proteins | sample YNPMSBMetaG_FD_187120 | JGI IMG/M metagenome (GOLD analysis project Ga0209691, IMG submission 187120) | Anoxygenic and chlorotrophic microbial mat microbial communities from Yellowstone National Park, USA - YNP MS-B MetaG (SPAdes) (version 2) ... | reverse complement strand
TTCTATTTATAGCGTTTCTAATTATTATTCGTTTTTCTTCTGGCAGTTGTGAGATATCATTTAAAGAAGAATCAAGTGCAGCAAGTGGACTCCTTATATCATGTGCAACCTGCGCAGATAAGTCCGAGATTGTTTTTGATATGGCAAGCTCTATTTCTAATTTTGATGTTTTCTGTAAAACTTCTGATACTTTATTTACAAGATCGGCAAATGGTGTATCTTTAAGATTTTGAGGCATCGCCTTTAAGCTTCTTTCTATAGAGCCCTCTATTTCAGAGTATTCCCCGCTTTCCATTAATTTGTTTATCTCATTAACGCTTTTTTCTATGCTTAATATAGTTTTTATGGCTCCAATATTGGATAATAAAAGCAAACCAATAAAAAATATTGTAATTGTTATAAATAGGGCATAGTTTTGGCTTAAAACAAAAGAATTTATATCTATTATGTCTATAACATAATCAAGCGTTCCGAGTTCAACTCCGTTTGAGATAAAAGGAACGCTTCGTTTAATCTGGAAATAAGGTCTTTCGTAAATATTTCCTACAATCGCTTCTTTAAATATCCATTTGCTATCTTTAAATTCAACTGGATGAAATATAATTCTTTTTATATTCTCATTTGTGATACGCCACATTATACGCTGGGTTTCAAAAACATCGCCTTCAAGAAAGGCTTTTTCAAAATAAGCGGCATTCTGCCTCATGGCGGTCAAAAGTTTATCCTCTGAGACCTTGATGACAGAGAACACAGAAAATATTTGCCAGAAAATTATAAACGCTATAAGCGAAGCGGTATAATATTTCCAGTTATATGAAAATATCCTTCCTAATATCTTTACCATCTGAACTCCGCTACTTCGGGATATTGTAAAAATCCACGACCGACTGTGATGTTTTTTATCCAGGGTGGATAATACATCGTTTTGATTGTTTGACATAGTGGTAAGACTAAGTGTTTATCTTTTATTATTTTAATCATTTTATCGTATAACAAAGATTTTTCCTTTTCGTTTGTAACACACGATAGACTATTATATATTTTCTCTATTTCTTGAATTCTAAAATTGTATTCAGATTTTTGAAAATCTCCAAAAACTTCAAAAAATGCTAAAGGATCATTACGCGTTGCATCTAAGACTATAATTGTAAGATTATAAGATTTAGGTTTCTTCCTTGATATCAATTCCTCGACTGTAATTTTTTTTATTTTAATTCTAATTCCTGTTTTGTTATAGAAATTCTCTGAAAACTTCAGCATTGCATCTTGATTAATTTCACTGAACCAGTTACCAAAAACAACTTCAACATTTCTAAATTTCCTCTTGTTGGTTTTGCATGTTTGTAAAGGTCTCCCTTTTTGAGCACCTGAAATCCCAATTGGTAGGATAGATGCTATGGGAATAAACCAAAATTTTTTATTATAATAAAATGAATGAAGTAATTCATCCGTGTCAATACAGTTATATAGACATTGGCGTATTTTATTATCGGGGTGATTTATTATTAAAACAACACTTTTTAAATCTAAAATATTAACTTTTGTATATTTTTTTCTTATTTCTTCTGGTATGTCCTCTGGATTAAAAAAATTAAAATCTTCTATATTTTTTGTGGGTATATTTTTATCAGAGTTAATTTTGTAAATTGTTATTTTGCTAAAAGCATTATGTATGTTCTTTTTTCTTTTCAAAATCATCTTATCGTTTTCTATTTTATCAACATAAAACTCACCAAGACCATCCTCTACATTTTCTGTTCTCTGAAGTGTAGGGGCGTTCTCATACCAGGTTAAAAAATCCAAATAATTTTTTTGTTGTTTTGAAAATTTAATCTTAAAACAATCATTTTCTTCAGTTACTTTAAAATCTTTGTCAAACTTTTTAGTTGTTTCTATTATATAATTCAAGAAAAAACTCTTATCAAATCTTGCTTTGTCATTAAATATTAAAGTAGTATTAGGACAAAAATTATATTCCTTATAATCTATGCTTCTACTCCATTTTTTGAGAACCTTTGAAGTAAAATTTTCACCATCGTCTCTTCTAAATAAAGGTTCATGAGTTTGTTTAAGCACATGATAAACTAAATTAACATGTGCTAACTTAGTCTTAATTTCTGGAGCTAACCAGCGGGATAATATTTCATAATTATCATCTTTGTTCTTTGCACAACTGGTAAGGGAAAAAACAAACAGTAAAAAAACTAAATTGATTTTGATTTTGAAAAAGAAATCCATGACGGTTTAAACCCCATTTTTCTAAAAAATTTCTGCGAGCGAATATTAAAAGAATAAACTCCGGCTCGCAAAACTTTATGCTTCATATTTTTTTTGAGCCACCATTTGATATACTTGTGAATTGTCATTCTTTCTTCTTTTTCTAAATTAGAATCTATCCATATATATCCTATCCAATCTAGAGGACAACGAATGAAATCGGGAGGCTCACATAAGTCTGTAAGACTTACTATTCTTCTGCCTTTTTTAAGACACAAATAATTTTTCGTCCACGGATGGTCCCTAAGAGTTTTAAGAAATTCAAGATAGTTGACTATATTTAAAAAACTTTCCCATGAATAAATGTATTCCAGAAGTTTTTTTTTGAGAAATTTAAAATATTTTTTCTTATTTTTAAATCTTACAGATTTTATATCTTTAGGTAATTTAACCTTCTTTTCCTTTAATTGTTTTTTAGTTATTGAATAAACTATTTGAAGAGTATATTTTCTTGGATTTGTTCTTGAATTTAATAAAATTTCATTTTCTATTTTATCATGAGTAAAAAAAATACATTTTTTTTTATCAAGTTCATCAAGTTTAGGTTTTATGACTTCTGTCAAAAATTTATCGTCTATAATAGATATATTCTTTATTTTTACTGTTAATACAGGTTTTCCATTTCTTGTTTTTATTGTTCTGAATTTTAGTTTCATAAATTAGTTCTCCTCAAATTTTCAAAAATATACTGGCATAAATTGCACTCAAGTGAAAGATAAGGCATATCTTTTGGAATTTGCACATTGAAAACTTCTGCAAGTTTTTCGAAATTATAAGAAGATATTAGTTTATAAAATTTACTTTTTCTGTGTTCTTCTATGGATTTGTGAACAATTCCTTTTATAGAAGTGTTGTAGATAAGATTTGAACAGCAGGTTGTAAATCCTTTCCCACAAATATAAACTATTTCTTTTCGCCCAGGGCATTTTTTATTCAAGACCCTACCATCAAATTTTAGTGGATTGAAATAAACCTTATTTTTAATGGCTCTTCCAATCGGTAAAACCTTTTGAACTCCGATTCTAAATTTCCCTATTTTCCTTAATTCTTTTACAAGAACTAAATCCAATGGGTTAGAAACGGTTAGTATTACACTAAAATCTTTTTTTAATTTTTTACATGCTTTATATAAATTCTCCACATTTTTAAAAGGCAAGAATTCCTTATGAAAAATATCATAAGAAAGTTGAACCCCATCAAGTTTTATAAATGAATTTATTATTTCTTGGGCTAAGTTTACATTGCTAGCAAATGAACCATTGGTCGTGATTTTTATATTCTTGTTTTTTAATCCTTTAATTTTGGAAAGCATTTGATTTATATCTTTTATGTAAAATATTGTTTCACCACCAACAAATAAAATATTTCTAATATTGTGTTTATCTATTTCGCTTGAAATAAGTTCTTTTTCGGTTTCAGTAAGTTTTGTGTAAATTTTCTTACCAAAACAATGTCTGCATTTAAAGTTGCACACCTCCCCTACCATTATACATATCTTTTTTATTACATCTATCACATTTATTTAAAAGATTTTATTAAGATGATTTTTTGTTCTCTCCAGCTGCTGCTGGAAAACCAGTGTTTTCACATAACACAATATTTTTGTTTTTCAATTTAGCGATAGATATTAGTTCTTTCTTGTTTTTCATAGAAAGCGTCCTAACATATTGCATCGCTTGAGTAGTGGAAAATATCCCAAGCGAAACTAAGAAGGCTACTATTACTTTGTCATTTACTTTCATTTGCCCTCCTTATAATTATTTTACTTCTTTTAAAACTTTATACAAAACAAATCCATATTAAATATATAATCCATTTTATTCATTTAACAACTAACTTTAGGGAACGCTTTTATGAGCCATAAGTCCTATTTTTAAATAGAGAACTAAAATAAAAATTCAATTAGTTTTCTCGTTTTTAGAATCAAAAAGTAACTTAAAAATAGAAAAGTATATTATTAGCCATATTAATGAAAAAAATAAAGGTTTTGATTCAAAGTCATAGCCATAAGTTTTATGGATTATTTTTACTGCTATAAATGAAATAAAAGCAGATATTACTCCGATTATAAAACCTCTTATAAATTTTTCTTTGCTTTTTAAATTTTATAAGTTTTTCATAACATCTCCTATAAATAAGATTATTTGTCTTATCCTAATCTTTCCTAATTTGAGAGAACTTGAGTATAAGAATATATTTTATCAAAATGCTTGTATTTTATTGACAAACAGTTTGACCGTTGGAATTGGTAATGCATTGCCCTGGTTGGATATTACCCACATCTTCCCAATGGCAAACAGTGTCACATATCTGAATTGTCTGACAATCTTTTACCTTTTCACATACTTTTTCTGTGACATACATGCATCCAGCTGATGTCACCCCACCTACGACACCACCTATTCCTCCACCTACTCCACCACAAACTAATTTTGTAACCAAATTACAGACTTCCTTCCAACCACAAATTTCCTCGTATCTACAATTTTTTTGTTCACAAATCTGTATCTGGCCTTTTGATATACCTAAAAAATTACTTATATCCGGCGTCTCAAAAGAAATTAATCTTTGTGGTATAACAAATTTGTCTTTTGAATTTAAAAAAGATAATTTTTCTTCGTTATTTCCATAAACCAGTAATTTTTTAAGCCCGTCAGTAATAGTTGGTGAAATATCATTTTTTTCACAATATCTAATGCTATTTAGTATTGAATTATCAACCTCTTTTATTCTTTTACTGCTAATTACTGTAGCGCTACTTACCTCTGGAATAACAGGTTTAATATCAGATTTTAGTTCAAAGAAGTTGTTTTCAAGTTTGTTTTTCATATCAAAATCAAAGTTAATTTCTTGCCCATTTGCTAAGTTTAGAAACACAGCAAGAAGCATAACTATAACTATCATTTTACTATTTATTTTTTTATTTTCTATTTTTCCTCCTTTAATTTTAGTTTTTTAAAAGGCATTTTTGCCTTCGCCCACAACGGAGCAATTTTTATGCCAGGTGTTTTAAGAGTAATAAATTTGAGCCAAAAAATAGTATTTTCATAGGGAAAATTGGGTTTTTGATAGATTTTTTGAAGTTTTTATGATGGCTAAAATATTTTCATTTGAAAATATTTCTTTTCATTTGAAAATCTTTCATAGGGAAAAATAAGATTTTCATTTGAAAATAATTTAGAGGAACGGAGAATTGGATGGTTAGAGTATTATCTTAATAAGGTATTTTACTTTAAAGTTAATCATTCAGTTATCTAATATTCTATTTGCAAAGTAAACTTTGCTATTCTGATCCATCATCCATCATTTATAATTTAATCTCCAACTCCCAATTCCCCAATCCCTATCCCCCAGTTTAAAACGGTGGTTCTTTTCCTACTATTTTTAGCCAGGATATGTCTTTAAATCTCTCGGATTGGTGCCCTGTCTCAAGTATTATTTTTTTAAAGCCCTTCTCTCTTAGGTCTTTTGCTATATCCTCGCCTTTTTGCCCTTCTTCTAACTCAGAATCTATATATATCGGCGTTTCTTTATCTATTTTGTCTATATCTTTGTAAAAATCCTTTGAGTTTTTGTATTTTATTAGTTTTATTCCTTTTTTTTTCGCAGAAATCTGCCAGTTCATTAAAACAAGTTCATCATCGTCTATCAAAACAACTTCTTTTACTTTGTTATCATCATCAGTAAATATAACAGGAACAAATCCAGAAAGTGTTTTAGGTATAAGCTTTATGTTTAGTTTCCTACATCTTTCTATTATAATTTCATTTTCAAAATGACTGGATACAAGTATTGATTTATCTGAAATATTTAGTTCTTTTATTAAATCAAGCCCGCTTTCATTGTATCCTTTAAACTCATAGTCAATAAGATATAGTTCTTTTTCTGTCTTTGTGTAGTGTTTTAAATCATTGTGATTGTATAAATGAATTATTTCTATGTTATATTTTTTAAATCTATCTTGCCATATATTATGTATGGTTTCATCATCATCAACTATTATTATTTTTGTTTTAGAATCAATATTAATACTTTCACAAAACCAATCAGGTGTTTTGGCTTTTGGTATTTTTATTATAATCTCAGTTCCTTTATTTAGTTCTGAATTAATCTCAAGCTTTCCGCTCCATTTCTCAATTGTTGTTTTTGAATGGTATAATCCTAAACCAGAGCCGCCTTTTTTGTTAAATGTTAAGCCCTTTTCACCTAATCTTGATAGTATCTCAGGTGGTATTCCTCTACCATCGTCTTTCACTTTAACTATAACATATTCATCTTCAGATGAAAGAATAACCTTAATATTTCCTTTATCATAAGGCATTGCCTCAACCGAGTTATTCACTAAATTTGAGATTATTCGTTTAAACTCAACTGGGTCTATATTTGAAAATAAACCATAAGAATCGTTTGTCAGTTCAAAATCAATATTGATCTGTGGTTTTGTTTTATATTGCAATCTTTTTTCGGTTATAACTTGGTCTATAAGTGTTGAAATAAGGCAGGTTTTTAAGTTTTTAGTTTGATTATTGTCAAAATCAAATTTTTCATTAGAGTTATAGCGGTATTTTTCAAGAAGATTGTTTGCTATATCTCGTATTCTATTTATAGCGTTTCTAATTATTATTCGTTTTTCTTCTGGCAGTTGTGAGATATCATTTAAAGAAGAATCAAGTGCAGCAAGTGGACTCCTTATATCATGTGCTACCTGAGCAGATAATAAAAAAAGTGATTCAGAAATCTTTGAGTTTAATTCCAAGTTATATTCTTTTATTATTCGCTTTTTTTCAAAATAGCCAATGAGTATTGAAATAATTACAATTATAGACCAAGAAAGTAAAACCATAGGTAGAATTGTCCATCTTTTGTAATAAAAATATAGTTTTCCAAATTCATATTTTTTATTTTCATCAAAAAAGACTTTTATGATGATAGTTTTATGAATTAACTTTGAAGGGTTATTAAATCCTTCTGGCAGGTAGAAAGAATTTGATTCATTATTTTTTTGTCTCCAGTATACTCCTGAAAAATCATTGAATAATGGTTTTGATATGTTAAGTATTACTTCCCTGGTATCACCTATTATTAATTGAGTTCTAAATGCCTCAGTTAATTGAGTTGCAATCTTATGTTTAAAGTTCATCATAAATATATCTAATAATTCAAATAAAACAAATAAAATTAGTAAATCAAAGATTACTATTTTATAAAAAAGTTTTCTTAAAGATTTTTCCATAATTTATCCATAAAAATGAGGAGGAATGTTGGTATCAATTTCAAGGGGACCACCATTAAAAACTTTAAGCCTGTTCATTGTGTAAGTATCAGGAGAGAATTTACCAAATTGTGGTTTTATGAGTTTATCTGAAATTGCCTGAACAAATACCAAAGGTATATCAGGGAAGATAGAGTTAAGAGTATTTATTTGAGTAAACTTAACATCATTTATTGAAATATCTTCAACTTCTAAATTTATTTCTTCGCCAGGTTTAGGAACTAAATATTTTTCTAAATACTCTCTGCTTTCTTTTTTTAAAGCCTGCCAGAAATGCCATCGTGGATTTGTAGGGGAACAAAACAATTCTTCAGGTTTTGCTTTTAGTCTACCTACGAAAATTGCTACTGCATTGCGCAAACATTCAAGAATAGAGTGTATAATCGCGTCTTTTAAATTTCTATCACATCCAAATCCTGCAACAAAACCTTGAATAGGGTGTTTAGAATTTGTTGACCATATGAGTGTAGATACAACTTTAGCATCAATACTTGGTCTTAATTCATATATTTCCATTTTCAATTGATTTTTTTCTAAGATTTTAATTAAATGATTAATGCCAGCTATCAATTTTATTTCATCAAAGGAAACTATCCTTAATTTTTTCTTACAGAAATGATGGCATAGAACTCTATCTATTGCGAGTAGTTCATAGTATGCTCTTTGTGCAGCTCCAACATAATCGTAATATGCCGCTGAACACCATCGATTTTGAAGAAAAGAAACCGCAAAACGCTCAAGTGCTTCTGCAAGCCCCTTTGCAAAAGCATTGGTTTCTATAAAGTCAATTCCTCTACCCGTGTAAATATTATTATCTAATTTTATTTTTATCTGATAATCAAAATATCCTGGCAGCCACTCATATATCCATTCAACAGTAGTTACTTCTAAATTCAGTTTTTTTGAATTTGAAATAGCCTAATCAATTAATCTTTTTGAATTCTCCATATTGGATTGTTGGCATGATACTTTGAGAAATTTATTTTCCAGGGTTTTCTTACTATTGCAGCATAAGGGGTCATTGCTATTGGAATAACTGAGCCAGTAATAAGTGTTTTGTAATGTAGTTCGCGAAGCATATTTAATCTTTCTTTTTTTGATTGAATAGATATATATTTCTTAAGCCATTTTTTGCCTTCTTCACCTCGTAAATAGAAAAAATCAATGCTGAAATAATATGAAAGTAGTCCAATATCTTCTTGAAAACCTACATCACTACGAAATGTATAAAAATCAGGTTCCTCGAGTTTTTCTAACTTATAATTAACTAGGAATGGAATTTTGTGTATGTTTATCAATTTTAAATGTGGAAGTGTATTTTTAAGTATTTCAGATTTATTTATAATTGCACTGTAAGGATCCCATCCTAATATTTCTTTTTCTAAGACCTTTTGCTCATTTGCTTTGTTATATTTATTTATAACTTCATTAACTTGTTCTTTATTTAATGAACCTTCACCAAAGACAGGAAAGATTTCATTAACTGGTTTGTATTCAGGTTCATTGGAATGTAGGGATAAGAAAAGATTTTTAATGGCCTTTCCTATCTTAATCCTTTCCTCATCTGAAAACCTTTTTAAGCCTCTATTAGTAAATACCACCATATATAAATGTATTGGATATGTAGAATGAATATTTATTCCTTTATGTTGAGATGCAAAACGAATTAACTCAACAGGATAAACTTTATCGGTAGTTGTGATATGATCAACTTTATTGTTTAAAAATAAGTCTAATGATTCTGTCCTGTTTGTTTTGCCAGAAGGAACTAAATATACTTCTTGAGGCATATTCTTTGAGTAATGATAATGAAAAGGATTTGCGGAAAGTATTATGTTTCCCTCAGGGTCATCTTTCTTTACATAATAAGGTCCAGAAGTGTTTCTATAGTCAATAATCTTTAATGTTTTTAGATCAATAGAATCTTTTGGAATAATAGCAAAATCTATAGCGGCAAGCATAGGAAATAAAAAAGGTTTAATTTCACTAAATTTGATAACTAATGTCTTTCCATTATCTTTAACTTCCATATTTGAGCAGGTATCAGTTAATTTAGTGATTTTATTGTTAGGACAAATTAAACTTTTTAAATCGCCGTGAGTATTTCCACCAAGGATAAGAAGTCGTTTTAATGAAAGTTCCACATCGTAAGCATCAATTTTTTTGCCATCAATTGTTTTTAAATCGAAGCGGATTTCAAAGTAAGCATCCGTTCCTTTCCAATAAAATTTTTCAGCAACACCGGAAATCAATTGTCCCTCAGTTGAGTATTCAACTAATGGACTAAATGTATTTTCAAGGAAAATATATTCATGGGCAAAGTATATCTTAGATGGATCATAATGAGACGCGTCATTATGTCGGAATGCTACTCGAATTATTTTGTCGTTTTTCATATCTTTACTCCTGTAACTACTGTGCAAAAATAAAATTACTACTATTGTGCTGAGAAATAAAATTATCCACTTTCTGTAAGTGTAATATTGCATTAAACAATTAAATACTTTTAACCATTATAGAAGCAATTAACCTCTTTTAGAAGTGGAAGAATCCGGTTTGGGTCCAGGTCCGGGGCCACATACAGACGCCAAAAGGTATTTTGTGGAATTAATCTTAACTGTTTTAGGTAGTGTATAATAAAGTGTGTAAAATGGGATTATTAAAATTAAAGGATGGATGATAGAAAACTTAAAAAAATAAAATAGATAGAAAGGAGGTAAAAATGAATAAAACAGAAGAATATCAAAAAAGG
>Ga0209691_1002238_pt1 | contig 10314 bp, 8 predicted proteins | sample YNPMSBMetaG_FD_187120 | JGI IMG/M metagenome (GOLD analysis project Ga0209691, IMG submission 187120) | Anoxygenic and chlorotrophic microbial mat microbial communities from Yellowstone National Park, USA - YNP MS-B MetaG (SPAdes) (version 2) ... | reverse complement strand
AAAATCCACCGACCAAGGCTCTATAACGCCACAGATGTTCTTGATTTCTTTTGGCGCGATTATTAACCATATTTTTTACCAAAATACTTTTAAGTATCAAACCATCTCGGTTTAATACTTCCTGCATTGTCATAAATCCCAACGGTATCCACTCTGAATTTGTATATTTATCGCCAATTACAACGGCTAAATAATGCCTTCTTTCAAGTAAATCTAAAAAATTAGAAACAACATCGCCAAAAAGTTTTATAAAATCTTTCACTGACTTTGCATTACTTAAATCTTCCGGTCTATCGCTAAATTTAATAATATCGTGATATGGCGGATGCATTATTATTAACTGAACATTTTGCCTGCCGTGGGTTTTTAAAATTTCATCTACTTTTTGACGAGTTTCTTTTTTTGTACTATCTGCAATTAAAACTTCTGTAAATACTTCATTATCGAATAGCGGCTCTTGGCTAATTCTTTGTTTTGCTATTTCAGCGATTTTTGGTAATAATTCTATTCCAATTCCATTTCGTCCTAATCTTTTACATTCAATTAAAGTTGTTCCGCTTCCTAAAAAAGTATCTAATACAACATCTCCCTTCTTTGTAAATCTCCTCATTAACTGATTAGGTATTTGAGGTATAAAATTTCCGTGATAATCTCCTTTGTGAGTACCAGATTTATCTCGTTCACCAATAATCCACAAACTATCAGTTATAATATCCTGATACTCCTTCCAATTATTCAAATTTAAATCGTTTATTCTTGGCATATCATTTTATTAAATCTTCAAATTTCATAGTTTTGCAACTAATTTTTCTAATATTATTTGTTCAATTAAAACAAATTCCCTTTCTAAAATAGATGTCTTGTCGAAAGGTCCTTTTGCACCATTCCATTTCTTCCTTTTTCTGTAAATCTTTTTTTAATCTTTTTCTTATCTTTGATTTTATAAAGTTATCAAATTCCAAAGTTAATGAATCTTATGTAAAAAACAAAACAATCCTTTAATAATTATCTATCTGGGCTCTTTGAAGACGATTGGAATAGTCGATGTAAACGGTTTTCCACTCGGTGAAAATATCGAAAACAGTCCATCCGCCTTCGCGATGCCCGTTCCCCGTTCCTTTAACTCCGCCAAAAGGCATATGGGCTTCGGCACCAATTGTTGGTGCGTTAACATAAGCAATTCCTGCTTCGAGGTCTCTGATTGCTACGAAAGCATTGTTGATGTTCGTGGTATAAATTGACGAGGACAAACCATAATCGACAGCATTGGCAAGTTCAATCGCGTGTTCGAGCGAATCGGCTTTCGAAACCGACAGGATAGGACCAAAAATCTCTTCCTTGAAAATCCTCATTTCTGGTGTAACATCAATAAATATCGTTGGTTCGAAGAAATATCCCTTTGCAAGTTCCCCATCTGTTGCTCGTTTGCCGCCACAAACCAATTTCGCTCCTTCTGCCTGACCAATTTTCACATATTCCTCGCAAGTTCGCAACTGCTGTTCGTGGATAACGGGTCCAACATCGACACCTTCGTTCAAACCATTGCCCAAACGAAGCTTTTTAGTCCTTTCCACTAATTTTTCTATGAAACTTTCGTAAATGTCCTTATGTAAAATCAAACGGGAGGTAGCAGTACAACGTTGTCCTGTTGTTCCAAAAGCTCCCCAAAGTACGCCATCGAGAGCAAGCTCCATATTGGCATCGGGCATAACGATTAGCGGGTTCTTGCCACCCATTTCGAGCGAAATCCTTTTGTTTAATCTGCCACAAATTTCCCCAAGCTTTTTGCCAATTTCGGTTGAACCAGTGAAACCAATTACTTTAACTTCGGGATGTTCCACAAGCATATTCCCCATATAACCTTTACCCAAAACAACGTTGAACACTCCGGGGGGAACTCCTGCCTCTTCCATAACTTCGGCAAAAACCACTCCAGAATGGGGTACATCCTTCGACGGCTTGAAAACAACGGTATTTCCACCTGCAATTGCAGGCAAAATTTTCCAAGAAGGCACAGCAATCGGGAAATTAAAAGCAGTAATAACTCCAACAACACCAATCGGCACACGGAAGGAAAGATTAGCCTTGTCGGGAAGTTCGCTTGGAGTGTTGTGTCCAAAAAGCCGCCGGGTTTCCGAAGCAGCATAATATGCTGTATCGATTGCCTCTTGAATATCGCCGCGAGTTTCGAAAACGGGCTTGCCCATTTCCCTTGTCATAATCCGGGCGATTTCGTCCTTGCGTCGTGCGAAAATATCGCCTGCTCGTTTTATAATTTCACCACGCTTTGGTGCTGGGACAAGCCGCCATCGTCGAAATGCTTCTTTGGCAGCAGCGACAGCGTCTTCGACATCTTCTTTCCCCGATTCGGGAAATTCGCCAATTACGTCGTCGGTGTTCGCAGGATTAATGTTCAAAAAGTATTTCCCGCTTTTGGGCTCAACCCACTTACCATTGATAAAATTTTTGAATCTTTCCATACATCCTCAATTGTTTTGAATTAATTTGGAATACAAATATAAAACAAAATGTTGTTCTACTTGTTATTAAAATAAACATTCATAAATTATCGTTTATAAAAATTTGAGTTGCTTTATGAAAAAGTTTGTTTTAATAACATATATTTTTAGTTTCGTTTTATTTTCATTTGCCTTTGCGGTAGAGAAATATCGCGATAAGCAAATTTCAATCGAAATCGTGCCTGCAACAAAAGCAATTGAAAAAGGGAAAGAAAATCTTTTTGCTGTTAAGGTAAAACTAACAAAAGGTTGGCACATCTATTGGCAAAATCCCGGTGATGCAGGCGAACCAACCATCCTCGAGATTTCTACAAATATCCCAAATCAACAAAAAATTATTCCTCAATACCCTGTCCCTACTTACAAAAATACCAGTGGGCTTGTAACTTTGGAGTATCGCGATGTTGTTTACTTCCCTTTTTATTTATGGATACCGCAAGATTTCGACAAAAAGGATTTGGAAATCCAATTGAAAGCCAAATGGCTTGTTTGCAAGCATATTTGCATTCCCGGTAAAGCCATCATCACAAAAAAATTTCAGATATCCAACGGAAATCTCAAATTTCTGCAAAACAATGAAATTTTGAATTCGTTAAAATTAATTCCGAAAGATACAATACTTGGCGAAAGAAAATTGAGTTCAAACAGTGCTTTGCTCAAGTTTCCACTAAATTTTGAAGATAGATTACGCAAAGTGTTTTTCTATCCAATAACCGAAGGAGTATTCGACCTCGAACTGGAACCTGAATTTTCGACAAGCGGCAACGAGCTTTCGATGCGGCTTCCATTCGTAAGATATATTTGGGGAGATACTTCCAATATCGAAGGTGTTGTGGAATTTACTTTTGATAATGGCAAGAAAAAAAATTTTGTCACAAAATTTGTTAAATAACTATTGTAAAGGAGGAGGAAAAATGAAAAAAGCAATTTTGTTTTGGATTATGTTTTTCGCATTTTCGCTTGCTTTGCTTGCTCAGGAGGCAAAAATCGACCAACCGGCGCCAGATTTCAAATTGGAGGATATAAACGGAATGGATGTTTTGCTGAGCGACTATTCTGGCAAAATTGTGGTTTTAGAGTGGATTAATTTTGATTGCCCATACGTTCGAAAGCATTACCAAAGCGGAAATATCCCCAAAATGCAAGACAAATACACCAAACAGGGCGTCATCTGGATGGCAATATGTTCTTCTGCGCCCGGCAAAGAAGGCAATCTACCCACGGGCGAAATTAAAAAGAGAATCAAGCAGTACAACGGCAAGATGACATTCTACCTCATTGATAGCGATGGAAAAGTAGGCAAAATGTATGGTGCTAAAACCACTCCCCATTTCTTTATCATCAACAAAGAAGGCAAACTTGTTTATTCGGGAGCTGTTGACGATAAACCCAGCACGGACATAGAAAACATAAAAACTGCACGAAACTACGTTACCGAAGTTCTCGATTCTTTGCTTGCGGGCAAAAACCCACCAGTAAAAGTTACAAAACCCTACGGTTGCTCAGTCAAATATTAATAATGCCTGAAGATTTGATTATTTCTCTCTTTCAATAATGTAATCAGAAAGCAAAAGCAGAGATTGCCGGGCAGGATTGTCGGGGAATTCCATAAGTATCTCCTTGGCTTTATCGATTAAAGATTGGGCTCTGTTGCGGGATTTTGTTATGCCGTCGTATTCAATTACAAATTGGATTATTTCCCGAATGTCTTTCCTTTTGCTTTTCGATTTTACTTTGTCAAAAACGTTTTGGGCGAGGTTTTCGGGAGCCGAGTTCAAAGCGTAAATCAATGGAAGCGTTACTTTTCGTTCACGAATATCATTGCCAACGGGTTTGCCAATAATCCCCGAAGAGCCTTCGTAATCGAACATATCATCTCGAATTTGAAATGCCAAGCCAATCAAGCGCCCGAATTCTTTGAGTTTTGCCCTATCTTCGCTGCTATCGGAAGCACTTAGGCAACCAATCTCGCAGCACGCAGAAATCAACGAGGCAGTTTTGCTGTAAATTATCTCAAAATATCGTTCTTCGCTGATTTCTAAACTTTTGGCTGTCTGGATTTGTAGCAATTCCCCTTCGCTCATCAATTTAACAGCATTTGTCAGAATTTTAAGAAATTCAAATTCATTGTTTTCCACCGAAACCAAAAGTCCTTTTGCCAGCAGATAATCTCCAAGCAAAACTGCAATTTTGTTATTCCATTTGGCATTGATTGAAAGAATCCCCCGCCGCTCTTTTGCTTCGTCGACAACATCGTCGTGTATCAATGTGGCTGTGTGCAGAAGTTCAACCATAGTAGCGCCAATAAAGGTTCTTTGGTTAATTTCCCCAACCAGCCCAGCCGAAAGGAAAATCAGCAAAGGTCGAATGCGTTTCCCTTTGCGCGAAACAAGGTATTGAATTATCGTCGCTAGCAAGCTATGAGAAGTTCGCAAAGAATTGCGAAAGTATTTTTCGAATTCATTGAGTTCCTTCGCTACAGGCTGTTTAATAATATCGATAACCTTCAACGAAGCACCTAAATTTTAGAACTTTTCGCTAAAGTAGTGCATAAATTGAGCCCTTTCGTAAGCCGCTGGGTTCAAGCTTCGCGATTGGCTCATTCTTCCCCTGAAATCATCCAAAGAATTAAATCCTTTCTCGTTCATCCAATTTTTGATTTCTTCCAACATTTCGCCAATAACTTTTGGACCCTTTCGGTAAATTGCCGAAGCAATTTGCACTGCCTTTGCTCCTGCAAGAATTTGTTTGATAACGGCTTTGCCATCGTGAACTCCTGTCGAGGCGCAAAGGTCGCAGCTAACTCTTTCGCTCATAATTGCAATCCAACGCAAAGATTTGCCAAGGTCTGACGGTGAACTTAAAACATTTGTTGGTGCGACTGTGAAAGTGTCTAAATCGAAATCTGGCTCAAAAAATCTGTTGAAAAGAACAATTCCCTTAACTCCCCTTTCGGAAATTTGCTTTATCATACTTGCCAAATTGGTAAAGTAATAGCTTAATTTTACAGCAACGGGTATTTTCGCTACCGAAACAACGGAATCAATAATCTCGAAGTACATTTTTTCGTTTTCTTGGCTCGTTCTGTTCAAATCCGAAGGCATAATGAAGATGTTCAGCTCGAGGGCATCGGCGCCAGCTTCTTCGATACGGCGCGCAAAAGGTACCCATTCGTGGGAACTGATGCAATTCACCGAGGCAATGATTGGAACATCAACTTCCTTCTTACACTCGGAAATCAAATTGAGATACTTGGTAACACTGTCCTCGATTGTTTCTAAATCGAAGAAATCATAAATTTCCGGGTAAATTGTCATCGGTCTTTGCATTTGAGCAAGATTCGACTCCATCTCCCACAGAATTTCTTCTTCGAAAATTGATTTCAAAACGATTGCTGCAGCGCCATTTTCGACAAGAGACTTGACGTCCTTGACCGAATAAGTGTAGCCACAACTTCCAACAATAATTGGATTTTGAAGAGTAAAACCTAAATAGTTTGTTCTTAAATCCATTTTCACCTCAATTAAAACAAATCAAAATTAAGAAAAAAGATAAACATATCCCAAATTAATAATTGCCAATCTTTGAAAAGGAATTAAAACAGACATCGGTTGTTCCTAAAACATCCGATGTCTTTTTGCAGGGCGAGCACTGTTTGTTCTATACGCATTTCACCGAACAAGGGGTTTCCCAGACATCGGATGTCTGCCAGACATCCGATGTCTAACAGTGATGAATCCCGTTGGTGAGAACAAACCCAAAAATGATGTTTCCGCGGTTCCATCGATGTAGGGGCAACCGGCCGGTCGCCTCTACAAGTATTTTTCAGATATCAGATGTTTCTAAAACATCCGATGTCTTTTAAGAGCATTCTCGGGTGAATCTTACTCCACCACCACCGGCACGGTCTCGCTTCCGCCACGCCAGCGGATGAGGATGAAGTATATTCCTGCGGGGACGCCACTGCATTCCCATTCCAACTCGCCGCTGGTTGTGTTCCGGGCGTCCACCCGTATTCGCTCCTTCCCTTCTACCTTTCGTCCCATCGTGTCATACACCCCGTCGATTGCTTCCCGCAGGTCGCAACTCCCGTCCCAAGCAACGCGTGCCTTCACCCGCACCTTCGCCGGCTGGGGGTATGGCTCGGATGCCCAAAAGTGCGTGGTGTAATACCGCTTCTCAATCGTCGGCTCTTTGACTACGCTCGGCTCCTGCTTCTTCAATGTAATCTTGTAGTAGTTGAACGGACGCAACGAATCGCTCAGCCCTGCGATTGCAACATTCCCACGGAAAATCACGCTCTCGAAATTCGGCTTGCCATAGTCCCACTCGCCCTCTCGCCATTGGGTGAGGTCGCTTCGGTCGGTATTTTCCAAAAATATGCCATCTCCAACAATATAGAATCTATCCCCAATTACCATAAGTAAAGCTTTCGATATGTTCTCGTTTTCATACAACTTGTGAAGTTCTCTCCTTTTTACATCAAAAAGATACACTGCTGGTGGATAAACACTGAAAAATATTGAATCTTGATTGTGCACATAATATTGGGTCATCTCCGAAACATCAGCCAATTCATACAACTTAATGCTTGTTTTACCAGAATCAAGGCTCTCGCGAATTTCAAATGTTGTTTTCCCAGGCACAACCGAATCAACATTCAAGGAAAACATAATAAAATGATTTAAATCCAGCGGATAGATTTGCAGATTTAAAATGTAAGGCGATATATCAAGAACATAATATCGTGTGAAACTAGTATCAATGTAAACAATATGGGAATGAAAATTTTTGTTCCCTTGCTTATAAAAATACAATGGAAATACAAATGAATTTTTTATCAAACTCACATTTACCGGTAACATATCGGGCATATTGATACAATAGGGTAAAAAAACCGAGGTATCGAACTTGAAAGTTTTACCATAATCATTTGTATAAGCAAAACGAGGAACATTATTAGATATTAAAGAAGGAGTTCCATACCAAAATCCTTTTCCATTTGGATGTATTGTAAACACTTGAGTGCGTTCGCTTGAAATAAAATACGTAACCGTGTCGAGTGAAAAAATTGTATCCGCTCGGGTTGAATCGTAAACGTGTATCAAATACCGGTGAACAGTATCTAATCCAAATTCTGTTGGATGAAAAGTAATTCCGGAATCAAAAGATGTCGATGGATTGTTGGAGTATTTGTTGCGATTCAAGAAAATAAAAACAGAATCATTTAAAATTAATTCGGGCTGGCCTGTGTTGCATGAAAGAAGCTCCCAACTCTTTAAATTGTCTTTTGTTTGAATGATTGTTCTAAAACATCCAGGCACAACGATAATAGAATCATCTAAAATAGCTTTGCGTTTAGGAAAAATAAAATTTGTTCCTATACCATCAAAAGTCACATCTATAGGGGAAATACTCTTATCTTCGAAGAAATTACCATAAAAAGAAAATACTAGTTTTCCAGTTTCATCTTTATCAAGCTTTTTGATATCGTATCTTCTCGGTGATAAAACCCGAGAATTATATAAAGAGTTTAATCTATCCCAAAAAATTTTGTGGCTGGAGGTTGTTAAAACATCAGCAAAAAGTTGATTATTCCAGAAAAAAAAGCCAGTGTAAAAGTAATTATCAGTAGAAACTACTCGTAGTGTATCATTTAAAAACCTTTCCCATTTCGAACTCAAAGAGTTAGAAATATATAAGTTATTCCAAACGTTTGCAACAAAGTGGTCGGAAAAGGTAAAAATTTCCATAACATAAGGATCAGAAGGAACTTTTGTGGAAACATCAAAAAATTGCAAATTGGATAAATCCTTGTCTACAATGAAAATTCCACTATTAAAATTTCCCGTATCCGATAAAATTAAAAGAGTATCTCTATAAAAATAAAAATCAATTAGAGAAGGTCCAGACAATGAGTAACGATTAGTATGATAATCTATCTTATAATAATCATTGTTGTAATAGATTCTCTTGAAGTTCACTGAAAGTCTTTCATCCTTAAGGTTTGAAATTAAGTTTAATTCTTTGTCGAACTTATACAATCCTTTTGTGCTCCGAACGAATAAATTATCGCTTGTGTTGAGCATAAAAACAAAGTATTCATCAGAATCCAATGGCACATTCTTTTTATACCAATTAAAGCCTCCATCAGAAGAAAAGGCAACAATGCCTTTATCGATAATTGCCCAAACCCACCCTGATTCACTGACCATATGATAAATTTTTCCATTAGAATGCAAAGAATATTGCTTCCAAGTTCTCCCCCTATCTGTTGTCATCAAATAGGCTCCATTGGAACCATAAACAATAATGTTACTTCCAACAGTTACTGCACCGTAAAAATGAATATTTATTGGCATAAGGTCAAAATCAAATGATTTTAAGTAAGGTAAGTTTATAAAAAAAAGGATGGAAAAAATTAAGCCAGTACTATAAGTTTTGCTTTCCAACAAGAAACTTTCTTTCAATAAAATGTTTTTCATTTTGCCTCCTCCTATATCTAACCTTAGCCCACTCAAATGGTTGGTATCACATTTGAGTGGGCAGAATTTTCAAAATTATTCACCTCCAAAACCATCATCATTACAAGGGGTTTTAAATTTTTGGCAATTTATTCGAGTTCCAGGCTTGGGTTGCAAAGGGTTATATGTGCAACTTCCTGAGCCTTCAAGTTGGGGGTTACTGATCTGCCTCCAATGAACTTTCGGGTAGCCTTCGCCTTCTGTGCAATCTTCATCGTACCAACAAATTCCTCGAACACATTGGCACCAACACCATTCGAATTCTCTTACACATTTTAAGTCACATTCTGGGTTCAGATATATCGAGTAAGTTCCGTTTTGATTAAATAATAAATCAGCACAAACAGGTTCATAAATTTTAAATGTTTTCATTGATACCTCGCATGGCAAAACACCACACAGTTCTATACCATGTTCTAAAATCCATCGAACTCCAGCTTCTCTGGCATTCCAATAGCAATTACTTCCAATTGGTATTCCATCAATACGCGTTATCTCAGCATCAACCCTTGATTGGGTAACCCAACAAAAATAACACACAGTATATTCCACTGGGAAATCCACTCCATTACAATTTATCGTCAATGTAAATGTGGTGCAACTCCAAGGTGCAATGCAATTTTCACATCCCGGCTGTCCGCTGGCTTTGTGCCCTGCAACAAAGCCTAAAAATATTGTCAACAACAGAGCAAAATATATTTTTTTCATTTTTTGTTCCTTTAATTTTGTTCAACAAAATTACTTAACAAAAACAAATTTTCAAAAGCGAAGTCCAATGTTTTTTGCACGAAGGTTTGATTGAACATATCGCAAAAGAATTTCCCGAGCCAGTGCCCTTTGGCGGTCCACGACAATTTGAACAGAATCTATGTAATTCAGACTGATTACTCCGAGATGAAGTGCTCTCTCTCTCTCTCTCTCTACTGCTTGCCAAATTGAAGTAAACACAAAAAGGGGCTCGAGCAACAGAATTATTCCCTGGTTCGCAACATTAGAAAAGGTATTTCGGCACCAACGCCAAAACATTTCCAAACTCTGCTGAAATCCAGATAGCAATATACAAAAAAAATTCAATGTATTGATTTATCATTTTTGTTCTGCACAAAGTATAAATCCATTTGCTTCGCCTCGCTCGATAAATGCATTTTTAAGTAATTTTGTTATTTAAAAGTGGAGGTGTTATGTTTGCGGAACCAATTTTGTTTAAGGAACTCTTCAAAGGGTTTACAGTGCTTCGATGGAACGATAAGCTCCGACCCGTTGAATTTATC
>Ga0209691_1002232_pt1 | contig 10354 bp, 3 predicted proteins | sample YNPMSBMetaG_FD_187120 | JGI IMG/M metagenome (GOLD analysis project Ga0209691, IMG submission 187120) | Anoxygenic and chlorotrophic microbial mat microbial communities from Yellowstone National Park, USA - YNP MS-B MetaG (SPAdes) (version 2) ... | reverse complement strand
ACGCCACCCGGTGTACGCTGCCAGACCACTGAGTGCGAGCAGTGGAAAGCCGACCAGGAGACCGCCGATCAAGAGTATCAGTGGCAACCAGCGTAACCAGCGGGGTGCTGCTGCCTCAGACTCGGTGGCGTTTGCTACACCAGATGGGTAGAGGTAACTACCGGCAATAATCGGCAGGGCCATTAGGCCAAAGATAATGACGAAAGTGTGCCAGCCGCTCCGCTCACCGAGGTAAACGCCGATGATGCTGGTTAGCCGTCCAAGCAGAGGTATATCAAGCCAGGGAGTGGCGCCGCCAACCGGCGCTCGAAAGGTGAGGTGAAAAGGGAGAAACATGACAGCAGCGATGAAGATGCTGATAACAACCTCGCGGAGCCATTGCCACCACCGAAATACCGTTGGAGAGTGCCTGTATGTCAGCGCCAGGCTTCCCCAGTAAAGCAGAAGATAGGTCGGTAGTTCCCAACTGTTTATTGCGTAGAGACTACCCAGGATGATACCGTGTAAGATGCGGATGAACCAGTCGGTACGCTGGTTGCCAGTGTCGGTCGGTGCATGGCCGGAACCCGCCAGTGCAGTAACTGCCAGCGCCAGACCGATTGCCAGAGTTGCGAAGGGCAATGCCATCACGTGTGGATGCATGTCGCCAAGTCGCAGGCTAAAGAAAGGGAACTCGGTAATTGTATAGCGACGCTCACGTCGCGGCGGTTCACCGGCAATAGTGTAGCTATCCCATAACGAACGAGATGGCCACCACCAGTTAAAGTTGTTCCATTTGTCAGATCGCCGCCAGCCCTCTACAACGCCAAAATCTTGTGCGTTTGTCGGATATGGCAACACAATCACGGATTCGCCCCGAACTGCCTGCCCCAATGCCGTCATCAACTGACGGTCATCAAGCACCACTGCCCGTTCATCACCTACGATGATCTGGATTACTCCCGATTGATTACCGGCAACCAGAATCATGAGCGCGCCTAAGATACCGAGTGCGTTCCGAATCAAACCGGGTGGTGGTCGTCGAAGCAGGTTCAATAGTACCTCAATGAGACCGGCAGCACCCTGGGCTGTCATTCCGGCCAGTAGTGCGAGGGCCAGGTTGTACGCTGTTGCCGGTGGTAAGCCACTCACCATCGCCGGAACAGCCATCAGTAAATAACCGAAATAGTAGTAGTTAATGCTATATCCGGCCAGCCACGGGTCTTTGGGTGGAAAGAGACCACTCCGCTGGATGGCGTTGAAAAAGGCAAAATCCATTGGGCGTTCGGTTCCCCACGGTGTGGGGTCATGCGCTCGGAGCCAGACTATTCCGATGAGCGTGATGAGAAAGATCGTTTCACCGCTTATCACTGCATTGAGCGGCGGTAAGCGGCGTTGCTTGTCGCGCCATAACCAGAACCACCCACTCACGCCGGTTACGAGCAGGCAGATCACAATCAGCGGTAACTCGAAACGGCCTAAGCCGAGCATTGCCAGCAACCACGCGGTAAATCCGGTAAGCAGCAGGCCAAGCGGGCGGGCCAGGGCAAAGGCCATACCCGGAAGATGACCAAACAAGCGCACGGCAGCCGGCCAGCCAACGATGGTAAAGAGCTGCGCCGTTAGCCACCAGACCAAAACCTCACCTGCCAGCCCGCTCATGGCTGTCCTCCGTTGAGCTGCGCCAGCATCTGTCGGGCTTCGGCGGCCCAACGTCCGTCTGGCGCCAGTTGCAGATAGCGCTGCAACGCATCTTGTGCCAGTCGCGGCTGATTACGGGCCAGAAAGAGGCGTGCTAGTTGGAAGTAGGGGTCGGGTACGCTTGGATCTGCACTCATTGCCTGCCCAAGTGCAATCTCTGCTTTATCAAGCCAGCCCCAATCAATCAGCGCCGTTGCCAGTTTGTTGTAATTCCCGGCTGTCGGGCTGGCCTTGATTGCCGCCAGGTAGGCTTGCTCCGCTTCTTCGTACCGTCCGGCGTCGGCCAGAATATCACCCCAAAGATGATGTAAGCCTATATCGTTTGGATTGGCTGCCGCCGCCGTTGCCAGTATCTGCACGGCCTCGGCAAGTCGCCCCTGGCGACGATAGGCATCGGCGAGGCCAAATGCCAGCGGTGCATTGGTTGGCTGTGCAGCCACTGCCGCTTCCAGTTCAGAGAGATCAATCGTCGGTTCATTGGGTGGTGGCGGTGGCGGAGGTGCAACCGGCGGTGTTTCGACGCCGAAGAAGCGATAACTGTCGGGTAACGGAGGAACAGCGTAAATCGTTACCCCGTCTTGCTCGTATACCGGGCGCAGGTAGCGATCGCGCAGCACGGCAAACTTGGCTAACCCGGTCGGGTAGAAGGCACGCTCTACCCCACCAATATAGACATAATCAACATCGTACCTGGCCAGAATCCGCAAAGCAACCTCCGGATCGGTGGTGGTAAAGAATGTTTCAACATCGCGCACTCGTCTGGCGGTTGTTACCGGGTCACGCTGTTCATCAGCATGCAGGGCGCTAATCACCGTCGGTAAACCGGTTGCTGCCGCAATCCGAATTCCGTAGGCTCGGTAGAACCAGAGACTCGATTGCAACACAACCGGTGTGCCATTGATCTGCTGATTGAGCCAGCGAATTGCCGCTGCATCACCGCGTAAATCAATCTGCACCGCAGTTGTGTTCGCTTCACACCCGCCAAAAGCGTTGCAATCGTAGGTAAACGTTGCCTGTTTCATAAAGGCCATGCCATCGAGTGTTGGTTCGGTATGAACCGCAAAACGGGTCACAATCCGTGATGGAATAGCAACCGGTAGGTAACTCCCGGCAATCAATGCGGGAATAGCGATCACTGCGATGCCGGCTGCCATTGCGCTGGTACCGTGACGTACCATCAGGTGACGTAAGAGTCTGGGTAAAAGACCGGCGGCTGCCAGTCCTAACAACACCCAGATATGGAGGCCAAACTTAAACACGGTGTTCATGCGGTACCATTCGCTACCATCGAGATGATCGCGGATGTACACGATCTCGATGCCCAGAGATACCGCCCAGGCTACCCAGGCCAAGAACAACGCATACCATGCCGGTTCCCCTGATGCCCGTCGGACCAACAACGCTGTGGTAAGGAGGAGGACGATCAGCAAGCACAAACGCAGCGTAAGTTCGGGGAACGCAGCACTCAGAATGATGACGATCCCCAATCCGCTTACTAGTAGCATCCCCGGTTTTGGCGGAATCCGGCTGCGCCAGCGCTGTACCGCTGCGCCAATAATGACCGGTACGACGATGGTGAGCGGTAGACCGTAGATGAGGAGATAGTCAAATGGCAGGGTGACGCCAGACGTGACGAATCCGAGACCGCGTACCATCGGCCAGTAGCGATCAAAAAATGGCGCAAAGAGGAGTAACGATCCGACTCCCAGACCGATTGCGCGTGTAACAGCAAGCACGAGAGGTTGCCAACGCCAACCGTGGCGACGAATAGTGCCGGCAATGATCGCTAATCCACTGAGCAGCACGTAGGTGGGAAAGTCCCACGAGTTGGTGACCGCCAACGTTCCCAATGTTAATGCACTGATTGCCCAAAGTGTCTTGCCAGGGCGATGTATCAATTGCCAGCCACAGGCAATCGCCAGCAGTGATAACGGTAAGGCAATCAGATGTGGGTGCAGGTCGGCATAGAGAAAACTAAACAGCGGAAACTCGTTGATCGTGTTTGGAATCACCCGGCTCGGCCCAACAAACCAGTCACTTAGTAATGTTATGTCTCCGTTTAACAGCAGGCGCAGTCCGTTTACTCCCTGTGACCAACCGGCAGGAATCAGGCTGGTGAGATTGCCAACTAGCCCGATCAGGGCCAGCGCAACGATGCCGTATCGCCGACGTTCGCCGAGCCGTGTCCCCAATTCGTAAGCGCCGGACAGCAGCATACCGTACAGAGTTGCCAGCGCCAGATTGAACCCTATCGCCGAGTCGAGGCCGAGCAGTTTTATCGGCAACGACATCAGGTAGAGGCCATAGTAGTAGTAGTTGATGTAGCCGTTGCTGTAGAATGGATCGTAGGGCGGCATTACCGGACTGCGCAAGATAGCGTTGAGAAAGCCTTGCTCCATCGGTTTTTCGCCACCCCAAACCGGATGCCACAGATCGGGGTTAAAGGCCCGAATACAGACCATCATGAAAAAACCGGCCAGGAAGATCAATTCACTGGGGATGATTGCACGCATCATCGCCCAATCGGGCCGTACCCCACGCCACAAGAGCACGACATTTACCCCTATGATAATTGCCAGTCCACATAGAACACCGACGTTGTCGTATCGCCATACACCAAGACTGGTCGGTAGCCAAATGGCGTAACCGAGCATGATCAGCCCGATTGGACGCGCCCATACCAGGCCATGATGACCCAGGGCGGCGTATGCCGGTAAGATACCCAGGCCAGCAATGAGATACCAGATCCCCAGCCAGGCAATGAGTGCCAGCCACTGCTGCTCGCTTAGCACGGTATTCCATCCCAGGTGACCAACTGCGGGAAGTTGTTGAACGGGTTGCGTCAATTCCAGGGCTGGCGTTGTGCGCATGGTCGGCGGTCTAATCGGGAGATCGTTGGTGAGCATCTGGGGTTGACCAGGTGTGCGCACTCGGTACAAGACGCTCTCGCCAGTCTGAAAGACGCGCTCGAGCGCACCACGCTCGACCAGTGTTTGAAACTTTGCTAATCCCTCTGCGCTGTAAAGCTGTCGCTCAACACCACCAACATAAACGTATTCAACGCCATAACGTCCTAATGCTGCCAATGCAATATCTGGATCAGGCGTATTGTAGATAGTAGCAATGATCTGTTGGCGATAATTGATCACCGGCGTTGCATTCACTGCACTTCGCTGCTGAATCTGATGCCATTCCCAACCGAGCAGTGTAGGCAGGCCGGTGAAGGTAGCGATACGTCCTGCCCACTGGTACGACGGTTGGTGCGCTTCGAGGATGATCGGTGTGCCACGCGCATTGCGCCGTAACCAGTCAATGGCGGCGGCATCTTCATCGAGCGAATACGCAGGACCATGTTGGGCGGCATTGATGCTGCTCAGAAACGCTGCGCCATCCAGGGTACGTGGCGCGTCCGGATTCCAGCGATCGGCAATTCGTGCCGGTATTGCGGTCAACGGGTATACCAGACCGGCAGCCAGAACCAACCCACCGATTGCTCGTAATAGCCAGCACCAGCGTGGTGCCAAGAGCCTGGTCGCTGCCCATCCCCATGGCATCGCGGCAGCCGCAGCCAGCGCCAGCAACATCCACGAGTGGAGGCCGAATTTGAAGACAGTGTTCATGCGGCCAACATCACCGCGCACGACCACCACCTCAACCATCGCCCACAAGCCGATCCCTGCCAACGTCCAGAGTACCGGTACCACAAATCTGATAGCCTGATTTCGGATGCGCCACAGGACCCAGGCAGTTATCACCAGCATAACCAGGAGCGGCAGCACTGCCACCAAGTCGAATATGAGCGCTAATACCCAGAATGCCAGTGGCCCGATCACTATCAAGAGTGTTTCACGCCGACGCCACGCCCACAATCCGATTCCCAAGAGCCAGAGAACTACCCAGTGACCGCCAATGGTAAACAGTTGACCGGCAGTCGTGCGTTCGGCGTTGATAATGGCCTCGAGCAGAGAGAAGCCAGGCCCTTGCCAGAATGCAATCCCGCTCGACTCGGTAACGAAGTTGGCAATGAATGGCGCAAAGAGCAGATTACCGATCAGTGCCGGTGCAACACCGACGACGATTGCAGCCAGCCCTGTTGCAGGCCAGCCACATCCTGCTCGTCGCCAATGCCGTCCACTTGCCAGGGCCAGCATAATTCCGGCTAAGCCGACAAAGGTGGGATAATCCCACGTATTGGTTGCCCGAATGGCGCCTGCGACCAGTCCCAACCAGCCGATAATCCACCAGTGGCGTACCGTTCCCTGCCGCATCCACGCCAATGCCAATCCCAACGCGGCCAGGCTGAGCGGCATCACGAGCATATGGGCATGGAGATCGGCAAACAAAAAGGTGAAAAAGGGGAATTCGTTAATCGTTCCCGGCACAATTCGGGTGGCATCCCAGAAGGCCCACTCGTAGCGGCCCTTCCTCATCTGCTCGGCTGCATAGCCATTCAAAAACCAGCCAGCCTGGGCCAGGTTCCCGATCAGCAACATTAATGCTGGCGCTATTCCGCCAGCGATCAACGCTGCATAGTTCCGTCGCGATTGAGGGGTACGAGGTGCGATCAGGTTATACACAACACCAAAGGTGCCCAATGCGGTCAGTGCGAAGATAGTCGCAACCCCCAGATTGTATCCGACCGCCGGCGCAACTCCGCTGAGGTGAATGAGCGCGCCAACCAGCACAAATCCGAAATAGTAGTAATTGATGTATCCACCAGCATGCCACGGATCGAATGGCGGGAAAGCTGCACTGCGTAAGACTGCATTCAGATAGGCGAAATCCATTGGTTTCTCGCCGCCACGTGCTGGATGCCAGAGATCTGGATTCAACCAGCGTAACGTGATACCGAGCAGCAAAAAGCCCAAAAAGATGATTTCTGCTGTGAACAGAACCGGCCAGCGTTCTTGCCAGATGCGGCGCAGTGTCACTCGCTCGCGCCATCCGGCTATGACCCCGATCGCCAGTACAACCAGCCCGATTGACCAGAGGGTTGTGGGATCAAACGGTACCAGGTGCAGGCTGCCCCCCAGCCACGCCAGATATGCTACCAGCAGCAACCCCAGGATTTTTGCCAGACTGAAACCACGGTCGGGAAGCCGGTGTAACCTTGGCCCGATCACGGCAAATATCGCCAGACCTAGTGCTTCCAACCAGAACATCCACCAAAACGCCGCAAACGGTGCATTTCCCAGCCATGACCACCATTCCCCACCCTTCGTGTAACGCGGCCAGATGCTCTCGGTCAGGCGCAATGCAGTTGGATGACGGTCGGCGATTAGCAACGGCGATTTGTAAACTTCACCCCATTCGACATTGCCGGTAATCAGTTGCTCGGCTCGCTCACGACTGTAGAGCGGTGTCTTACGAAAGATCAACACTCGCGGATGGTCATAGACACTAAATGCCTCTTCTGCCATCCAATCAGGGATCCGAATGCCGAGAATAGTCGGATATGAGGTAATTTCCGCGACTAACTCAAACCCGAGTTCACCGTTGAAAAGATAATGATAGTAGCGCATTAACGCCGGATAACGCATACGCAGCCGTGAGGTGCTGTCGTAGACCCGATTGCTGGTCAGCGTAATGTAATCAGCCTGATCGAGCTGATCGAGCAGTCCAGGTTCATCCCCACGACCAAAGTATTTAACCGGTTCATCCTCGGCATACGGTGATGACTCAATACCGAAGAAGGTAACGTTCCAGGCTGCGGTTCTCGTTGCCTGCAACGGCAACGGATCATCCCAGCGCTCATACATGACCGAGCTACCGGCAGGCGCGTGCTCGGCTAGCCAGCGTGCTGCCTGTACCCGAGAATGAGGAACGGTATAGATACGCGAGAAGGCATATGCCCATAGTGCCGTCGCTACCAATACTACAGGGAACGCATACCTGGCCGACCAGAACAGGATACGTGTCGCTATCAGGCCAATGCGCTGTAGCCGGTTGGCGATCCTGGTATGCGGCGGTGTACATAGTCGCCACCGCGCCCAGCGCACCAACACGACCAGCATCCAGGCGGCCAGGATTATGAGTGCACCGTAGATTGGCAGCAAATACCGCATCGTGATCGCGAACTGATTACCTTGCCACCCGAAGTAGAAAGCCACCCAACACCACAACACCCATGCCGGATGCCACGAACGTCCGATCAACGGTGCAGGATGCACTGTCCACTGCCAGCCACGCCGAACGTACCGACTGGCAAAGAGTAACCAACCGCCCCAGGCAGCCAGACCAAGGAACGGCCCCATCCCCCACAAGACCATATTGATCCACGGGAAGAGGTACGCCGGTCGTCCAACCCACTGCTGCCCAGGGGGAAAGTCGTATTCACCGGTAACCAGCGCCCGCACTGTTGTCAGATTCTCGCGAAACCTGGGATCGAGTCGAATATCAAAGAATCCGGCTCCGTGCAAGAATGATGGGCCATCAATGAGTGGTGAGTCAGGGCGTGAGCCGATAAACGCATCAGGGGCCAGTACCCGAAACGTCACCAACGAGATACTACCGGCCAAGATGAGCAACCAGATTTCCCGTTGCAACCAGCGATTGACAAGCTCGCTCCAGCTACGTCCGCGCAAGGCTCGTTGTGCGGCAATAATGGTTGCCACAATTGCCAACCCACCAAGAGTCGCCATCGTAATGCGGTTGGCTGTAGCCGCGCCAATGCTGAGACCGAGGGCTAGATACGAGCCGATACCGCCTCCTTGTGCAACTCGCACCGTCCAGTACAGCCCCAACAGACAAAAAAAAGTTGAGAAGGCAGGGTCCACAAAAAAATGACTTTGCTGAATGTGCATCACCGTCAGCGCATTCAGCAGTGCTGCTAGGAGCGCAATCTTGCGGTTGAATAAACGTCGCCCAATCAGATAGACGATTAGGATGCTCCCAACATCAAACCCTGCTGCCAACGCTCGCCCAACATTGACAATCTGACCATAGCTGGTGAGGTCAACTCTGTCCGGATTCAACCACCAGATAAGAGGGATCAAACGTGGCCAGTTTCGTTCGGGATTATTCACCAGTGGCCCATAATCGGTGCGTTTTTCGGTTGGTGCTGTCGGGTTCGCCCCTACTCGCGGTGGCCCGGCGATGGTCGGTACTTGGGCTGGCAATACTTCAGCCGGAGTCAGCATTACTGCCACAACCCGCGTGAGCATAATGGGCAATGGCCCATAGACATATAGCGGAAACTGCTCATAGTTACGCGGATTAAGCGGTGAGCGGCTGGAGTCGTAGAATTCACCGATAGCGCCTGGTAAACGAACCGTTGAGGCAACGTAGGTAAAAAAACGCTCATCGGGATGTTGACCGGTTCGCGAATCCCAGTCGAAGAGGTTGAGAGTCCGAAAATAGATTCCCAGTAGTAAAATGGCCGTCAGCCCAAGGCGGACGACCCATGCCCGATAACGGGTGATAGCCTGTCGCACAGTAGTTCTCACGAAATGTCCATGCATCTTGTCTGATATATGGATCGCATAGATAACAATAGCGTACACGCTGGCATTATACACCGCCATCGATAAGCTGTGCTACAAGTGACCCTATTGCCTGCAATGCGACTCCGTGCATCCGCCGTCCACCCGGATAGATGAGCAGATTCGGCCCTAGCGCACAGCGATCCTGACAGCCGCCTGCGATACACTCGATCCGTTCCAACAAATTAGCCTGACGGAGTTCTTGTTCGAGCGTTGACAGGATGTCGGCTGATCCCCGACGACGGCAATGGGGGCCAAGACAGATGTAAATACGAATCATAGTCACGTGCTCAGCGGGAAAATCGAATACCAGTGTACGGAATTGTATCAAGAATTCGCTCAAGTATAACCTGAGCGATCTACCTAGGGCACGGACCTCCGGCCCGTCCTTTGCCAGCTTGCCTGGGAGGGCGGGCCTCCGGCCCGTCTTTTGCCAGCTTGCCTAGGGCACAGGCCTCCGGCCCGTCTCTTGCCAGCGTGCCTGGGAGCACAGGCCTCCGGCCCGTCTCTTGCCAGCGTGCCTGGGGCACGGGCTTCCGACCCGCCTCTTGCCAGCGTGCCTGGGAGGGCGGGCCTCCGGCCCGTCTCTTGTCAGCGTGCCTGGGGCACGAGCCTCCGGCCCGCCTTTTGCCAGCGTGCCTGGGAGGGCGGGCCTCCGGCCCGTCTCTTGCCAGCGTGCCTGGGAGCACAGGCCTCCGGCCCGTCTCTTGCCAGCGTGCCCGGGAGGGCGGGCCTCCGACCCGTCTCTTGCCAGCGTGCCTGGGAGCACAGGCCTCCGACCCGCCTCTTGCCAGCTTGCCTGGGAGGGCGGGCCTCCGGCCCGTCTCTTGCCAGCGTGCCTGGGAGCACAGGCCTCCGACCCGCCTCTTGCCAGCTTGCCTAGGAGCGCAGGCCTTCGGCCCGTCTCTTGCCAGCGTGCCTGGGAGCGCGGGCCTCCGGCCCGTCTCTTGCCAGCGTGCCTGGGAGCACAGGCCTCCGGCCCGCCTCTTGCCGGTCGGAAACTCTTGTGTGGCGCCTCATCACGCTAGCGGATGCCGGTTCCAAATCCGCACCTCTGCTTACACCTTTTTCTCTCCGAACTCACAACAAAATGGGAGGGCAGGTTTCCCTCCCTCCTAGGCAATAAAACAAACAGAGTTAGACAGCTACACCCGGAAGCGTTCCAGATAAGCCTGGGTATTAAACGGCTTTGG
>Ga0209691_1002227_pt1 | contig 10362 bp, 6 predicted proteins | sample YNPMSBMetaG_FD_187120 | JGI IMG/M metagenome (GOLD analysis project Ga0209691, IMG submission 187120) | Anoxygenic and chlorotrophic microbial mat microbial communities from Yellowstone National Park, USA - YNP MS-B MetaG (SPAdes) (version 2) ... | reverse complement strand
GGTCATCATCGGCTCGAAGAACGTGCCGGCGCCGGGGCCTGGCGTGGCAGCCTATTCTGCGTCCAAAGCCGCCCTCACGCAGCTCGCGCGGGTGGCCGCGCTGGAGTGGGGCGCGGACGGCATCCGGGTCAACGTCATTCATCCCAATGCTGTGTTCGACACCGGCATCTGGAGCGCTGAGGTGTTAGCTGCGCGGGCAAGGAGCTACGGTCTGACCGTCGAGGAATACAAGCGCAACAACATCTTGCGGGTGGAGGTGAGCAGCCACGATGTGGCAGAGTTGGCGGCGGAGCTATGCGGTCAAGTCTTCGCCAAGACAACTGGTGCGCAGATCCCGATTGACGGCGGTAACGAGCGGGTGATTTGACTTTTTGCTTAAGACGCACTAGACTTCATGCTTACTAGACTTCATGCTTAATCGAAGCCCGATGATACCCGGTATTCTCGTCTCCATCACTCGCTGTGTTGGTCGTCGCATAGTACCGGGTACTGAAGAAGCCAAAGCAGAGTTTCAGCTCTTCAGCAGCAGGCAGTCACTCCCAGGTCTGGTGTAGAGGAAACAGCGATCTAGACATCCGCTCTTATCTTATAGTGGGAGCATCCTTGTGTAGTATTGGCTTGATGGCCGCGTGGCCCGAGTATGTGGAACCCATGCTGGTCATACCAATGTGCGCTGTTGTGGGATTGGTGACTTTACTAAACTGGAGGGTAGTGTATAATAGTGGGATGGGGAGAGATAGCTGTGATTCTAGTTGGCTACCTAGCTGAGATTTCGAGGCTGCCCTCGCCCTGGGGGAAAACTAGAAGACGGAAGCTGTGCTTAGCGCTTGCACTGCCGAGCGAAAGCGTCAAAATTATGGACCGACTTTCTGAATCCAACATCTAAGAAGGAGGGTTTAAGGCATGAACAAATCTAGACTGTTTGCTCCTCTTGTTGTCGCTGCGATAGCAGTAGCTGGTTGTGCTGCTCCGCCTGCTGCCCCTGCGCCACGTCCGCAGGAGTCAGCTGAGCAAGTCCCCTCAACGCCCGCTACGAAAGTGAAGATTCGCTTGGCTACCTGGGCGGGTGTGGAAGAAGCGAAGGAACTACAAGCCGTCATAGATAAGGTTAACGCTGCTGCGACGACCTACGAGATCGTGCATGAACCACAGCCTGCTGACTACTACACCAAGATTCAAACTAATCTAGCGGGTGGCACGGCAGCCGATCTAATATGGTTATCACAGGAGTTTATTGCTGGCTATGCTGACAAAGGCGTACTACTTGACATCAGCGATTACTTGAAGAATGACACGCGTCTTGCTGCTCAATTGGATGACTACTTTGCCGACATATTGCAAACGGCTCAGTATAAGGGTAGAACCTATGGGTTGCCGTGGATTGCACAACCAGTTGTGCTCTACTACAACCCTAAGATGTTTGCCGAGGCTGGTGTCGAACCACCGAATGAGAACTGGACATGGGATGACTTCAAAGCCGCGGCTGAAAAGCTAACCAGAGACATTGATGGCGATGGAAAGCCGGATCAGTGGGGCACGGCCTTTAACGGGTGGCCGCCTATTCACATGTTCATCTGGCAGGCTGGCGGTGAAGTAATTAGCGCGGACAGGACTCAGTCGCCGATAGACACGCCTGAGGCGCTAGCTGGTGCTCAATTCTACAAGGACATCATCTATAACCCCAAGTACGCTGCACCCCAAGAGGTGATCAAGGAACAAGGCTTCAGCGAGCTGGCCAAGAACGGCAAGGTAGCCATGTTCTTTGGTGGTGCTGCTGATGACTTGGACTATGCACACACTAAGGATGCGCGCTTTGCCGAGATGAAGGTGGCCCTAGTGCCTAAAGGTCCAAAGAGCCGTGCAGCCTTTGCTTGGACGGCCTCGACTGTTATTAATGCTGCAACTAAGAATCCGAAGGCTGCCTATGATGCGCTAGTTGATCTCACTGAGGGCATTCATCGCTGGAAGATTGTTGCGCCACGTAAGTCGCTAGCAAGTGCTGAAGTAATTGCTGCGAGTGTGCCTCAAAAGAAAGCATCTGCCGAAGTGATTCTGAAGGCACTCGCTGACGCACGAGCATTCCGTATCGTGCCTCGTCATAGTGAGTGGGATAGCATCTTCTGGGAGAAATTCCAGGATCCGCTATTCCAAGGCAAAGGTACAGCGGCCGAACTTGCAAAGCAGGCTCGACCAGAGCTTGAGGCGACGCTGTCGCAGTAATGCAGCGCGACCCCAAGGTGCATTTTTGTCACCTTGGGGTCTTTCTTTTTTTGGAACGCACTATGTTGGATTTTTATACCTATACGTTAGCTGATTACGCCATTGTCGCTCTAGGCATGGCGATCACCATGTGGATTATCTTCCGCATACTCGTGCGCTTGGGTATGAAACGTGAGGCAGCCACTGGTTATGCGCTGGTTCTGCCATGGCTGATCGGTTTCATTGTCTGGACGGCTTATCCAATCATTGCGTCTTTATATTATAGTTTCACCAACTACAATGTCTTTCAGCCACCTAAGTGGGTTGGATTAGATAATTATATCAGATGGCTGACCAATGATCGCAGCTTCTGGCCTTCGCTGCGTCTAACGCTATTGTATGGTTTGATTAGCTTGCCACTTGGTCTAGCGCTCTCACTAGGTATCGCAATGCTGCTGGCACGCTCAGTACGCGGTGTAGGTATATGGCGTACAATTTACTACTTGCCGGCAGTTATTCCGCCAGTAGCTACTATTCTGCTTTGGCGTTGGTTATTGGGAACTGAGGGACTGTTCAATCAAATCATGTCACCAATTTACCAGTTGATCGGCATAGACAAGCCGAGTTGGTTTGTTGATGAGCGCTATGCTTTGCCTGGATTGGTCATTATGAGCCTATGGGGCGTATTCGGTGCAAATACGGTTATCTTGCTAGCAGGTTTGAAGAGTATCCCCGTGCACTTGTACGAAGCCGTTGATCTGGACGGTGGCGGTGCGTGGGCTAAGTTCCGTTACGTTACGCTGCCGATGGTTAGCCCGACATTGTTTTATACTCTAGCGCTTGGTATAATCGCAGCTGTTAAGACATTTGAGCCAGGCATCTTTATCAAGCTTAATAGTTTGAGCACTGGTACCTTTCTACAGGTGCTGGTCTACAGCAATGCTTTCGCTGGTGGTAATTCACGCATGGGCTATGCCTCAGCGCTGGGTTGGATAATGCTTGTTATTATCATGGCATTAACGTTACTTGTGTTTCGCAGCTCGCCGCTCTGGGTGTATTACGAAGGGGAGCGCAAGTAATGGCAAACGTATCTACACCGATCTCGCCCAAGTCGATCCTAAGCATAAGCGGTATAGGTAGTATGAAGAGGCGCCGCGTGCTTGGCGATGTTATCGTATACGTGCTGCTAACCCTCGGCGCACTCGTAGTATTTGTTCCGTTACTATGGATGCTTTCTACATCGCTCAAGACGGAGAGTGAGTTATTCCTTCTGCCGGTCAGGCTGTTCCCTGAGGTGCCGCAGTGGAGGAACTACATCGACGTATGGCACATTCAGCCATTCACCTTGTTTTTCCTAAACACGATCTTTATTACGCTGCTAGCCATGGGGGGCGAAATTCTGACCTGCTCACTAGTTGCCTATGGTTTCGCGCGCTTTCGGTTTCCGGGTCGAGATGTTCTATTTATGATCATGCTCGGCACTATGATGTTGCCAGGCATCATTACCCTGATTCCCACATTTCTAATCTGGCGCGGCTTCGAGCGCATCGACACCTTTACCCCGCTGACCGTTGGCGCATTATTTGCCTGGGGGCCGGCATACATCTTCCTGTTGCGTCAATTCTTTCTTACCATACCGCGTGAAATAGAAGAAGCTGCAATGATAGATGGAGCAAATACGCTGCAAACGTTTTTTCATATTATGTTACCGCTAGTTAAGCCTGCATTGCTAACTATTGCTATACTTAGCTTTACAGGAAACTGGAATAACTTTCAAGGTCCGTTAATTTATATTAATACACCAGCGAAATATCCGGTTATTCTCGCGTTGTATGCGTTCTCAGAGTCGCTATCTAAGGAAGCACCGAAATGGCATTACATGATGGCCATGACGATAATCATGTCATTACCGATCATCGGGCTCTACCTTGCTGCACAGCGTCACTTCATCGAGGGTTTGACTATTGGTGCAGTGAAGGGCTAACTAGAGGGCTACAACCTCAGCCTAGTGCAAGGGTTGATCATGGCAAGTCGTAATTGGTTATACGATTGGTTTAATTGTTTGCAAAAACATAAAATATACGTATGTAGCGTGTTTTTTGCCATTGTTCTTGTAAGCTGCACATATCCCTCACCACCACCTACTGCCGTATCGCAAGCTGCGTATCAGATGTATAAAATGTATCCATCTTTAGCTTTGATTAACTTTGCTCATCTAGATTTTCTTTCTGAAGAGGTTAAAATAAATGGTAAGCCAATGATTCTAACGCATATTTACTCAGAATATCCAAACTATGACTGGGTAGATGCACCAGGCGAGGGTATTGCTGCAGTGGATGATGTAGCACGCGCAGCAATTGTATATCTTAATCAGTATGAAATTACAAAAGATCGTCGCATGATAGAAAAAGCGCGACGTGCACTAAATTTTGTGCGCTATATGCAGGCAAACGATGGTGAATTTTATAACTTTGTAGTTGATCGTGCAGGCACGATCAATCGCACTGGTATTACTAGCTACAAAAGTCTAGACTGGTGGGCAATGCGCGCTTTGTGGGCGCTCGCGCGCGGTTATGCGACTTTTAAGAGGGTAGATCCGGTATATGCAAGCGAATTACGCGAAGCGTACCTGCGAACCGAGCGCGCATTGAAGAACTCAATTCCAGAATCGCACGTCGGCAAAACGATCAAGGTGCATGGCTTTGATATGCCAGCTTGGTTACCTGGTGGTGCAGCAGATCGCACTTCTATCGCCATACTGGCCCTCGCCGAATACTACCAAGCTGAGCCAAACGAGGACACGGCCAAGTTGCTGGCCATACTTGCTGATGGTGTTGCTGCCTTTCAGCTTGGTGGGCCAGGCGTCTACCCGTTCTCCATGCATCCTGATACGATCAATGCGCCAGGTTTCTGGCATGCCTGGGGTAGCCATCAATCGCAAGCACTCGCGCGAGCTGGGCGTGTGATGCAGCGGCGGGATTGGATTGACTCCGCTGCACGAGAAGCAGACACGTTTTTTGCTTGGCAACTCGTAGCTGGGCTTATCAAGGAAATTGGCGTGATACCCGTGCGCGAGGGGCAGATTGCTTATGGCGTGAATACGCTGGTGCAAGCATTCATGGAGCTTTACCACGCGACAAACAATCCAGCGTATGCCCGCATGGGTGGGTTGACGGCATCTTGGTTCTTCGGCAACAACTTTGCCCAAACACCAATGTACGATCCTCAAACCGGCCGAGGCTACGACGGCATTGACGCAGCGTTACGCGTTAATCTCAACGCCGGCGCAGAGTCCACTATCGAAGCGTTAATGGCTTTACAGGCGGTGGCAGTTGTGCCGGAGGCAGCGCGCTTTCTAGGTCACAAAGCAAAAAGCCACGCAACCGGCTGGCAAGTTATCGAAGCCGAATATGGGACAGAAGTTGCAGGCAAGCCAATTTATGGCCGACGCGGTTGGACCGGTGAGGCTAACATGAGCAATGGTCGCTACTACGAGCTGCGCAAGGGCGATGCGATTGAAATTCCTTTCGATGTGCCAGCTAGCGGTGAGTATTGGCTCTACGCTGCCCACATGCGGCGTGCGCCGCTTAAGCCGGAGTTGGGCGTCGAAGCAACGCTTGCCCAAGGCGTGACGATAGATGCGCGGTTTGACGAACCATCGTGGTCAAGTGCGCCAACCGTGTCTTCTAATCAGCCCGATCAGATCCTGCGCGGAGCGCAGTTCTGGCGTGGACCGGATAAGGATAGTTTCGACTTGCGCGTCATGTGGGATGCTGACAAGTTGTATCTAGCAATTGAGGTGCGCGACTCGCTACCCGGCACGGATGGCTCAGTTGGACCATCAGGCGAAGATGCTATATGGATATATCTCGATGGGCGCGGTGATGGGAATCGCCTTAGTGCGAAGTTCACCATTGGCCATACCGACAAAGGAACAATCGCTTGGGATTGGCGTGCTGGATTTTGGCTGCCTAAGGCCGAGGTGGCTCGGCGAAGTATTGAAGGCGGATATGTCTACGAAGCAGCTATCCCGTGGGCCAGCCTTGGCGTGCGCGAAGTGAAACCAAATCAGCGTATGGGTATTGAAGTGGGGCGCGGCATTGGTGGTAATTCGTTCATGAACTTAAGCGGCCGCGATCCTGACGCTGCCAGCAATCTCGTCCCGTTGACGCTTGTTATCCAACCTGGACGAACTGGACGACCTCAAGACAATATGTCGGTTGCAGCAATGGCGCCCGACTCGGTTGCATTTAGTGTCTCGATCAATAATAGTATAACATTTACAGTGCCACAAGCAGTTTCTCCTGATCGTGATTACTTGTGGCTAGATCGAGTGAATAGTAATCCTTTGCAGCTAGAGCGAGGCTCGAATGCTCTTCGTGTTAGCTACTCTGGCAGTGATCCGGACCGCGCTGCGCTCGTGGATGCGTTTTTGCTCTTGCCGGCTGTCTTAACACGCGAGTTTACCAGCCCGGCCGGTGAACGATTGACCTTGCGCTACGACCTAATGACCGGCAGGTTGACCTGGGAAGAGTAGCATAATAAAACTCCAAAAATATGATTGCTTCAATGAGTGACGCTTATTGTCTGAGCCGCATTGGCGTTATTATGCGTGCTGAGAAGGACAATCCACACGAAGCTATGGGTGTGTTGAACCCAGCTACGGCGCGTGGGCCAGATGGAAAGCTATATCTATTTGCACGCATTGTCGCTGCGGGCAATTACTCCCGCATCGGAATCGCTGAGGTGTTATTCGACACACAGGATAATCCAGTCAGCGTTAAACGCATGGGCTATGCACTTGAACCAAGTGAATCGTACGAGCGCAACGCAAGAACTGCTGGTTGTGAAGACCCGCGCATCACTTTCGTTGAGCCGCTCGGTTACTATGTGATGACATACACAGCCTTTGGTCCGCTTGGACCACGCATTGCCTTGGCTCGCTCGAAGGATTTAATGACCTGGGAACGCATTGGGCCGGTTAAGTTTGCCTTTATGCCTCAGTATGGCGTAGATTTTGATTTATACGATAATAAAGATGCTTACTTATTTCCGCAGCCTGTGCGCGATCCGCACGGCCGACTTGCGCTGGCTATGATCCATCGACCATCAAATGTACAAGGCGGAATGCTGGTTGTGCCGCATGGCGTCACCGAGACTCGGGCAAGCATGTGGATCTCCTACTGCGACATAGAGCAGGCACAACGCGATCCAGCTAAGCTGCTGATGTGGCGCGACCACCATTTGCTAGCAACCCCGCAAGAGCCATGGGAACAACTTAAGATTGGTGGCGGCACGCCACCGATCTTGACCAAGCGCGGTTGGTTGACAATCTATCACGGCGTATCGGGCCGAATCGTCGAGGGTGCTGACCATCAGCCGTTCGTGTGTTACTCCGCTGGCGTGCTAGTGCTGGACCGTGATGATCCTCGTAAAGTAATCTACCGTTCATCTCGTCCTATTCTCTCTCCAGAGGTAACTGAGGAGAAAGAAGGCGTAGTAGCAAACGTTGTCTTCCCAACAGGTGTGGACGTGCGTGCGGGTGGACGAGTAGACGTGTATTACGGCATGGCCGACTTTCATATCGGCGTGGCGAAGATGCAGCTACCTGACTCTTGATCTAAAGTAGTTCATTTGCTATTGCTATTTGCACCTCTTCCCGCGCCGTCACTTGCAACTCAACCTCACGCTGCGCATTGCCGGCTTTGGCCAGCAGGAACCAGCGGATCGCGAATAGTTGCCCCTGGTAGCTCAGCGGACCTCGGGCTGGGATGTTGAGCGCGAACGGAGCTTGTGCGCCGGCTGACAACCCGAAGTTGGCCTGATCCACGACCGTCGTCCAAGTGCGCGCCTCAGCAATCACCCGATAGCCGAGGTAGACCCACACATCGGACGCTTGCTCGCCTGCCCAGTGCACCGTCCCCTCAAGGGTGCTGCCCGCTTGGACGCGCGCCCGCGCAAGTGTGAGATTCAACGGATCGGTTAGTGACCCGCGGATGATCATAGCGTCTGCTTCCGCCGGCAGTGGCATTGCGCTGACCGGCAGGACTTGCAGCTTGACTGATTCATATGCGTCTGGCCAGCCTTTCAGTGTCAGGTCGAGCGTCACCTTCCAGTCCACGCGGTGCACGTCCTTGCCCAGCGAACTGACTTCCTCATGCTGAAAGGACGTTGCCTCGTCGAGCGGAATATGCAGGCGAGCGGACCAGTGGAATGGGATCTCTGGAGGCAGATCAGTAGGAATGGTGAACAAGGTGACTTCTTGAACGATTGTCTCGGCTACCTTTTCTTCCTTTCGCCGTTGAGTTTTGCTCAATAGTGACCGGACCCAGTAGGAGAGGTGTTCTTCTTTCACCAGCCGCACGCGCGCCGGACCAGCTAAGACAGGACGCTGTGGCGTGACTGTCACCCGCACATCCAGTGCCTCGCCCAACCGGGCAGTCGTCGGCTGCACGTCTAGCTTAACGTCCACCGCAGTAGCGGTCAGCCCGCTAAGGATCATGCCCACGCTTAGCAGCATTGCTGCGCCGCTGAACATCGTCGTTAGGGCACCAGCAACGCACATCAGTTCGCTCAGGGTGCGGTTAGGAGATTCGATGGCAAGCCAGAGCAGCCATCCACTAAGTCCGAGGCCAGCTAGGCCAATAAGAAGTGTTAGAACGCCGCCGGTGATGATCTTCACGCCGCGGCGCATCCTTCCTTCACTCCTCCAGCGTGGTCAGGTCTCCTTCTGGCAAACCGAGGGCACGGGCCTTCAGCACACGGCGCATGATCTTGCCGCTGCGCGTCTTGGGTAGCTTGGACACAAACTCCACTTTCTCCGGTCGCGCGATGGGGCCCATGACCTTGGCCACGTGCTGGCGCAGCTCCTCGGCCAGCGCCGGCGAGCCTTCGTAGCCGGCGCGCAGGATGACGTAGGTATAGATCGCGTTCCCGCGCACCTCGTGCGGCAGGCCGATCGCCGCGGCCTCGGCCACTGCCGGATGCGACACCAGCGCGCTCTCCACCTCCGCCGTCCCCAGCCGGTAGCCGCTCACCTTCAGCACGTCGTCCACGCGCCCGATGATCCAGAAATAGCCGTCCTGGTCAACCCGCGCCGAGTCGCCGGTGAAGTAGCGGCCCGGATAGCGCGCCCAATAGGTCTGCACGTAGCGATCTGGGTCGCCGTAGATGGTGCGGGCCATGCCCGGCCAGGGGGTGAGGATGGTCAAATAGCCCTCCTCGTTGGGCGGGACGGGTCTGCCTTCCTCGTCCACCACCTCGGCGCGGATGCCGAAGAACGGCTTGGTGGCGCTGCCGGGCTTGAGCGGGGTCACCGGCAGCGGCGTGATCATGAAGCCGCCGGTCTCCGTCTGCCACCAGGTGTCCATGATCGGGCAGCGCCCGCCGCCGACGTGGGTGTGAAACCAGCGCCAGGCTTCGGGGTTGATCGGCTCGCCCACGCTGCCCAGCAGCCGCAGCGAGGAGAGGTCGTGCTTCTGCGGCCATTCCGGGCCAAAGCGCATCAGGCCGCGGATGGCGGTGGGCGCGCAGTAGAGGATGGTCACTCCGTACTGCGCCACGATTTGCCACCAGCGGTCGGGCGCGGGATGGGCCGGCCCGCCCTCATACATGATGCTGGTGACGCCGTTCATCAGCGGCGCGTAAACGATGTATGAATGGCCGGTGATCCAGCCTGGGTCAGCGGCGCACCACCAGCGGTCCTCATCCTGAACATCGAAGACATAGCGCATGGTGGTGTAGGTGTATACCGCGTAGCCACCATGGGTGTGCAACAGCGCTTTGGGCTTGCCGGTCGAGCCGGAGGTGTAGAGGATGAACAATGGATCCTCTGCGTCGGTCACCTCGGTCTCGCAGACTGGGCTGGCATCCTTCATCAGTTCGTGCCACCAGTGATCGCGGCCCTCGACCCAGCCCACCGGATGGCCGGTGCGCCGATAGACCACGACTTTCTCCACAATAGGGGCTTCTTTGATCGCGTCGTCGGCGATCTGCTTTAGCTCGACCAGCTTGCCGTTGACGTAGGCACCGTCGCAGGTGATCAACACCTTGCTCTGCGAATCTAGGATGCGGCCGGCCAGCGCCTGCACCGAGAAGCCACCGTACACAACCGAATGCACCGCGCCGATCTTGGCGCAGGCCAGCATCGCCACCGGCAGCTCG
>Ga0209691_1002222_pt1 | contig 10384 bp, 7 predicted proteins | sample YNPMSBMetaG_FD_187120 | JGI IMG/M metagenome (GOLD analysis project Ga0209691, IMG submission 187120) | Anoxygenic and chlorotrophic microbial mat microbial communities from Yellowstone National Park, USA - YNP MS-B MetaG (SPAdes) (version 2) ... | reverse complement strand
GTCCGAAAAACGCCGATCCTGTGGATTGTCCAGCTTATTCAGCACCTGCCAGGCGATGACCATGCCCATGACCACCGTCTTGCCAGAACCGGTGGCCATCTTGCAGGCATAGCGGGTAAGGCCGTTGTCCCTGGAGATGACGATGCCCTGCTTTTCCGCCGCAGAGGCTTCCACTAGCCAAATAAGGGTTTCGACAGCTTCACGCTGGCAGAAGAACAGCTTGCGTTCCCGATCAGGATTGTTCCAGTGATTGAGGAGCTGGCAGGTGATTGGTGTCACGCCGGGGTAACTCCGCTGACGCCATGCTTTGACCCGCTCGCGGATGGTGTTCACCATATCGAGCGGGACGAACTCTTCCTCGAGCAAAGATGTTTGCGGGCCGCGTGTCCTGGCCTTGAGGTAATATCCTGCCGGGCGCCGGCCTTCTTTCAAAATTGGCTGGCCTTCTTCGTAGGCCCAGTAGCGCGCTGGCTCCTCAAACGGCGAGTTGACGATGGGGTTGTCAACGAGCATTGTTGCCCTCCGCTCGAACCACTCTCACCACCTCATTCCCCCGAAAGCCTATCACCTTCACAACTAATATCCTGCCGGGTGCCGGCCTACTCTTCAGGGTCGGCTGGCCTTCTTCGTAGTCCCATTAGCGGCTGGGCTCTTCAAACGGCGAGTTAAAGACTGGACTTCCTACAAGCAAAGATGTAGTTCCCTACGCAAACGGTTGCCAGCCCAGTTATTAGATAAACTCCGCAACAAGCCGAAGCACAATTTCAAATTCGTTATCGCCACCGCCTCCCCCTGTTCTCCTCCCTCCGTACTTTGGAGTCAGATAGCCTTTGAGCACATCCCAACTGTATTCATTCTTATTTCTTGGTGGCCCGTAATTGCCCGACTGCGCCTGTAAGAAATTTTTCCAGGCGTTACAGGCTTGTTGATTGTTAGCTAAGTTGTAGGGTTCCAAAGGCGAGGAGGACTGGATGGCACTTTTATATTGACCATGGTTTTGCAGGAAGGCTTGAACGGCTCCAACCGCTTGCTTGATATGGCCCTGGGTATTCTCGGCACCAAATGCCAATTCGAGAGCCTTATTGGCCAAGTGGGCCAACTTACACAGCTTTCTTACTTCCTTATAGCACCTTCCCAGAAACCATCGTTCGCCCTTTATCGGCATCTTAAATCCTCCTTTGAAAGCCTATTGCCATAGTACGAATTACTTCATTCCCCCGAAAGTCTATCACCTTCACAGCGATGCGCCTATGTTGGCCGGGCTGGAACGGGAACGAGACCGTGCCACGCATTCGCTCAAACGCTTCGGCGTCAATCTGGGCTTTCAGCGCCCGCTGGAGTTTCTCCCAGGCATTGGCATCGCCGGGGAAAAAGGCCTGGCAGATGTGGAAGGTCTTGCCGTCGTAGTCCGTGTCCAAAAACCAGGCAGCTACATCTTCGCCTCGCGTGCTGTGAACCTCACCTGTAAGCGGGTCGTAAACGTCCACGCCGCGTAGTTGCACCACGTAGGTGCCGTCCTCTTGTTTTTTGACCTGCACATCCGGCTGGCCAAAGACGCTGAAAATCTGGCTCGCGCGGGTCGTCTTGAGCAAGTCGCCTACCAGCACATCCGGGGCAATGTTGGCGAAGTGTACCTGGAGTCCCGCGACGGGGGCCTTCTGGATGAGCGCCTGCGCTTCCGGGTCGAAAGCGAATCCTGCAAACAGGAGTATTTGATAGCCATTCACCCTGGCGGTCGGGATCGCTTCCTGCACCTGGTGAGCAACGACCGGGCCATGTTGCGGGCCGAAACTCACGGCCACTCTCACCACCTTACCGTTTTGTCTCGCCTCCGCCTCGGCATGGAGCAGGCCCACACTGAGCCGACGCAGATTGGTCAGCTCCAACTTGTTACCGCGGGGGAAGAGCACGCTGCCCTGCCGTCTGAGGAGGTTGATCATCGTCGCAAGATAGTTGCCGCCGCGGTCGCTGATACGTCCGGGTTCGGACGTAGGGGCAACCCCCTGTGGTTGCCCCATTTCCTGTGGTTGCCCAGGGCAGGCACGGGGGCCTGCATCAGGGCAGGCACGGGGGCCTGCCCCTACAGAACCCTCGGCCGGCGGGATGGGCGCCTGCGTCGGGTCTTCGACTGCCGGGACCGGGATCGCCTCCACCGTGAAGGGGCCGGTGACCCGCACCACCCCGCGCTTGACCTGCGGTTTGTCATAGAGCGTCTCCTGGGGAGCGTTCCGCTGGATACTTTCGTCAATCTTCTGGCGTTTTTTGCGTTTGAGTTTCCAGAAAAGCCGCAACGCTTTCTTAGCCTTCGCAGGCCAGGTTTCCGGCGGCATGGGTTCGGGGATTGCGTTCAGCTCCCAGCGGTGACCGGTCAGCCGATAGACCGTTTCCAGGAGGTGTTGGGTTTCTTCCTGTGCGGTGGAAACATTTGTGGGGGCAACCCCCTGTGGTTGCCCAGGGCAGGCACGGAGGCCTGCCCCTACATCCGCATCCCCTGCAGGGACAACCCCCTGTGGTTGCCCCATTTCCCGTAGGGGGTCTGCCCCTACGGGGAACGGATTGTTTTTCAGGGCATAAAGACGCCAGTACGCTTGCTTTGCCTCCTCGGGCCAGACGGGATGCGGCACCTCCCGCGGTACCTCCCATTCCAGGAGCTCATTTGCCTTCACGACCTGCTCACTGGGCAGGGGCACCGTCTCGGTGTCGGGAGCTGAGAAATCCACAACCTGCCCGGCCCTGCCACCTTCTGCGATGCGGATTCGAATAGGCTTGCCCTTGAGCGCCGCATTGAGCTCTGCCAACGCCTGCTCGATCTGCGGCTGGTCGGCGATGGTGTCAATTTCGGTGTTCTTGGCGATGGATTCCAGCGTGATGTGCGGCACGGTCTCGTAGTTGAAGCCGCCGGCGGGACCGCGTTCGGGGTCTTTCAGCTCGTAGTAGTCGAACTTCGCCATCATCAGCCGCTGGCGGGCGATGGCCAGGGCCACCCGGCTCGTGTCGCAGGTGATCCAGCGCCGTCCCCACTTCTCGGCGCAGTAGGCCGTGGTGCCGCTGCCGCAAGTGGGGTCGAAGACCAGGTCGCCCGGGTCGGTGGTCATCAGGATACAGCGCTCGACAACGGACGTTGCAGTTTGGACGACATACACTCGAGGTTCACCTGCATATCCGGTCTCAATATCGTCCCATAAGTTGTTGATGTAAAAAACCGGGAAATCATGCTCATAGCGCTTAAAGTAGAGCCTATTCCCCCTTCGAAGTAACCGATTGGCCAAGGCAAGCCGGCGTAATCCCTCTGCATTGGTACGCCATCCTCGATTTGCCGGAGGTTGAAATCGTGTGCCCTCAAAGTCAAATAGAACTGTGGTGGTCCTTGACGGCGTTTTAGAGCTCAAGTCCTCAACGTGGAGCCTTGACCACTGGGAGTGGGATTCAAGGATGCTTTCTCCGAAACAAATTGTCCCATCTGGGAGCTCTACATGGTCGAACATCCAGAGTTCTTCGCTTCGTTTCAAGCGCACAAGTGTGCGATACTTTATTTGACTCTTATTTTTCGCATACCACAGCAAGTAGTCACAGATGGATGGTAGCAGTCTACTTGTTTGCCCAGCTGTCTTGATAAAAGGGATTACTGCGACAAAATTCTCGCGCCCAAACACCTCATCCAGCAGGCAGCGCACCAGGTGCAGGTTCTCGTCGTTGATCTGGACGAAGATGGAGCCGCTCTCGGTGAGCAGTTCCCGCGCCAGAAGCAGGCGGTCGCGCAGGTAGGTGAGGTAGGAGTGGATGCCCAGCTTCCACGTGTCGCGGTAGGCTTTGATCTGCTCCGGCTCGGGGGTGAGGTCTTCGTCCTTGTCCTTCACGTCGCGGCGGTCGATGCGGGGCTGGAAGTTGGAGGCGTATTTGATGCCGTAGGGCGGGTCGATGTAGATCATCTGCACCTTGCCCGCCATGCCCTCTTTGACCAGGAGCGAGTTCATCACCAGCAGGGAATCGCCCAGGATCAGGCGGTTGACCCAGCCCACCTCATGCTTGTAAAACTCGATCTGCTTATCGGCAGGCAACGGTGTTTCGCCGAAGAGCTCGAGTTGCAGCGGCTGGGGTCGGCGCACGGCGTCCAGAATTGCCCGCGTCGAAATGCGCTCGTGGATATGGAGCGAGACGACTTCGACCTCAAACGAAGTATGCTCGGCTTTGCCCGCCCAGACCAGCTGCGGGTCTAAGTGGGGATCGAATTCATAACGCTGCACCTTGTGCTGAGGTTTCTCGTACACGGAGGCTATTCCGGCAGGCGGATTGTTCTTCCGCTGAGCCTGGCTGTGCCGGAAATCGTTTACGCCGTTTCCTGACCGCTTCGTATTCCTTCCTCGTTTCGCCATTACCGTTCTCCCGGTCTAACCCGAACCAACCGGCCGTTCGATGCATTATAATTGGATTGTGTTGGCGATTAAATTACATTTTAGCGATCCGCAGATTAAAATCTACCGCTGGCGATCAATTGACTTTTTTAGCAAATGCGACGGCCAGATGAACGACGCCAAGAAATGTTTCCTTCAATTTATCATAAACTCTGGCGATCGAACGAAACTCTTTAAATTGGCCGACTAGCCGTTCAATCTTGTTGCGCTCCGCATACGCTTTCCGGTTCAGATGCCTCCGTTTACACCTATTTGCTCGGCAGGGAATCACCGGCTTGGCGTTCCGAGTTTGAAAGGCTCGCCGTGTCGCTCACCATCGAACCCCTTGTCCGCCACCGCTTGCTGAATTTGAGGAAGACGCGCCTTGGTCGTATCAATCAACTTTTCGACATGCGATGCTTCATGCGACCGACCAGGTAACACGTCCACGTCTACGGGCGTCTTCTCGTCAACCGCTGTGAACACGATATTCGTTGAGAACCCACCCCGCGACCAAGGCCCTGCTCGAATTCATCCCCTTTTTTTCGGTTCCCCTCCCGCGCACCAATGCGCCCGCACATTCGTAGTGTCAATCGGCATTCGAGTAATTGCAGCTAGTTGTCGGTGAGCGGTCCACTGCTCCAATAGCCTCTTTGGAACACTGCATTTTAGCCACCGACGATACCGGTTGTAAATCGTATCCCAGGCCCGAAAGTCTTCAGGCATCTTCCGCCAAGGAATCCAGGTCCGCGCCAGATAAAGTAAGGCCTCCAAGAACATTCGGTCAGAAATCACCGCAGGTCGCCCCCGTTTTTGGTCTTCGCTTTATCCTGACATTTCTCCGTAGTTACCCACATTGGGACAGTGAGCATGTGGCTAACGGCATGCAGGCATCCCGAATTGCCCCATACTTCATTTACTCACGAATGCAGCTATAGGCCATATTATAAAGCCATTGAGGACGTCAACAGAGTTTAGTGGCAGACCACTATGAATGCACCCTGGCCCTGCACGGCGTGGCGTTTCGGCCGGCCCGACGAGTCCGCCGAAGAGCAACCCACAAGAAAGGTTTTCACTGGCAAGTCCCACTCAATCGCCCAAGAGCTTTCCGGCTCGCCCTGGAACCTCAAACCCCCAAGGCCAACACTTTACCTGTGAATCCACAGCATCCAGTGTTCTTGCGGGTTTGCCAGAATGGTGGCAGCGTCTGTGGCAGTGATCTCGCCATCGTAGTTGACGAACCGGATAGAGTAGCCGCTCCGCTCGAGCTGGTGCAGGAAGCTTGTCGTTTGTGGCGGGTCGCGTTGAAGGTGGAGCTCCACGAGCACAACGGCATGCGGGAAGCGTTTCAGCATTTGCTGCATTCCGTCCCAGACCAGCGACTCAGCTCCCTCGGCGTCGATCTTCACAAGGTCCAGACGGGACCAGTCGGCACACAGCCGGTCGAGTGTAGTCATGGGTACCGGGATGGCTTCTGCGCGATGCGGATACGCCCAGCGTTCCAAGGAGGACGTCGCATAGTCGCCGTGATGCAGAACGAAATCCACGCGTTCCTCGTCGCGCCCGCCGATTACTTTCTGGCAGATTTCCACCTGCTGGCGGCAGCCATTGAGCGCCAGGTTGGCCGGCAGGTACGTCTCGGCCAGGAGCGGGTTCGGCTCGCACGCCAGCACGCGCCCTTCGCGGCCGCAGGCCAGGGCCATGAGCACCGAGTAGTAGCCGTAATTCGCCCCGACATCCACGCAGTGAAAACCTGGTTGTATGTAACGTGCCAGGGCGAGCGTTACCCACGCTTCCCAGAAGCCATCCAGTACGAGGCGCGGGCCGAGCATGAAGTCGCGCGTATCGACGAAGGCCGGGTATTCGCCCAGGAGGCGGCAGAGCATCCGGTGCTCGCCATAATAGACGCCGATCGCCCGGCGGCGACTGACGCTTTCCAGTTCAGCGCGACTGCTGCGTATGTGGTTTGGTAGCGTCATGGCTCAGTTCTCCAGCGGAATGAATTTGATAGGCATCCGCTCATGTTCGAGCCATTGTCCCCTCCAGATGCCGTCGCCGTTTGGTTGCAGATGGCACGTGGGCCGATCCAGCCGGCTGAGGGTCAGAATCGTGCGGCCATCGTCGATATTGATGTCGCAGCGGCGTTCGCATTCGGCGGCGCCTTCACCGACTTTGCCGCCTGGCTCCAGGCGCATAGGGCGTTCGTCGTAGCCGACGCGACGGTACAGGAATCGCTTTCCTGTCAGCGACGCGATGACTTCCTGTTCCTGGGGCGTCGGGTCGGGATTGTGCCAGAGTACGCCGTCCCAGCGATTCCGCAAATCGGCGATCAGTTGGAAGCAGAAGTCTTCGTTGGCCAGCGACACATTCCGGCGATTGCCGCCCAGACGCCATTTATCCTGACAGCGATGTTGAAAGACGATCCTGCCCTCGAAGTCGAATTGCACCATGGTGTGAACGTCCCAGCCGGGCGGCGTGGGCGGCATGGCATATTGCGTGCCCAGCTTGCGCCAGGCCAGGTGGAAGCATTCCTTATCGCCATAGACGACCCGAAACACGAAATCGGAATGTTCGGCGTACCAGAGGGCCATGCGCAACTCGCGCCAGCAGCGTGTTTTGTCCACCATGAACTGACCGGACTCGAAGGCCACCTCGTGCTGTGCCTGGGGCACCATCCAGTCCATGCCGAAGATGGACCACACATCCGGCTTCAAGGTCCAGCAAGCGTAGTCGGGCCAGAAGATTGCCCAGAATTCTTTGAACTGCGGCGTATCGAAGAGGTACGTTACGTCCCGCACCGGGCCGTTGTCGGCATCGAGGAAGAGCACCTGAGCAAATGGCGAGTAGAGGGCCGAGTACGGCTTCAGCTCCCAGCCGCAGAGAATACGGCACGGGTATTCTTTTTCGAGCTTTCGCGCGTCAACGCATTCGACACCCAGCGGCTTGAGCAGACGGCGCATGTAGGGGTCACACTCTCCCTCGCCCAGATACCAGAGCTGGATCGGCAGCTTGCAGCCGAAGTGGCGAATGAGGTTGACGCATACCCAGACGCCGGGGAAGTATTTCAAGCCGCCGCCGGCGATCACGATACCACGCTCTTCCGGGTAAGCGAGGCGCGCCGGCTTGAGATTATCGGCGAAGGCCTGGGCCATGCGACGCATGGCCTCATTGACATTGGCCCAACCGGCCCAGCCAGGCGGCCAGGGGCCGGGCGGCGCGTTTTCGATCAAATGGATCATCTCCTCGACTGTCATGTCTTCACGGGCTGAACTTGGGCTGAGCTGGGACATAAACCTCACTCCGCCGCATGGGACTTGCTTGAAACGGCCGCATACTATTCCGCTCACACCTCAGTAACCGATCCGGTGATACCTGGCGCGGTACCCTCACCGGAACCAGAACCTGAGCCACTTGAAGAACCACTGCCGCTACCGGAGGCGGAGCCGCTTTGACTGCCCGAACCAACGCTGCCCGACGAGCCACTCGATCCGGCGGAGCCGCTTGCGCTACCCGAGCCGCTCGAACCGCTACCACTGGAGCCGCTTATGCCGGAGCTACCTGACCCGGACGAGCCGCTTATGCCGGAGCTACCTGACCCGGACGAGCCGCTTATGCCGGAGCTACCTGACCCGGACGAGCCGCTTACGCCGGAGCTACCTGATCCGGACAAGCCGCTTGAGCCGGAGCTTTGCCCGGAGGAGCCACTAGAACCGGACGAACCACTCGTGCCGGAGCTCTGGCCCGAAGAGCCGTTGGAACCCGACGAACCGCTTGAGCCAGAACTTTGCCCCGACGACCCACTGGAACCTGACGAACCGCTTGAGCCCGAGCTTTGGCCGGACGAACCGCTGGAACCCGACGAACCACTCGTGCCGCTACCACTGGAGCCGCTTGCGCCGGAGCTGCCTGACCCTGACGAACCACTCGCGCCAGAGCTTTGTCCCGAAGAGCCGCTGGAACCCGACGAACCGCTCGTGCCGGAGCTCTGGCCCGACGACCCACTGAAACCTGACGAACCACTCATGCCAGAACTTTGCCCCGACGACCCACTGGAACCTGACGAACCGCTTGAACCAGACGAGCCGCTCGAACCAGACGAGCCACTTGAACCTTCCAAACAGCAACCCAGAGCGTAAAGCGGCATGTTCGTGGCGGTCATGCCGACGTAGCGCATCAGGAACCGCCCGATGTGAGGAAACTCACACGTCGAATAACCAAAAAGAGGCACGCTGTCGACGAGTCCCAGGAAGCGCGCTTTGATACGCCGCACCTGAGGCCCGTCGGGGCCTGAGCGCGAGCCCGGACAGCCAAGTGCATACAACGGCACACCGTCTTTCGGTCCTGCGAAGCGTGCCAGGTATCGCTGCTTGCGGATCATTGGTTGATGTCCAGCACCTTGCAGGGAAACAGGGACTGCCAGGTTTTCGTGGGGATGTCGTAGCGTTGCACGACTCCGTCGTAGTAGCTGTCCTGGTCGGGCACGTTGCTGGTGATCAGCACGTGCGCTTCATAATCGGCATCATTCAACCGTACGACGGCCCAGCGCACCGTGGACTCGTTCGTTTCGATCCACAGCACGCGCGCCGCACCAGCCGGCACGTTCAGTAGTGCGTGTGAATTGCCGGGAATGACCTGGGCGAAATCGTAAAGTTGCGTCGGGTTCACCAGCAGGCGCACCAGTGACACGCCGGCAAGGACGCCCCGGCCGACCGCTCCGTCCTTGAGTGGTTCGAGCAGGATCAGGAATCGACCACGGTGCTCTGCTGTCGGGACGACGCCCGAGAGAGTGACCCGGTTTTTGAACTCCTGGAGGTTGTCGGTGGGCAGGATGATGGGGGCGTTTGCGCCGAGGATATCGAATCGCTCTCGGTCGGCGCCGCTTAGGTTTTTCACCTGGACGATGCCGGTTTGGCGAAACTCCGCATTGGCTTCCTGATCGCGGCTGTGCTGCTGGTTGCGAACCCAGCGTACCGCGTCGAGGAAGGCGTTCCATGCCTCGGCGGGAACTTCCAGGCGTTGGCCGGCCTGCACTTTCTTCAAGGGATCGCCTGGCATTGTTGCTTACGACCCTATGCCCAGCAGCGAAAAATCGCCGTAGTAGTACACCTGCTCCACATAGACGGCTCGTGGCTTTTTGATCAGCGTCCTGGCCGTTGCGTCCTCGTCGTCCTCGTAACGCACCCACAGGTAGTGCCAGCCTTCCTTGGCGGGCACAGTGATGTCGCCTATAACCAGGTTCTCCGCATTAGGGCTGGCGGCGAACTTGAAGGTAATCTCCCAATCCTCGGTGCCGCGTTTCGAACCTGATGCGCCCAGGAACAGCACCTCTCCGCGTGCAAAACCCCGAAACGGAGCGTCATTGACACGGCCAGTGAGCAAGAACAGGTTCGCTTTGTAGGTCGCCGTGATCTGCGAGTTCGGCAAGTAGTAGGTCTCGGTCCAATTATAGACCGGCAGTGTGATGTCGATACCTTCAACGCTGTCGCCGCTGACGTTGATAGCACCGTGGAAATTCGGCGCCTGTTTCCCGGGCGCGGCATAACGTCCGATTGTTTGAAGACTCTGCGTGATTTTTTGCGTGCCGCCCGAGGTGTCGAAACTGAACGATGACTGGCCTGTCTCCTTGGGCTCTTTCCGGGCGTAGTGCACCGTCACGTCCCAGATACCGCCGCCCAGGTGCTGGATGCGATAGTGCTGGAAGACAAGTCCGGCGTAGAAAGCGGGAATGGTGGCCTCGACAATGAGCTTGACTTCCAGGTCACTTTCGGTGCCGAGCACGCCGTAGAGCAAGTCGACGGACGGGTTTTCCGGGCCGACCGTGGTTTCACGGCTGTCGAACTTCTCGAAGATGATCGCCATCGGCACCTCACGCGAAAACCAGTGCGCCTTCTCTGGCTTTGTCCAGAAGTTTTTTGGTATTGGAGGCGACCTGCTCGGTAGCTTTGGCCGTACGTTCCGCGAGGCTGGTTGCCCCCAGACCACGGACGGCCAGC
>Ga0209691_1002220_pt1 | contig 10386 bp, 12 predicted proteins | sample YNPMSBMetaG_FD_187120 | JGI IMG/M metagenome (GOLD analysis project Ga0209691, IMG submission 187120) | Anoxygenic and chlorotrophic microbial mat microbial communities from Yellowstone National Park, USA - YNP MS-B MetaG (SPAdes) (version 2) ... | reverse complement strand
CTATCTGGATCAGCTCAAATCACACCGCAAAACCACCCCCTACAAGTTGCGACGACAGCTCATCTCCGGCAAGCTCAAGGTCAGCGAGCTTGAGCTGCAGCGATTTCTCGAAGCTGCGTAACTTCAGAAGTAAATGAGAAAGTGTATGAGAAAGCAACAAATCCGTGCTGCGGCAGCTCTGGCTTCAGGATCCGAGGGTGCAGGCTGCACCCGGCCAGTAACCCTGGGCCTGGCACAGGAAAACCCACCCGCCGGGGCCGGGCCGCACCGTCCCTTCGAGCCCCTATGGGCCTCGCCTTCGGCGGGCGGATTGCCGGCTGTGCTGAAGGCCCGCCCGCGCGTCGAGGTAACGGCTATCCGGGCAGCCTCATCTCGCTGATGCCGCTCCTGCAGGGGAGCGCTCCCCGGTGTCCGCACCCGGAACACCCCGCACTCTGAGGGCTCTCCGGCAACCGGGCCTGTGGCTGCCACAGTCAGCGAGGATCCAAGGCATCCCGTAGCCCGTCCCCCTAAAGGGGGTTGAAGGCCTGTGCGGGGAGGGGGATGCCCGCCGCAGGGGGGCCTCCGCCCTGTGGTTGCGGGCTTCCGCCACCATGGCTCCCCGTCCAGGGGGAGGCTGGGCCTCGAGGCCGATGGGGGAAAGCCCCGCTGCCGTAAGGAGGGCCACCCCCACTTGTAGTCGGCCTGGACCAGAACCGGGGGCAGGAGGTGCCTCGAGCCGCCCCCTCCCAAGGCCTGGGCTGCTTCCACTGGGTCCGCAAAGGGCCAGGTGAGCAGGGCTGTGGCGAGTAGCGCTGCCGAAAGACCTGGATCTGCTCCTTCTCCTCCAGGGCCGCCACCGCAGGGCCGATAGGGGTCACCGGGGAGGCCGGGAGGGTGCGCACGCCAATCCCCCAGACCCACGGGGAAGCCGACCCTCGCCCGCTCCACTGCGACTCGGGCTATGGGGGGCCTTTAGCTCGTGGAGAACCAACCCTTCAGCCGCGAGTACAAACGCCGAAAGCGGGCGTAGACCTCTTCGTAATCCGATGTCTGCGGACGGGCGACGGGCCACGGCAGCTCCTGGGGCCAATCGGTGCTCACCCCGATAGACATCGCCGCCAGCATGGCCGCCCCCCTTGCGGAGGCTGAGCGGGTCGGCGCAGCGAGCAAGGTGCGGCCCAGCACATCGGCCAGCATCTGCTGCCAGAAGGGCTCGGCGCTGCCGCCGCCGGCCAGCCGCAGGGGGGTGTGGTCGGGGATGGCCTGGCTCAAGGCCTCCAGGCCCTCGCGCAGGCTGAAGGCCAGCCCCTCCAGCGCCGCGCGCATCAGGTGGCCCCGCGAGTGGTTCAGGCCTAGCCCAGCCCACACCCCTCGAGCCTCCGAGTCAAGGTGTGGGGTGCGCTCGCCGGTAAGGTAGGGCAGGAAGACGAGCCCTTCGCAGCCTATGGGCACCCTTTCCGCCTCCTTGTAGGCCTGGGCCCAGCTCAGCCCCAGGAGCTGACGTACCCACTCCAGGGCCAGTCCTGCGTTTTGCATGGCCGCCATCGCGTACCACTGGCCCGGTAGGGCTGCCCGGTAGAGGTGGGTTCGTAGATGGGGGTCTACATGGGGGCGCGCCAGTAAAACCGCCACCTGGGCCCCAGAGCCCACCGTAAGCTGAACCTCCCCCAGTCCCACCCCACCTCCCAGTAGCGCTGCGGCGGTATCGGCTGCCCCCGCCGCCACCGGCAGGCCGGACGGCAGGCCCAGATGCCGGGCCGCCGGCTCCGTAAGGAAACCTGCCACGGAGCCGGAGGGGAGCAGGGGAGGGAGGAGGTCCGGGCGCAGGCCCAGGGCCTCTACCACGCCCAGGGCCCAGGTATCGGCCAGGAGGTCGTACATCAGCGTACCGGAAGCGTCCGAAGGCTCGCTATTGGCCTGGCGGGTGAACCGCAGGCGCAGCCAGTCCTTGGGTTGCAAGGCCCAGCGGGCCTTGCGGTAGTGCTCCGGCTCGTGCTCCTTCAACCAGAGGAGGCTGGTCGCAGCCATCCCCACCGCCGGGGGGTTGGCCAGCCGCAGGCGCTCGGACTCGGGGAGCTCCTGGATGTCCCGCAGCTTGGCGGTAGCCCGCGTATCGGCCCATAGGATCGCCGGACGGAGCGGTGTGCCCTCGGCGTCACAGAGCACCACGCCGTGCATCTGGCCGCAAAGGCCGATGGCCAGGACCCTACCGGCATAGGGCGCGACCGCCCGCTGGGCGGCCTGGCCCACCGCCTGCCACCAGTCCTCAGGGTCGCTCTCGGCCCAGCCGGGCCTGGGGGCCCGCACCGGGTAGCCCTGGCTGGCCTCAGCAACCAGCCGACCCTCCAGGTCGAGCAGGAGGGCCTTGCAGGAGCCCGTGCCCAGGTCTATGCCCAGCAACATGTTCTCACACCATGCAAGGCCCGGATCATACCTGCCTATCCATGTAACAGACCGTGCTGCTGCGCTTTTCCCCTTAGGAAGGCCAGGCCCTCGCGCACCAGGGCGTCGGGGTCGTCCACAACGCGCCGCCACAGGCAGGTTGCCCGGGCGATCTCTGGGTTCGGGGCCACGAAGGACTCCATCACCAGATCCCCGTCGAAGCCGATCTCCGCCAGCGCGGCGAAGACCTCGTCCCACCGGACGTTTCCTGTGCCCGGTGTGCCCCGATCCGACTCAGAGAGGTGGATGTAGCGCAGGCGACTCCCCGCCTGCACGATAGGGTTTCGGAAACCCTTCTCCTCGATGTTCATGTGGTAGGTATCGAGGTGCAGGAAGACGTTGGGCTCGTCGATGCGCTCGATGAGATCCAGCGCCTGTGAGGCCAGGTTCAGCAGGTACGTCTCGTAGCGGTTGACCGGCTCGATGCCCAGGGACATCCCGAGCGAAGCTGCGTGCTGAGCGACGGGGCGCAGGGCTTGGGCGATGCACCGGTAATCTTCCTCAGAGGGCGCACGTCCGCTCAGCGCGCCCAGGGTGGCGTAGGTTACGCCGGTGAGAACCGGGCTGCCAACCTGATGGGCCACCTCCAGCGCTTCGATCAGGAACCGCGTGGCCGCCTGGGGGCGCTCAGGCAAGCTGGCCTCTACCGGCAGCCCCAAGGAACAGGTACAGGCCAGACAATAGCGCTGCAGCAAGGCCTTTGTGAGCCCCACCTCGAGCCGGGCGGGATTGAGCAGGGGAATTTCAACGAAGTCCAGCCCGGCCTGGGCTGCGGCCCCCAGGACCCTTTCGGTCACCTCGGAGCTCCAGTCCGCTGCCCAGATAAAAGCGTGTGCACCGAACCTTGGCATCTTCACCTCACAACTTCCGCCCCGCCTCAGCAGAGCCTCTGCTAATGGGCCCCTACGATATACCCTACCACCTCGCTCATGTTGGTCTGGGCGGCCGGTAGGTCGGCCACCACCACCCCTTGGCGCAGTACCACGATCCGGTCGCACACGGCGAACACGTCGGGGAGGCGGTGGCTGATCAGGATCACCCCGATGCCCTGGCGCTTGAGCTCACGGATGAGCTCGAGCACGTGCTCGACTTCACGCACCGCCAGGGCCGCAGTGGGCTCGTCCATGATGAAGAGCTTGGGGCTGCTGGTAAGGGCCCGGGCGATCGCCACCGACTGCTGCTGCCCGCCCGAAAGCTGCCCCACCGGGTGCCTCACCGAGGGTATGCGGGCCCCCAGCCGCTCTATAACCTGCTCAGCCTCCCGCTGCATGCGCGCCTGATCGATCACGGGCCATAGCCCCAGCCAGCGGCATAGGGGTTCTTGCCCTAGAAAGATGTTGGAGGCCACATCCTGCTGTCTGGCCAGGGCCAGGTCCTGGTAGATCATGGCGATCCCGAGCCTGCGGGCCTCGCGGGGGTTGTGCTGCGGGTAGGCCAGGGGCTTGCCGGCAAACCACACCTCACCGCCATCGGGGCTGTACACCCCGCTGACGATCTTCATCAAGGTGCTCTTGCCCGCACCATTATCACCCAGCAGACCCACCACGCTGCCCGCCTCGAGGGTGAGGTTCACCCCACGCAACACCTCCACCGCCCCGAAGCGTTTGGTGAGATTTCTGATCTCCAGCAGGCTCACGTCCCACCCCCGTCCCTGGATCATCCGATCCTACGCCGGTCTGCGGTCGCGAATGCGGTCAAGCCAGACCGCCAGCACCAGCACGCTTCCAATGGCCACCTGCTGGTAGAAGGCGGGGATTGCCATCAGGTTCAGGCCGTTCTGCAGAATTCCCATGATCAAAGCCCCAATCAAAGCACCGACCACCGTGCCGCGCCCCCCGAAGAGGTTGGTTCCGCCGATCACCGTCGCGGTGATGGCGGAAAGCTCGTAGCTGATCCCGGCCGTGGGGTCGGCGGCGTTGACCCTGGCCGCGAACAGCACCCCGGCCAGGGCCGCCAGCCCGCCCGATAGCATGTAAAGCCGTATCTTGTGTGCGGCCACGTCGATACCCGTCACCCGGGCGGCCATCTCATTATCCCCAATCACCAGGGTGTAGCGCCCGAAGCGGGTACGGGTTAGGATCAGGTGGAAGACCAGCGTCAGGCTCAAAAGGATCCACACCGGCACGGGCACCTCTAGGAAGCGCCCCTGGCCCAGGAAGGTTATCGCGGGAGGCAGGCCGTAGATGGGTTTTCCATCCGCGATCAATAGCGAAAGACCCCGGCCCACGCTGAGCATGCCCAGCGTGACGATGAAGGCCGGGATCCCAGCTCGAGCGATCAGGTAACCGTTGACCCCGCCCAGCAATACCCCAGCTGCCAGCCCGCCCGCCAGGGCCACCCACCAGGGTAGCCCCAGGTTGACGCCCAGCACCCCAACCACCACTCCCCCCACCGCCAGCAGCGATCCCAGGGAGAGGTCCAGCCCCGCCGATGACAGCACGAAGGTCGCCGCAATGGCCAGAACGCCGATCACCGCAGTCGCCAGCAGGATGTTTAGGAAGTTATTGATGCTCAGGAAGCCGGGAGCCAGCACCGCCATCGCCAGGGATAGCCCAAGCAGGACCAGGAAAGACTCCAGGCGGACGGCAGGGGTGTGGGGGGTGCGGTAGGGCAGCTGGATGCGCATGGGAGAGGGGAGAAGGGAAGAGCGGGGCACGGATCCTGGTGCTGTTGGGGCTCTCCTCCACAGAAGCTAACGCAGGTATTGCAACAGGGGGTCGCGGTTGCTCTCCAGGACAGCCTTGTCCACTACCAGGGTGGGGACGATGATGCGGGCTTCCACACTCTGGCCCCGGATGACCTTCAGGGCGTTCTCAACGGCGCGCTGCCCAAGCAGGTAGGGCAGCTGCGCCACCGAGGCACTCAGGCGGTCGCTGCGGATCGAGCGGATGGCATCGGCGTTGCCGTCGGTGCCCACCACCAGTACCCGCCCGCCCCGGCCTGAAGCGAAGAGCGCCTCTACTGCGCCGAGGGCCATGGTGTCGTTGGCACAATATATGGCGGCCAGGTCGGGGTGGCGTTGCAGGATATCGTTGGTGATGTTGGCGGCCTTGAGGCGGTCCCAATCCCCTGGCAGGGTGGCGACGACCTGGGCGTTGGGCGCGATCTGCCGCAAGCGCTCGATGAAACCGTCGCGGCGGGCTGCACCGGTAACGTTGCCGGCAAGACCCTCGATCACCAACACCTTGCCGCTGAAGTTCTGGCCTAGCTTCCCAACGATATACTCGGCCGCGGAGGCGCCTGCACGGCGGTTGTCGGAGGAGATGGAGAAGGCGATGCGGATGTTTTCCCGCTGCAGGACCGCCGGATCGAGGTTACCGTCCAGATCGATGACCGGGATGTTACGCTGGTTGGCCTGGCGCAAGCAGGGCAGTAGGTTGACCGAGTTGATGGCCGCCACCAAGATGGCTCGCGGGTTGCGTTGCAGGAGGTTGAGGCAGGCGTTGAGCTGTGGCTCCACATCGCTCTCGGAGGCCACCGACTGCAGGATCAGGTTGACGTTGCCTGCCCGGGCACCTGCCCGGATACCCTGCTCCATCGCACCCCAGTAGGGGTTGGCAGTGGTTTTCATCAGAGCAGCGATGGTCACCTGCTGCTGGGCCAGCGCAAGGCTGCCAATAGCCATGGCTAAGAGGGAGATGAGTTTAACCAGACGCATCTGAACCTCCAAACTTTGATACAGGGTCTTTTTTCTACAGGAGTCCTCACGGATCAACCGGGGTTTTATTGCAGGCTCTCACCTCCTCGCTAGGACGTCACCCCCACCAAGGGTGCGACCGACTGTCGGACCGCCAGCGTGTGGGGCAACAAGATCCGTCTGGGCTCGCTCCTCTCGCCCGCCAGGCGCTCCAGCAGGAGCTCGCAGGCGGTCCGGCCCATCTGTTCCAGTGGCTGTTTGACGGTGCTGAGGTAGGGTTGCAGGAGCGTGCTCCACTCGAAGTCGTCGAAGCCCAGCAGGGAGATCTGCTGGGGAAAGGCCAGTCTCAGCTCCCGGATGGCCTGCACAGCCACCAGCGAGAGGCGGTTGGTGGCGGCGAAGATGGCGCTGGGCTGGCGTCTGGCGATCGCACCCGCCACCACCTGCGCGGCGTCCGCTCCGCGCCCGCAGGCCACCACCAGCTGAGGATCTGGCTGAAGACCCGCCTCAGCAAGGGCTCGCTGGTACCCCTCCACCCGCTCGCGGATGTTGGCCAGCTCGAGGGTGCTGATCAGAAGCATGATGCGCCGGTGGCCCTGCGAGATCAGGTACTGGGTGCCATGGTGCGCCGCCTGGATGTTGTCGATGCCCACCCGGTCAAGGCAGTCCTCCCCTCCGATCCGATCCAGCAGTACCACCGGCGTCTTTTCGCTAAGGCGCAGCAGGTATCTGGGGGAGTCCTGGGTGGGGATGACGATCATGCCGTCCACCTGCCGGCTGGCTAGGGCTAGGGCCAGATCATACTCGATCCGGGCGTCTTCTTCGCTACTGGAGAGCAGCACCTGATAACCTTCGGCGCGGGCCGAGTGTTCGATAGCCTTGACCAGTCCGCTGAAAAAGGGGTTAGTGATGTCCGGCACGATTAGGCCGAGGGTCTGGCTTCTGCGGCTGCGCAGACCTCTGGCCAAGCGGTTGGGGATATAGCCCAGCTCACGCACCGCGGACAGTACAACCGCGCGTACCTCGGGTCGCACCGGCCGCCCCCCGTTCAGCACGTTCGAGACCGTAGCGACGGAGACGCCAGCCAGCCTGGCCACATCCCGGATCGTGGGCATGACCAACTCCTTTCGGTTGTTTAAACGTTTTATTACGGGGTGGGCGCACAGTCAATACCCCGGCCCCACCTGGATAAGGGGGATTCCTTGATCCCGGTTGTTTTCGGCTCTCACTTTGTGCACCGCCCCCTGCACCACAGGCCCGGACCTTATCCGAGAGGCCGAGCGATTGATGGATACTTCCGTACTCCTGGCATAGCCTGCTGCTGGGGAAGGGGGCAAGCTGGCGCCGGAACCCGCTCGACGCCGTATCCGGCACCAAAAGAGAGTGCTTGCTTTCCAGGCTCAGGCCTCGACGCACAGCCCGTGGTACCTCTGGCTGGAGACGTGGCCACCGAGGCCCTCACCTTAGCCTTGGACTACGAGGAGCCTCTGCACAAGCTGAACCGCCTGGCCCATCCCTCCAAGGAGAGCGGTCTTCTCAGGGATGATCGCCGCTTGAAGGGGCTTTCCCAAGAGGCTCGCGAAGCGGCCAAAGGGGTCCGGGACGAGGTGCTTCCCCGCATGAGGGAGCGGCTTGCAACCTACTCCGAGCGCCTGGTCTTCCCGGTCAAGAAGCGCGGCTCTAGGGATACCCGGTATGGCCTCACCCTGGGCTTGGGCACCCATTGGGAGCGCTTGGAGGAGTGGTCCACTTGGACCAAGAGGAAAGGGCGCTCATAGAGGCCCTTGGAGATATTACGGGAGGGCCTATCGGTGCTGCCCTGAATTTGGACCACCCTGGGAAGGTCGAGGGGTAGCCTGAGGGGGTCAGCGAAGGAGAAGGTGCAAATCGTGTTGGAGGTCGTGTCGGGCCAGAGGGAAGCCTGCCGGGCTCGCGGAGGGCCCCGTCCGCGAACTCGAAGGCTTGGTCGGCCAGCTGGCCCTAAAGCCAAGAGCCTAAGGACTCTGCTGGCAAGGGAAAGGAGGGAGCTAGAGCCTGTTCCCTCCGCTTCAGTACCCTGGAGCACCCTACACTACCGGCCTCCCGAGGGGGCGGTCCCCCAGGCCGCTTGCGGGAGCCGGTAGGGGCCTTGCCCCGGCACCCTGCTGCTGGCTTGCAGGGTGAGGGAGAAACGGGTGCGCTCCTTAAAGGCCTGCTCCTCCTCCAAGACCACTTTCCCGAAGGGGGTGCCCACCAGGTATGGATGGCGGACCTGAGCTATGCGTGGCCCTGGGGTCTGAGGGCTTGCTCTTGCGCTGCCGGAGAGGGATGCTCCGAGGTGGACCATTCGGATCGGGAGCGGGAAGGCCTGTGAGGACGGGTGAGGCTTAGCCATGCGGGGAGGGAGGGCGTGGGAGAACGGGCGCGCGGAGTGGCTGATCTGGAGTCAAGAGGGAGGCATTCGTCTTTGAGGTATACAACTGCAAGCGTCCGCACTCGGCCTTTGGAGTCCCTGACGCCAGAAGCTTTTGCAGAGCGGTGTTTGGGTAGGGGGTGAAGGTCTGACTGAACTGGGCGGCAGGGTGGTCTAGACTTAGGGGAGCAGCACAAGCGTTTCGTAAGGTTTCTTTGATAGCCTGGAAGCAAAAGAGAGGTGGGAAGCATGCTCAGGTTCCTGTGGGTTTTGGCTTTCCTTGCCCCTTTTCTGGGGTGGGGAGAGGGGGAGCGGCTGGTCAACCGCTTGCACGGCTTCGCCTTGAGCCTGCCCGAAGGGTGGCGGGTGGTCCTCAAGAAGGGGGGGCTTGTCCTCACCGACCTGGAGAGCGCCGTGCTGGTGCGGGGCATGCCCTTGAAGTCCCCTAAGGAGGCGGTGCGACCCCTTCTGGAGGAGACGGGGCGCCTTTCTAGATGGGGCGACTGGAGAAGGTGCTCACGCCCTGGCGCAATTAGGGGGCTGGGCTAGGTCCAGGGCCCAGTGATCTGGGGTGGGGCGTCACGCAAAGTCATGATCCCCCTCTACCCAAGGGCCGCATATCGCTCCAAGCCGCTTGTGAGTACCACCCCTTTCAGGCCGCCCAAAACGAAAGCTCTTTGAACACTCCCAGGTCACGGTAGTTAAGCGTCCACACCGGAGCCCTGGTCTTCAAGGCCAGCAGGGTTACGCTGGCGTCCTCCAGGGTGCCCTTCCACTCCAGCCTGGCCGCCAGCAGAACCCGAATGGCCTCGAGGTCTTCCATCCCGAGCGGGACGATCTCCAATGTCTCCACCATGCGCTCCAGGGCCCGGCGGGCCACTGCCGGGCCCCCCTCGAAAAGCAGCCACTTGTAGACCTCAAACACCACCGGCAGAGGGATGACCAGGCGACTGCTGCCCTCAACCAGCATGCGAAACCCCTGCACCGCCCTCTCGTGGTCAGGATCGGCAGCGTGGAAGAGCGCAATCAGCGGCCCCGCGTCCAGCACCAGTTTGGGTGGTGCCGCGCTCATCGTTCGTGGCGGTAGAGATTCTCAGCCCCCTCCCGGGCAGTGCGGGTAGCCTTCTCGACGATACCCGCCAGTTCCAGCAGGGCTGCCGGGTTGCGGCGCAACCGGGCCGCCAGCGCCTCCTGCACCAGGGCCGAGAGGCTGGTCTCCGGGTGCTCCTTCAGGTATTCCTCTACCACTTGAGCGAGGTCGTCGGGCAGGTAGATGGTGGTTCGCATGGATATATCATACCATGTAATACTACTCGGTTCTCAACCGCCGCCCCCTATCAACCGGTTTGGGCGCGTCTCCGAATCAACCGTGACGACTCCTCGGACTGAAGTCCGAGGCTTCTCGGTTCTCACGGAACGGCTACTGCCGTATCCATCCCCGAAGGCTCCGTCCGAGCCCATCTGCGGTCGGGCACACGCCCCGACCTTGCCAGGACATTGATGGCCGCAGCCACATCCCGGTGAAGAGAGGCCCCACAAGCGGGGCAGGTGAACTCCCTGACCCACAAGGGCCTCTTCTCCCGGTGCCCGCAAACGGGGCAATCCTGGCTGGTATGCTTGGGGTCTACCCCCACGACCCGCCTACCAGCCTCTTCCGCTTTGTAGGCGAGGATAGCGAGAAACTGCGCCCAGCCCGCGTCCAGCACCCCTTTGGCGGTGCGGGAGCGGGCCAGGCCGAGGACGTTCAGGTCTTCATGGGCTATCACCCCGTATCGTTCGACAAGCTTTCTGGCGGTCTTGTGGTGGAAGTCTTTGCGCTGGTTGGCGATTTTGCGGTGCAGCCTGGCCACCCGCCTTCTGGCCTGCTTGCGGCGGTTACTGCCCCGCTTCTTCCGGGCAAGGTTGCGCTGTGCGGTGGCGAGTTGGGCCTGGG
>Ga0209691_1002213_pt1 | contig 10402 bp, 8 predicted proteins | sample YNPMSBMetaG_FD_187120 | JGI IMG/M metagenome (GOLD analysis project Ga0209691, IMG submission 187120) | Anoxygenic and chlorotrophic microbial mat microbial communities from Yellowstone National Park, USA - YNP MS-B MetaG (SPAdes) (version 2) ... | reverse complement strand
GTGGCGGTCGGGGGCTTTTGCGGTGAGGCGAGGGCGGGTGGGCGGCTTATCTTCTACCAGGGTGTACCAGGGTCCGCAGCCGAGGGCGTCCGGTGGTGGTGGAGGGGCGACCTTACGCCGGCGGGTTGGGTTTGGGGCAGGGGAGGGAGTGGGGATGGGCCAGGGTGCGGGGATGGGGGGCAGGGCCGCGGGGATGGCCAGGGAGTGCCCGAGGGGAATGCGGAAGGCCGCCACCGCTTTGAGAAGGGGTGAGGCGAAGAGGTCGGTGGGGTCGGTTGCTGCGGGGGGGTGCGGGTGTGGCTGGGGTCTCATGGGTGGGGCTCCGCGGTATTACTATACACTTGATCTGATGTAATTATGGATCATATCCCCAAAGAAGTCAAGAGGGAAAATTCCCCGAGGTGAAAATGGTGCGGGACAGGGGGTGGGCAGCCGGAGAGGGCAGCCGGAGTTGGGCAGCCCGAATCGGAGGCTCCGCCGGCGAGCCATCGCGGTTTCCAGCAGACGGTTCCGAGGGTCTGGACCAAGGGCGGTAGTTGGAGGTGTGAGTTGTCAGCAGATGGGCAAGGGGCATGCCCTGGCGAAGCCGGTAGATTCCCCAGCTGATAGACAGGTTCTTCAAAGAAGATACGATAAGGAGAAGGTCCAATCGCGGTGCGATGTTATAGTAAGAGTCCAGGTCAGGTCTCCCAGGATCGGAAGAGGGCTGAGGCAGGAGGTGGCAGCAGGTGGTGGAGTATGGGATGTTGTGGGGAGCGGAACCAGGAGAAAAGGGGTGGCAGGGGTATCGGTGTTTTTAGGGGTTGGCCCGGCTGAGTTGTCAGAGAAGTGTGCCGGTTCGGGGTGGCAGGGTTCACACATTTCCTAGGCGATATAGTTGCTTTTACTGCTTAGACCGTTAGTTTAGGTAAACTTTGCGCCGTTTGTGACCGATGAAGACAAGGTAGCGAGACCTGGAGGGTGCGGAGTGCCAGGCTCTGCCCTGTTCCGGCGACGGGGGAGTGCATGTTCAAGGCACGTTGGTTGCGTGGAGCGTTAGCGGGACTGGTAGCGGCGAGCGGCACGAGCGGTTGCCGGCAACCGGTATTTCTGGAACCGGGAGATTACAAGGATGCGGTGTTGCAGCGGCTACCGGCGGGTCTGGAGGATCGGCCGCATGATCCGATCACACCCAGCGTGGTGCAGAAGATCGGGAGCGGTCCGGCGACGGTGCTCGATCCGGATCGTCCGGCGCGGTACATCACACTCAAGGAATGCATTGCCTTGGCGTTGGAGCAGGGGAATGTCGGGGTTCAATCGGTGACCAATCCGGGTTTGAAGAATGAGACGCTGGGGCAGTTTACGGGTCGGAGTGTGGTGGGATCCGATGCGGTGCGGGTGTTTGCCATCGATCCGGCGGTAGCGGCAGTGGAGTTGGAGCGGTCGCTGTCCAAATTCGATGCCCGCTGGGTCACTGCGATGACCTGGCAGAAGGTGGATCAACCGGTGGCGGCGCAGTTTATTGCCTTCCAGCAGCAGCGGGATGCAGCGTCGTTCAGCAGCAGTTTGCTCAAGCCGTTGCCGACCGGTGGTGTGGCGGGGATCACCTTCAGCACGGACTATTCGAAGTTCGCAGCGTTACCGCAGGCGTTTTTCGGCGGCTTCGTCAATCCGAACTATACACCGCGGCTGCAATTCACCGTGGAGCAACCGTTGCTGCGGTTGTTTGGTGTGGAAGTCAACCAGTTGTCACCGAGCCATCCCGGGAGCATCCTGTTGAATCTGCCGCCGAGCGGGGGAGCGGGGACGGAGGGGATTCTCATCAGCCGGATCCGTCTGGATCAGCAACGGGCGGACTTCGATGCGAAGATCAACTTTCTGTTGCTCAACGTGGAAGCGGCGTACTGGAATCTTTACGCGGCCTATTTCAACCTTTACGCTCAGGAGGAAGGGTTGCGGCAGGCGTATGAGGGTTATCGGTTCATCCGGTTGCGTGTGTTGGCGGGGAATGAGCCGCCGCAGAGCGAGTATCAGGCGCGGGCGCAGTTTGAACGGTTTCGCGGGGATGTGATCGAAGCTCGGGGTCAGGTTCTGGAAGCGGAGCGGCAGCTGCGGGGTTTGTTGGGTCTGCGCAGCGACGACGGTTACCGCCTGGTGCCGATCGACAAGCCGAACGAAGCGCCGTATGTGCCGGACTTTTACGAAGCAGCCAACGAGGCTTTGGCACACCGTCCCGAGTTGTTGCAATTGCGGCAGGATGTGAAGGCGCAGCAACTCAATCTGCTGTTGCAGAAGAATCTGCGCCGACCGGACCTGCGGGTCTTCGGTCAGTATGACATTGCCGGGTTGGGGACGCGACTGGATGGTCGGGAGTTCGCCGATCCGGCCAACACCATTCCCGGCAATGCCCTGGCCAGCTTGGGGAACAACCAGTTCAACAGCTGGACGATCGGCATCCGGCTGGACATGCCGTTGGGGCTGCGTGATGCCAATGCGTCGGTGCGGGAAGCGCAACTGAACCTGGCCAAGAGTTACTTCGCCCTGCGTGATGCCGAGCTGAAGGCGTTGGAGTTTCTCCTGGCTCAGTATCGGCGGGTGATCCAGGCCCATACGGTCATCGGGTACCGGCGGGCGGAGCGGGAATACTTGCAAATGTACCTGGGCAAGGTAGCGGAGGTGATTGCCATCGGAACCTGGAATCAGGCCTTTTACCAGAACTACCTGACGGTGCAGCAGCAGTTGGCCCAGGCGATTGCTCGGGAGCACCGGGCGATAGCGGATTACAACACGGCGTTGGCGTCGTTCGAGTACGCCAAGGGGACGATTCAGCGTTACAACAATGTAAGTGTGCTGGAAGGTCCGCCGCCGCCGTGGGTGCAGAAGAAGGCGGCCGATTACATCCGGGAACGGACCGAGGCGGCGCTCAAGCTGCGGGAGCGGGACGTGGCTCCGGCGCCGGCGGGAGCAAGCGTCCTTGGGGGTCAACCGGTGGGTCCAGCGGTGGGCACCCCGTTCTTGTTCGAGTTGCCGCCGTTTGCTCAGCCACGTCCCCCGTTGCCGGAGGATTTGCCCGGGCCGCGACCGCAAGAGAAGCAGTCCCAGGGGCCGAGTGGCACAGCTGGGTCCACCCCCGTGCCCCGCGAGGAAACAACGCTCGAGGCAGCTCGCCCCGCCCGTCCGGAAGGTCCGTTTGCCTCGCCGGTACCCGGGGCCGTTGCCCAACCGCAGCCCAATGGGCATGTCCCCGCCTCCCCAGCCACGCTGCCCCAGGATTACTTTCGTCCCTCGGGTCGCGTGATCCTGCCGCGGCGTGAACGCCGTCCAGTCGCTCCGGCTCCTGGGGTGACACCGTCATGTCCCAGACCTGAAGAAGGGGAACGCCCGCACCGCTCCATGCCGCCGCTGTCCCTGCCGGTACCGCCTGCGGATACGACCCTGCCCACCCCGCCACCGGACCACGCGCGGGAGGCGCCCATCCCCTCGTTGCCTACCCTGCCGACCCTAAACCCCACACCTTCCCCATCACCCCCGCCCCAACCCTGACCAGCACACCGCGGCGTTCCTCCCCCTGAATGGGAGGCTGCGTCCAATTATCGGGGTTTTCTCCAGGTCGGGGAGGGTGAAATTGTGGGGGAGGCAGGACGGATGCGATCCCAGACGGAAGCGGGCGATACCACAGAATGGCTGGTGAAAGATCAGGAGATTCTTCCGAGCTGGGACCGCATGCGCGGGTCTGGAACTTGCGTAAGGTCGGTTCGGTTCCCCGCCATCTGGGGCTCAACTCCGTCGCCGACGAAGCACCCAGGTCCCCGTAAGCATCAGGCCCAACGTGGCCAGGGTGGCCGGTTCCGGCACTTCCACTTCAAAGTTGAACGGCCCGGCCTGGGGTTGATTGGAGAATTGCCAGCTGAGATTGTCCACCCCCCCGAAGAACTGGCCATTCCAACCGCTCCCGAAGTAGCTGGTAAAGCCTAAAACCACTGCATTCGGATAGTTGCTCACCCAAGTAGTCAGAGGGCTGTATCCCAGGGAATTATTGTAGGTGCTCCAGAAAATGCTGGACGTCGTTATATTTTCTGTCACCCATGTATTTGTGGGAATGCTGCTACCGTTATATATCGGTTCATAATTGAGAAATCTGACATCGCTGGTGGTCAGTAGGTTCCCATCAAAGTCCACAATCAGGGCAAAAGCAGGGGCTTGGGCCGTAGGGTTGGTACTGCTGCTGCTGCGGTACCAGTCATACGAGCCACCGGTAAAGTCGGTTAGGCTTCCCAGAATGCTGCCGGGAGTGTAGCGCACACCACCCTGAGAACTGGAACCAACACCCTGAAGATAAAAAGATCCGAAGCCACTCTGAGGGTAGGTGCCTGTTATGCCTACCGTCGCATTGCCGCGACCCCAGTAAAACCATCCCGGATAACCTGGGATCGGCAGATTCACTAAACTTCCCGGGAAGGTCACGGTGTAACCAGTCGTGGGTGTGGGGTAGATGGTCATAGGTGCCGCCTGAGCCCCACCTGCCAGGAACGACACCACGGCGAACACTAAAAGTAACAATCTCGCAACCCTAGTCATTGCTCCAACTCCTTTCCCTGGTGCACAGCCTGTTGCAGTATCACCCGAATTTTGATTTTGAGCCTCACAGCCGGGTTGTCAAGTTCGGTTGGCAAAATTTTACCTTTCGGCAAAAGCGGAATTACTGTGATAGAAAAAAACAAGGCCGCAAACACGTCGATTTCTGTTCTCACCTGAAAGTTCCACCCCTGTTCTATACTCTTGCGAAAACTCCAGCCCGTCTGCCCTATCCCCCGCAAAACCTTGGCGGTACAGATCAGCTCGTATGCCCTAACGAACCACCTGCTTGTATGACCTACCGAAATACTTGATTTGTCCAACAATAGCTGCAATCGATCTTCTAATAGCAAAAAAATTAATTTCGTATATTTTGTATAACTTTTATACTTTTCCAACAATATCTGATTTTAGTCTACTATTTGTAGAGTAGTAAAAATCGTATTTTCTTCCGAATGATTCGACTTGTCCCAAACCTGGCCTCTGGTGGGCGCCCCAGATAATCCGACCTTGGGTGGGTGACCCAGATAATCTGGCCTCTGTCGGGTGACCCGAATGATCTGACCTTTTGGCTGGCGGCCCGAATGATCCGGCCTTTGGCGAGAGACCCAGCCATGACTCGATCCGGCGTCGGCGTGCATGAAGGTGGAATGGCGGGTCCAGCCCAGGTTTTCTGATGTCCATCACCGATGCAGTGGACGCGTTTTCTCAGGTCCACCGGCGGTGGGGGAAGAGTGGGGGAAAAGTGGGGCAAGGTGCCCTGTTGGATCAGTTGCATCCCGGTCGGTGTGGACAGGGGAATGTCACAAGACCAACAGTCAGTGCGGTCAGCAGAAGAACAAATTGAGGTTCTGTTGGGCCATTTGCATCATGATCGGTGTTGATAGATCATTTCACAATACATCAGTATTTATCATGACATTTACATCCAATTGGATGTAAATGTTTCGTTGATGAAATATAAGTCCTTGTTACGGGTGTGTCGAACACACGGGTGTTCTCTTTCCAGCCACTGAGACCAGTCCCTCAGAAGCGTCCCGTCTCAGTCCCGACTCGATCCCGCTCAATCCGGCAGAGACGGAGCCGGGGCACCCCTCTTGCAGCACCTGAGAAAATCAGCGGTAGCTGGAAACATACATTCACAACGCTTTCAGCAGGCGGGAACGTGGGTGGTGACAGGGAAAATGGACAGCGGCCCGGAAAAGAAAGTAACTGGAAGGTTGCCGACCGGTGATCGACCTGTGTCAGTAAGGTGGCCTTTTTGGGACTCTGCTTAAGGCTCCAGTATTCTAGGAGGAGGTTCATAGCCTGATTCCACCAGTTATGATGCATACTTTGTTACTATACAAATTATACATACCGATTGTGAATGATTTCGTGATCGGGTGAGTGGTTTTGGGCGTTGCTCTGTCGGCACGGGTTGGCGTGCAGCTCTCGTACCCGGGAACGTAACCTATCTCAATTCTACTATAAGTATGAAGCAGATCAGGCTGCTCCTAACAGGAGAGATGAAAATTTCTCATATCTAGATAATCCCCGGCAAAATTCATCACGATTCCGAAAAAACTACCTTGCTTTTTGGCCAACTTTGAAGTAGAAGGCCAATAGATCCGTACTCACCTAACAAGCGTGCCGATAAGGACCGATTAACATCCCCGCAGCACCAAAGTAATATGAGATTCAAGATAAATTGATCCTATTATCTGAAATTATAATTCCAAAAAATTATTGGATTCTCAGGAACTTCGCCCATGGATGCTACCATCGCAACTATCCTCAGTAACTGTTTCCATAGTCCAGAGGATATAGCCAAACTTGAGGAGTGGTGGAAGAAGGAAGGCCTGCCTGAGGAGGACGTAGTGACTTTTTTGGTGCGGCAAGGATATTTTAGTGAATCGGCTCCCATATTAATTGATTTGGTTTGCAATGGTACAGTGCCATTGCAACCGGAACTTTGGAAAAGATTGTTGTCGCCGGAGCGGGGAATGCAGTTGCGGGAACGGCTCCGAAGCATGACGACCACGTCGAGTAAAGCTACCACAGCCACCGAAAGCGATCTGATTTACGATACCAAATCGATCGATGCTATCGAAGGGTTGATACTCCCTCATGGATTGCAGAAAGGATCTGTTGTTGGGAAATACATGTTATTGGAACAGATTGGTCAGGGTGCTAATGGAGTAGTATATCGTGCTCATCATCAGGTTTTGAATATTCCTGTGGCAATCAAGTTTTTATGTCCGAATTATCAGAATGAACCTTCGGCCCATGAAATGTTTCGTCAGGAAGCTCAACTTTTGGCTCAAATCAATCATCCCAATGTATTGCGTGTTTGGGACTTTGACTATGCAGGAGAATACCCATACCTGGTTCTGGAATACGTGCAAGGAATGAGTCTGGAAGAACTGGTTCGTCAGAGCGGCCGGTTGCAAACCGAGCATGCAACCAACATTATCTTACAAGCCTGCCAAGGTCTCCGTGCCGCGCAGCGGGTGGGCATCATCCACCGTGACGTCAAACCGGCTAACCTTCTGATTACCCGCGATTCTTGTGTGAAGGTGTCTGATTTCGGTCTGGCTCTGACGGTTCACACTCAGGGCGGCGAACCGGGAACGGCTCAAGTCAAAGAATCCTTTGCCGGTACAGCAGCGTATGCCTCACCTGAGCAGGCTTTATCTTCCTCTGTTGACCATCGCTCAGACATCTACTCACTCGGTGCTACCTTTTATTACATTTTGACCGGCAAACCACCCTTTAGCGGTACATGGATGGTAGTCCTTATCAAACATATACAAGAAATGCCAACTCCTCCCCATGAGGTTATCCCCGGAGTACCACCCGAAGTTTCCGATGTCATACTCAAAATGATGGCCAAAAATCCTGAACACCGTTATCAATCCTACGATGAATGTATTGTAGCCCTGGAACATTTGCTCCAAAAATTTGAAAAATTTTCGTCGGACCACCTTGCTTCGAGCATCAGAAGTACCAAAGAGTCCCTGTGGGGGACGCTCAAGGCACGACTCTTGGGGCTAAAGACTCAGTAGGTCTTTCGACAAGTTGTCTTTCCAGGTAGCTGTAGAAAAGGAGGTAATCCAAAGTGGCAGCAGCGACTCTGAACCAAGTTTGCCAGGCTATCATCGAAGAAGTACCCGATGCTTTGGCCTGCGGCGTCGTTGATCTCAACAGCGGGATGCTGATGGGGATTTACCACACAGTCCCGTATTTTACCCAAGCCTATCTGGATGCAGTGGCCGCAGCAGCGGTGGATATGTTCCGCGGTAAGAATGTGCGACGAATCGAAGAACTACTGACCAAGCAACGAGGACGCTCCGCTAAGGACAGTTTTGAGGAAATTTTTATTTCTTCCCCGAACGTGTTCCACTTCATGAAAGTGATCAGAGAAAAGAACGCCTGTGTCGTGATGGTAACAAGGAAGACCACCAATCAGGGTATGGGCTGGGCATCATTGCGAAACGTCATCCCAGAAATCGAAGCCGCTTTGTAGTCTCATGGCGCACCACTGGTTTCCGGTACCATCTGATACCGAAGGAATCGAGGTTATCCCCCCCTCATCTTTATCGGCAGCCACCTTATACACCCTTCTGACAGCGCCAGACCGTCAAGAGTGGAAAAATAAAGTGGGCGTCACTTCGCCGGCAGATGGATCTGCCAAAGTCACCACTCGTTTGCTCTGTAGTGGTGGGTGGGTATTTAAGACCGACGAATCCCATCGTGGTAAGGAAGCAGAAGAAATACGCAACCGACATAGGAAACTGCGCAAACTGGCCCAAGATATCCCCGTGTGGCACCCGGATAAAACGTGGTTTTTACTGATCGTGGATGAGTGGTACTGGCCGGTTACTGCGTGTCCTCTTTTATCCACTTTACGTTCGCTACCTTCCCCTTCTGCGCGTCTGGACTACTGGTTGCGCTGCCTGGGATGGGCCCTGGAATTGTCTGCCCTGCATAATCTGGGTTTGGATTTAAACCCAGCCAACTTCGCCCTCGATCCCGCACAGCCGCATCGTATTTACTATATTGATGATGAGACTTACCCTGCCCTCACTTTACAAGACGTAGCAGAGGCAATCGTCGGCCGAATTCCCGAGGAACAAGAGGTTTCGACGGCCGACTGGTATCAGTGGGGCATGAGTTTGCGGGAGCAGTTGGCCCCCTACCTTGCCACTAAGGCAGATTTGTTACATCTCCTGGAAGGTGTGAGACATTATCCACTGGCACCCATTTTTCGACCTCAACATCAGGCATTGGTCAACGGCCTCAACAAGAGCAGATATTGGTCACCTCCTCGCTCAATACCATCGGGCCCACCCAATCGTAACCCCCGAACCACCCGGAGCGAACAAAAACCTGTTGTGCAGACACAACACCCCAGCCAATCCTCAAGTTCGTCCGACCCTAAGGTTGGCAAAAAGAGCACTAACCGCGGCAGCTCCGCAAAAGCCCGAAGTAATTCGGCCATCGTTTCTACACCCAAGCTGACATGTATTTTCTCCGATATCCATGGCAATTTGCCCGCGTTTCAAGCCGTCTTACATTTTGCTCGTGAGGTAGGGGTGGACAGTTTCATATTTCTGGGGGATGTCGTCGGTTATGGCCCTTTTCCCAAAGAGTGCATTGAAATACTGGCGGGAATGAAAAACGCGATACTCCTGCGTGGGAACCATGACCAAATGGTCGGTTGTGGGCAGTTGGATGATGGGGTCAATCGCCTGGCTCGTGAGACGTTGCTTTGGACGATAGATCGCTTGTCCGCTCCCGAACGGAGTTGGCTACTCAACTTACCGCTGGAGTACAAAACCTCCTCCTGGTTGGCCGTCCACGGTGCTCCCAGTGATCCCCATCGAATGTATGCTTACGTTTACGAACTGACATACAAGCAAAATCTCGAATATCTTCAGGAGCAGCATTTGCAACTCTGTTTTTACGGCCACAGTCATGTGCAATTCATATACAGACGTATTGAGGGTGAACCAGATCAGAAGCTTGCCCCACGCTCTTTGTCCCTTTTCCGCAAGGGACAGGTAGTTTTGGTCAATCCCGGTGCCGTGGGACAGCCACGGGATGGCGATCCCCGTGCTGCTTTCGCTTTGTGGGATCGTACCAATAATCTACTGACCTTTCATCGTGTGGAATATCCGATCAGACAAACGATGGAGGCTTTACAGGTAGCGGGCTTGCCTGATGATTTGCGTTGGCGTCTTGAAATCGGCCGTTGAACAAAGCCGATGCGTCAATTGAGCCTATCCCTCCGTTCGGATTGCTGGATCGGTTGGCCACTCAGGTCAGGATGGCTCGGATCGGTTGGCCGCGGCTGATGGGAAAGGGGCGGCCTTGGGTGTCGTGTAATTCGGTATTCGGGTCGATCCCCAGGCAGGTGTAGAGGGTGGCATGCAGATCCTCGGGCAGGACGCGGCCATCCTGAGGATAGGCCCCATGCTTGTCCGACGCACCGTACACAGTCCCGCCGCGGATGCCGCCCCCGGCCAGGAGGACGGAAAAAACTGGCCCCCAGTGATCGCGGCCGGCCCGACCGTTGAACCGTGGGGTGCGGCCAAACTCTGCCAGGCAAGCCACCAAGGTTTCCTCGAGCAAGCCGCGGTCGGCCAGGTCACTCAACAGGGCCGAGATGGCCTGGTCGGCCACGGGTGCCAACACATTCTTGAGACGGTGGCTTTCCTGGACATGCGTGTCCCACACAGGGGCATCGTCCGGCTCTTCCGGTCCGCGATACCAGTTGACATGGACCAGCGACACACCGGCTTCGATCAGCCGCCGGGCCAGCAGGCAGGATTGACCGAAATGGGTACGGCCGTAGCGTTCCCGC
>Ga0209691_1002202_pt1 | contig 10449 bp, 10 predicted proteins | sample YNPMSBMetaG_FD_187120 | JGI IMG/M metagenome (GOLD analysis project Ga0209691, IMG submission 187120) | Anoxygenic and chlorotrophic microbial mat microbial communities from Yellowstone National Park, USA - YNP MS-B MetaG (SPAdes) (version 2) ... | reverse complement strand
CAACAAAAATATCACGCAAAAAAATCTCGCGAATTAAAACCATTGTTAAAATATATTGCTGCAGAAAAATCCGTAGAAATTGCAAGAAAAGCAATCCAAATACACGGTGGATATGGATACATCAAAGAATATGGTGTAGATAAATTATTAAGAGATTCGATTATCTTCCCTATTTACGAAGGAACAAGTTAAATTCAATCTTTGATGGCTATGAAAGATTCTATGATGGAGATCATAAGAGAACCACAAAGTTTTATACAAAAATATATTACTGCAAGATCCAAAGCATTAATCAATCCTGATCCACGCGTAAGAAGGGTAGCAAATCTAGAAATAATTGCTTATGATGTATTACTCTTATTGTTGGCAAGGGTAGCTGCTTTAAAAATCACCACATTAAAAGATATTCCCGTAGAAAGATGGGTAAATGTTATAACTTCTAATTGGGATCCAAAAAGAGATTTTGCTCCTTCTCTACTGCATGCAGAAAGATTAACAAAAATTCTTGTAGATAAAGCAATCTGTAAGATTTTATTAAGCCAAGCAATTAGATATCCAGAAAGAGAAGAATTATTCTTTAAGTATTTAGAAAAAGCTGAATTACGTGTAGAAGCAAACTATCGAGAAATAACTACATTGGGAGATAGAATTCTAAGAGAATTATCAAACCATATGGATAGAATTAGAGTAGCATAGAGGAGTATTTTTTATGGAGTTGATAAAAATACCTAATGTATCACCATTATATTTGTTAGAACAAGTTGATGTGTTGAAGTCCATTGGACATGCCGCGATTCAGGGATTAACTCAATCAAGAGATAAAAAAGTAAACATCGAAGAATTGCTGCAAAAAACATTTCCAGAATATTATCAAGTTCTACAGCCGCGTTCTAACAAATTGATCGATGATTACTTAAAATTTCTAAAAGCGAATGTTGCTGCTTATAAGGGGGAAGTTCCTTTTCATTTCTTCCCCCAATGGGCTTTTCCTGTTATAGAAAGGGCGTTAAGCGATTTACCTTTTAACTTTATAGAAATTATGAATGCTGGCTATAAAGCAGAAATCAATGGACCAATCCCAAGAAACGAAAAAATCTATGTAAAAGCACAATTACAAAAAATAGAAGAAAAGAACAATATACTATATTTTACTACCAAAGTGGTTTCGGAAACAGAAACCTCGAAAGAAGCATTGATTGCATATCTAACAACATTACTTCGATTACCCAAAAAAGAGAAATCTAATACATCAGAAAAGAAAAATAAAACAGTACAAGAATATGTTGTACCTTTCGAAGCAAAAGAAATAGCAAGCTTTAATTTCCCATCGAATACTGGATTAAATTATAGTCTTCTAAGCGGTGATGTTAATCCAGTACATTGGTTAGAACCTTATGCAAACATGATGGGATTTAAAAGAGTGATTTTACATGGATTTGCATCTTCTGCATTTAGTATAGAGGCAATCAATAATAACCTTTTTGCTGGGAATGTTTCTAAAATCAAAGAAATAGAAATTAAATTTACTAAACCATTACTCTTACCAGCAAAACCTAAACTATATTACTTACGAGAAAACAATCATTTTTATTTAGCAGACGCAAAATTAGCAAGAGCTTATTTAGTAGGAAATTTTAAAACAAAAGAATAAAGGAGGACTAAAATGAATGATATATTACTAGAATTAGAAAAAAATCCCTTAACAAAACAAATTGCAACGTCCATAGGTATTCCACTTCCACCAATTTTAAAACGCTATAAAGGACCATGGAAAGAAAGAATATTAGAAGATAAAAAAATCAACGTTGGTGGTTATGGAAAAACAATTGTCCAAGATATATTAGCAACTACACTTTTAAAAGCTGGTGCTCAAATTTATATCGATCCTTCTATAGAACAACAAGTACGTTCCATATACGAAGAGATTAGAAAAGGCATAGGGGGTATATTTTTACAAGAACAAGAAAAATATCATGCATTGGTGTTTGATGCAACAGGAATACAAAATCCAGATGAATTAAAATCTATCTATTATTTTTTCCATAACAACATTCGAAAACTTGCATCTAACGGACGAATCTTGATTATTGCAAAAGCAGAAGAAGATCAAAAAACAATCGAAGGAGCTGTGTGTTCAAAAGGATTAGAGGGATTTACAAGAAGTATTGCTAAAGAAATCGGAAAAAAAGGTAGCACAGCAAACATTATTTATGTACGCGAAAAAGCAGAAGAGCGAATCGAAGGCGTTGTAAGGTTTATATTGTCTGAACTTTCTGCATTTGTAGATAATCAAGTTTTTAGGGTGTCGAATTTAGCTAAAGCTCCCAAAGAAATCGCATTTTATCGCTCACTTGATAGAAAAAATATTTTAATAACTGGTGCGGCGAGAGGAATTGGAGAAAAAACTGCGGAGTTGATTGCACAAGAAGGAGCAAATGTAATATTATTGGATCACCCTTTAGCAGGCGAAGATTTAGGAAAAGTTGCAGAACGTTTAAATGGATATCCCATATTGGATGATTTATTGGATCCTGAATCTTACGCGAGGATTACTGATAAAATCAAAGAAAAATTCGGAAAATTAGATGGTGTTGTTCATAATGCTGGTATAACACGCGATAAGACTATCGCGAATATGAAAGAAGAACAATGGGATCAAGTCTTACAAGTAAATTTAAAAGCAATATTGGGATTAAATAAATCACTATTGGATAATGTATTGGATGATTTTAGTCATATTGTATGTCTATCTTCTATTTCTGGAATTGCTGGTAATTTTGGACAGACCAATTATTCCTTAACTAAGGCAGTATTGATTGGTTTTGTTAAGCATCTCTCTGAACAAGTAGGAAAAAGAGGTATTACTGTTAATGCTGTTGCTCCTGGATTTATCGAAACAAAAATGACAGCTGTGTTGCCATTATTTGTAAAAGAGGCTGGCAGAAGGTTAAGTAATCTATCTCAGGGTGGACTTCCAGAAGATGTTGGTCAATTAATTACATTTTTGATTTCACCAGGTAGTTATGGAATTACTGGTCAAGTGATTCGCGTTTGTGGTGGAGCACTTTTAGGTGCATAATTTTAAAAGGAGTAAAGTTATGGAAATATTGAACAAAAAAAGAAGAGCAGTAATTGTTAGTAGTATTAGAACACCCTTTACAAGAGCTTTTCAAGAATATTTAAAACTAGATACAATAGAATTAGGAAAAATTGCAGTAAAAGGTTTATTGGATAAGACCAAATTACCTTACCACGAAATTGATCAAGTAATTTGGGGAGCTGTGCTTCTACCTCATACTTATCCAAATATTGCACGCGAAATATCATTAGATTTGAACCTACCGCGAGAAATAGAAGCATTTACTGTTACGAGGGCTTGTACATCTAGCTTACTATCTGTGACTCTTGCAGCTGCTGCAATAGAAAGAGGCGAAGCAGATGTTGTAATAGCAGGAGGAAGCGAATCTATTTCCAATGCAGAAGTGAGCTTACCAAAAAAATTAGTTCGAGCATTAGCTCCTTTGGTAATGTCAAAAAAAGCCACTCCTATGGATTATCTTAAAATACTTCCAGAGTTAGCGCCCTTTACAGATCTAATTCCCAAAATGCCCGATGCTCGCGAAAGAACAACAGGCCAATTAATGGGAGAAGCAGCAGAAGTAATGGCAAAGAAAAATAATATTTCTCGCGAAGAACAAGATCAGTTGGCTTATGAATCTCATATAAAATCTGCAAGAGCATACGAAAAAGGAAGGTTTGATAACGAAATAATTCCCGTAACTGTGAATGGTAATACTGTCTATCGAGATACCATTGTAAGAGCAGATACAACGTTAGAAAAATTAAGACAACTTAAACCAGCTTTTGCAAAAGATGGAACAATTACAGCAGGTAATGCGAGTACACTAACAGATGGGGCAGCAGCAGTTTTATTGATGAGTGAAGAAAAAGCAAATAAATTAGGTTATGAGCCATTAGCATATTTTCTAAGTTGGGATTATGTTGGTGTTGACCCAGCAGATCAATTATTGATTGGTCCAGCAATTTCTATTCCTAATGCACTCGATAAAGCTGGATTAACTTTGGATGACATAGATGTGTTTGATATTCACGAAGCATTTGCAGCACAAGTTTTATCTGTTCTAAAAGCCTTAGAGAGTGATTCTTTCGCGAAATACAAACTAAAAAAAGATAAAGCAGTAGGGAAAATTCCACGAGAAAAAATGAATGTTAATGGTGGTTCCATTGCTATTGGCCATCCATTTGGTGCTACGGGTGCAAGGATTATCGGTAATTTAGCAAATGAATTAAAACTTTCTAAAAAGAAAAGAGCATTGCTGGGAATTTGTGCAGCAGGTGGTTTAGGAGGAGCTGCAATTTTAGAAGCTGTCAACTAAAAAATGACAACAATGTTAATAGATAAAAAAAGCAGTCGCTTCTATGCGACTGCATATAAGGAGAGTATATGTATCAAAAAATAGCAAAAGAAATATTGTATGATATTAGAAAAAAGGCAGAGCAAGGTATATTGCAGGGGGAAGAATTTCATACAAGACTTGTGGAAGAAATAAGACAACTTCCATTGCCATTTTTAGAGAATCCTATCATAAAAGGTATTTTAAATGAACAAATTAAACAAATTCCCGAACTTTATAATACCTTACTTCGAATCAACTATGTATTGTCCGAAATCGTTGTAAATTTACTATCAGAAAATTCAGAAAGATTTATAAAAAATTTAATAGAATTGTTGGATTATCGTATCCATTGGGATGAATTTCCAACAAATTATAAACCTTCTGGTATTCATAACCCTAAAATTGTAACTGCAAAAGAAGCCGTATCTCTTATAAATGACAATAGTGTTGTCTATACAAGTGGATTTGCTGCTAATGGAAGATGTTCAATTTTTTTTAGAGCGCTACGCGAGGTCTATTTAGAAAAAGGACATCCAAAAAACCTAACTTGGATAAGTGTTTCTGCACAAGGTGGTAGAGGTAAAGCACCTGGAACAATAGAAGAATTAGATGTTCCTGGTTTGTTAAAAGAGTATATTTGTGGTCATTTAGAAACTGCAAAAAAATTGTTAAAACTTGCAGAAGAGGGACATTTAGAATTACATACAATGCCACAAGGAGAATTAACCTTTTTAATCGAAGCACAAAAGAAGGGTGTTTATTCTATCTTATCAGACACTGGTATTGGAACATTTTTAGATCCGCGAGTTGGAAGTGGTTCGAGGGTTACATTTACGAATAAAAATTATATAAATGTAAAAAATAATCTACTAGAATATAGTTTACCTAAGATAGAATATGCGTTGATTTCTGCACCTTATGCCGACGAAGAAGGAAATATTTACTTAGATAAAGCAGCAGTTATAACAGAAATCTATGACGCGATAGACGCGGTAAAATATAACAAAGGTTTGGTTTTGATTGCAGTTAGTGATATCATACCTAAAAATAAATCGAAGATTTCTATACCATCAGAAAAAGTTGATAGAATTGTCGTTAATCCTAAGAATGAACAAGTTGGTGGTGTTAAACAAAGAAATTATTGGAAAATGTTTTTACCTAAGGTAATCCAAGAAAAAGAAGAAGGTGGAATCGATGATATTAATTTCGCTGTTTCCCAGGTTAAGATTATTAACAACATATTAGGAATAACACCATATCGAAGAGAAATTGACAATATCTTAGCATTGCTTGCTACTTATGTGTTCGTAAAAAACATCGAAAAAGGCTCTATCGTAAACATTGGAATTGGTTTACCAGAAGAAGTAAGTAGAATCTTATACGAAACAGGTTTATATAAAGATTTGATTTTTACGACAGAAAGTGGTGTATATGGTGGTCTACCTGTTTCTGGAATCTTTTTTGGTGCAGCGGTTAATCCAGATATGATTCAACAAAGCTCTTGGATGTTTCATCAATACGAAAAAGAATTGGATGTAACAGTGCTAGGAATGTTAGAAACAGATTCCGAAGGTAATGTAAATGTATCGGCGAAAGGACCTTCCATTTCTGAATTTGTAGGACCAGGAGGATTTCCTAACATTACAAAATGTGCAAAGACAATTATTTTTATTGGTCCATTTATGTGGAAAAGTAAAGTGCTTATTACAGAGAAGGGATTAAACTTACAAAAGCCAGGTAAGAAAAAATTTGTATCGAAGGTATCTCAAATCACCTTTAATGCGAAACAGGCATTAGCTAAGAGTAAAAAGGTTTTCTACGTAACTGATGTGGGAATATTCAAGTTAACAGATAAAGGCTTACTTTTAACAGATGTTTTGCCTGGAATTGATGTAGAAAAAGATATTTTAGCGAATAGCGATGCAGTCATTCATGTTTCTAATAAACTAAATATACTGGATATCTCTTTTGTAACAGGAAAGAATTTTTCTCTAGGTGAATTAAAATCCAGTAAGAAGAAAAATTCCAGTGAACCTAAATCAAAAACTAACAACAATGTCATTAGTTTAGTTTCCTAAAAAATATACTAACAGGGGGTTTATATGCCATTTCATAGAGATAGTGCAAAACAAATTGAACAATTAGTAAAAAATTACAAACATAACGAGATAGAGAGAGTGCAAAATAAGGCTTTGTACGAAAAATATTTTCATCTGTTTATGAAGAAGAATGAAAAAAACATCAAAAATGTCTTAGATTATTTGTACACAGTCGATGGAATTATTCCTATCTTTTTAAAAGGTTTGTTGGGAGAAGCACCAAAATTTCAATTTAAAGATTATCATAGTTTTATTTCGTCTATAAGCAATCGATTAAATGATCAAGAAATATATGGATATTTGCATAATTCTTTTGGTATATCGAAAGAAGAATTCGAAGCAAACAAGAATGATTTTTACATTCTTTATAAAAATATCCATTACTTCGAAACGAATTTAAAAGTAGTTCTCGATATAGTTTTTGAACGACTTGCAAAAAATGCTTCTATCTTGCCAGATTTTATCATTGCGAAAATTGCTAGCATGGCTCTTACACCTTATATGTGCGCTAATATTGTTCGGTTTATGCAAGAGAAACAAATCATTTCTTTAATACAGCATTTCGATATAAATTTTTTAACAGATATTGTAAATGAATTAGAACCCAACTTTACTCAAAAATTAATGCCAACAATTCAACAAAAACAAGTAGAAGATATATTTAAAACAATGCTGCAAAAAGGGTATTTTTCTAAGATCGTTGCTATATTTGAACAATATAACGGAAATTTAGACATCTACAAACAAGCTTTAAAAAAACAACTCACATCAACACAGATTGCACAAGAAATTATTCACAAGGTTTCTCCTTATTTTGTTGACGAAAATAAAAAACAAGAATTTATTCAGTTTATAAATTCTTAGTCGCATGCCACGTCGTTTTAGTTTCTTATGGGTTTCCATAAGAAACTTTTTTTAATTTTATTATAAAAAATAATTGACTAAATTTAATAGTATTAAATGATTATTTTTGTGAAAAATTATCTTCTGTTAATATTGGTTATCGCACTAAATTTTATTTCTTGTAGTGGTTATCTCGTAAAAAAAGAACCAAAATCTTATCGCGAAGCAGAAGATGTTTCTCAGATTCCAGCAATTGTAAAACGTTCCAAAAGTGTAGAAAGTATGCGCGATTCTTCGCAAGATAACTTAGACGTAGAACAAAAAAGTGTTATTCAACAACAAGAGGCAATTTATAATCAAGAAAATACTACAAAAAGACAAATTATTTATGAATCACAATTAAACATACAAGTTCGAAGGATAGAACATGCAATTGATAACATTAAATCTATCATCGATTCCTATAAAGGATATATTGAATCTTCCCAGATCCATCAAGAAAGAAACGAAGCACGAATTAAAATAAGAGTTCCCGTAGATAAATTTTTTAATGCATTAGATGATTTATTCAAAATCGGTTATATTTCTTCTTATCAAATTAGAGCAGAAGATGTTACAAAAAAACTTCAAGATGTGGAATTGCGGTTGAATACATTAAAAAAACTTCGCGATAGACTATATGAACTCTTTAAGAATGTTAAAGATGTAAAACAAAAAGCGAAAATTCTAAAAGAAATCAATCGTCTAACAGCAGAAATAGAAGAATTAGAAGCAAAGCAAAAATTTTTAAAAGACAAAGCTACCTATTCTACGATCGAGGTTTATTTATCAACCAAAGAGAGGGAAGAAAATTCTATTGTAAAAATATCCCCTTTTGATTGGATAAGAAAAATCGATCCATTAAAAAGAACTATTTTTAACACTGATCTAAGTTTTTACGAATCGTTTGTAGCAAAAGAAATTTTTGATTCTATAAAAATCCCTTCTGATTTTTTTAACAATAAAGAAAAATTTATAAAAAATGATGATTATATAATTTATAATTCTTCTGGTGTTGGTATTCGCGTAGGTTTTATCGAAAATGAACCTGTTGGCTCGAAAGATTTTTGGTTGTTGGCATTAAAAGAAGAATTTCTTAAAAGAAAGTACAATATCTTAATGGAAAAAAAAGGATCGAAATTAAATTATCTGCATACAGAAATTATAGATGGTGTAAATCAATATTACTATACAATAGGTATTTGGACAAAGCATTCGCGAGATAAATCTTATGTAGTTATAAACGAGATCTATTATCCAGAAAAAGAGTATTTTGAAAAGTATAAAAAAACCATCGAGGAGTTATTTTAATATGCATCGATTTATGATTTTATTTTTGTTCACTGCCTTTTTTCTTTTTCCGAAGGATTTAAAGCAGGATTATATTCATACAAAAATTAGTTTAACGATTAGGGTATCTTCTCCGGAACTGGTTCGAAGAGAAATATTAAAGTTTACGAATGAACAAAATGGATATATTGCTTTGTTTAGTAATCAAAGAATAGCATTGAGCTTTCCCAAGAGGATTACTAAAGAAAAAATATTAAATTTTCTAAATAATCGAGGAATCATAGTATCTCAGAATTTTTCTTCGGTAGATTATTCGGATCAAATCTTATCATTACAAGTAAGTATAAAAGTAAAAGAGCAATATCTTCATCAGCTAAATCAATTAACACAGGAAGCTTCGTTAGTTCAAACATTAGAAATGGAACAAGAAATATCCAAAGTAATACAAGAATTAGAAGAATTAAAAGGAAATTATAATTACTACTTAGAGTTAGCAAATTCTATGAATGTAGAGATTCAATTTATCAACATAGAAAAAGGAAGTTTACCTAAAAAACCCTATCCTTACTGGGTATCTAAATTAGGAATTTTTAATTTTTTGGAGAGATTCCATTAAAAGTAAAATCTATCTCATTATCGTGTTAATTTTTATCAGTTATTGTATAACGAATCAACCGAAAGAAAGTTCAATTTTTGCAGAATATACAAATAAATGTTCATCAAAATTAGTTCGTGATGAGAAAGAATGCTATTTAGAAAAATATATTACCCCAGAAGGTGTCAGAATAGCAATAAGAGAAGAAAACAACGAACCATTTTCGAATTCTATCCAAGTTTGGAAAGAGAGCATATTAAGTTATCTAGAAGAGAGTGGATACGAAATCTTAGAAAAAACATCTAAAAAAGAGTATGAATTTGTAAAAACCAGAGCTCAGATAAAAGAGAATCATTATATTTATGGGCTTGCTTTTTCTATAAAGCCAACTGATCCTAAAAAAATCTATTTAGTAGAATTTTTTGGGGAGGAGAACACTTATAAAAAATACGAAAAAGAAATTATACAAATAATTGATCATTTTTATAAAAAAAAATGACTATCCAAATCGTACCTATTTTCAGATTATAATATCATTCAAAATTGAAATACAAAAGTTGGTCCGATTAACCAGTATCTAATAGTACCCACACTTCTTTCGCTATATTCGTAAAAAAAAGATAATCCCATATACTGAGAAAAGATAAGGTTAAATACAGCATTAGATACCCATCGATTAAACGTTAGATCTCTTCTTAGGTTTATTCTTAACGATACAAATCTTCTATAGTCCATAAATAAAGATAAAGCGAATCGATTTGCAAAATATTTTTTTCGAATCGTATAATTCAAAGGTAAAATATTGTTATTTTCTATGTTATATTGTAATATGGATAATGAATCAAAATTTTGTAAAGCGTTGTTAGAATCAACAGTTCTTGCTTTACTAGTCTGTAAATCTGTATTTACGCGTTCAAAACCATAAGAATAAATTGCATCGATTTTCCAGTTTTGTATGGGAAGTTTATAAGAGATTCCTACATAAGGGTTGGGATCTTCCACATAAACCTTTACGTTCACTTGGGGGATTTGAACAAACTGATTGGTAGAGTAGCTATACAGAACAAAATTGTTTACGATAGAATAATCATGCGGTCCATTTCCTTGAAAATACGACATTCCTGTAAAGATTTCTTATTTTTCGTATTTCAAAAATTTATATCGC
>Ga0209691_1002201_pt1 | contig 10452 bp, 10 predicted proteins | sample YNPMSBMetaG_FD_187120 | JGI IMG/M metagenome (GOLD analysis project Ga0209691, IMG submission 187120) | Anoxygenic and chlorotrophic microbial mat microbial communities from Yellowstone National Park, USA - YNP MS-B MetaG (SPAdes) (version 2) ... | reverse complement strand
GATCCTTGCCCTCGTGCTGTCGATCAACCTCGCGAGCCAGGGGCTGCGCGATGCCTTCGATCCCCGGCTGCACGCGTCATGACGGCGCTGTTGTCGGTGCGCGGCCTGCGCACGGTGTTCCCGACGCGGCGTGGCCCGCTCGCCGCCTGCGACGGCGTCGATCTCGACATCGATCCCGGCGAGGCGCTCGGCGTCGTCGGCGAGTCGGGTTCGGGCAAGAGCGTGACCTTCCTTTCCGTGCTCGGCCTCGTGCGCCCGCCGGGGCGCATCGAGGCGGGCGAGATCCTGTTCGACGGCACCGACCTCGCGCGCCTGCCGCCGGCCTCGCTGCGCGCGCTGCGTGGCCGTGCCATGGCGCTGGCGATGCAGGACGCGCTCTCGGCGCTCAATCCGGCCTTCACCATTGGCACGCAGATCGTCGAGACCATCCTGACGCACGGGCTCGCGCGCAGCGCAACAGAGGCGCGCGACCAGGCGGTTGCGCTGCTGCGCCGTGTCGGCATTCCGTCTGCGGAACGGCGGCTCGACGACTACCCGCACCAGTTCTCGGGGGGCATGCGCCAGCGCGCGATGATCGCGATCGCCCTCGCCGGCCAGCCGCGCCTCCTGGTCGCAGACGAGCCGACGACCGCGCTCGACGTCACGATCTGCGCCCAGGTGCTCGACCTGATCGACGAACTGCGCGAGGAGACCGGGCTCGCGGTGGCGATGATCACCCATGATCTCGGCGTGGTCGCGGAGCGCTGCGCGCGCGTGATGGTCATGTATGCCGGCCAGGTGGTGGAAACCGGCCCCACTGCCGAGGTGATCGCCGCGCCGCGCCACCCCTACACGCGCGGGCTGATGGCGAGCCTGCCCTCGCTCGAGGACCCCGACCGCCCGCTGCACGCGATCCCCGGGCAGGTGCCCGATCTCGCGCGCGTCGATGCCGGCTGCCGCTTCCGCAACCGCTGCCCGCTCGCGCTCGAGGCCTGCGCCCGGCCGGTGGCGTTGCGCGCAGTGAGCCCGGGCCGCGCTTCGCGCTGCCTGCGCGCCGAGGAGGTCGCATGAGCGCGCTGATCGAGGCGCGCGGGCTGGCCAAGACCTATCGGCTCGCGCGCACGCTGGCCGCGCGCCTCACGCGGGCCCCGGCGCCGACCGTGCGCGCGGTGAACGGGATCGATCTCGACATCGCCCGCGGCGGGACGCTCGGTCTGATCGGAGAATCCGGATGCGGCAAATCGACGCTCGGCCGGCTGCTGATCCGCCTGCACGCCCCCACGGCCGGCACCATCCGCTTCGATGGTCAGGACATCACCGCATTGTCCGAGGACGCGTTGCGGCCCCTGCGGCCGCGCATGCAGATCGTGTTCCAGGACCCCTACGCGTCGCTCAACCCGCGCCGCACCGTGCGCGAGATCGTCGGCCTGCCGCTCGCGCTCCATGCCAAGCTACGCGGGGCGGAGGCCGAGGCGCGCGTGCTACAGATGCTCGATCGGGTCGGGCTCGTGCGCGCGCATCTGGACCGCTACCCGCACCAGTTCTCTGGCGGGCAGCGCCAGCGCATCGGCATCGCGCGCGCGCTGATCCTCAAGCCCGAGTTCGTGGTCTGCGACGAGCCGGTCTCGGCGCTCGACGTGTCGGTACAGGCGCAGGTGCTGGGGCTCCTGCGCGATCTGCGCGCCGAGATGGGGCTGACGCTGCTGTTCGTCAGCCACGACCTCGCGGTGGTGGCGCACCTCGCCCACCGCATTGCGGTGATGTATCTCGGCGCAATCGTCGAGGAGGGGCCTCGCGATGCGGTGACGAAACGCCCCGCGCATCCCTACACCCGCGCGCTGCTCGCCGCCGTCCCCCGGCTCGACCAGCCGGGGGCCGCGCGCAAGCGCCATGTCGGCGGCGAACTGCCCTCGCCGCTCGCCCCGCCGCCGGGCTGTCCGTTCCATCCGCGTTGCCCCGAGGCGGGCCCGCGCTGTGCGCGCGAGGTTCCTCGCTCCGCGCCGCTGGAGGCCGGGCATCGCGCCGCCTGCCATCTGCTCGACGGCGGCGTGGCGTGACGCCGCTGGTCGTGCTGGAGGGCGATGCGCACGCGCGCGGGCTCGGCCAGGCGCGCGCCTGTCCGGACGCCGCGCCGGCGGTGCGCGCGGCGATCCGCGACCGGCCCGCGGCCGCGCCGACCGGCACGGCCGGCGCGCGCGCCTTCCTCGCCGCCCAGCGCGAGGCGACCGCGCGGCTCGCCCCCGAGGCGCTGGCCGAGCTCGCGGGCATCGCCGACGGATTCGCGCTCGACCCCGACGAGGTGTTCGTGTTCTTGCATCTCGGCTGCCTCGCCGATCTCGCCACCGCGCCGGACGACAGCGACGGCTGCACGGCTTTCGCCCGCGCGGGCGTGGTGGCGAAGAACCGCGACTTCCGCCCCGAGCACGCCGCGCTGCAACGCGTCTTTGTCCATCGCGATCCGGCTTGGCGCGGCCGCAGCGTGCTGTGCCTCGGCTCGCTCGGCGCGCCGGGCGCCTGGTCGTCGGGGATGAACAGCGATGGGCTGGCGCTGGCCGATACGCAGATCCCGACGGCCGAGCACAGCCCCGGGATCCTGCGTTACTTCCTGATGAATCAGTTGCTGGCGCGTTGCGCTCCGGTCGCCGAGGCGCTGGCGCTGATCCACGCCCTGCCGCATGCGGGCGGCGGCAGCCTGGTGCTGGCCGACGCCTCGGGTGCCGCAGCCGCGGTCGAACTTCGTCACGGTCGCGTGGAGATCGAGACAGCCGCGTGCGTCGCGCGCACCAACCACTACACAGGCGCGCCGGACCGGCTCGCGCCGGTCGGCCATTCGCTGCCACGGTTCGCCACCTTACGCGCGGCGCTGGCAGGGACGGCCGATGCGCGCGCGATCCTCGCCCTGCACGCGCCCGAGCCGCTCTGCCGTCACGATCCCGACCCCTCGCCGACGCTTGCCGGCGCAGTCTACGACACGCAAGTGCGCCGGGCCGCGATCGCCCTCGGCCCGCCCTGCACCGCGCGCTGGCGGGTCATCGCTCTGGGCGCTGAGGGATGGCGCTCGGACGGCTGTTGAGCAGGGCGATCCCGCTCGGCCCGCTGGCGATCAGACGAGCGCGAGGCTCAAGCCGGGGATCCAGGTGACGGCGATCAGACAGAAGATCGCCGCGCCTGCGAATGGCAGGACACCCCGGAAGACCGCGGCCACGGGCAGGCCGGTGATGCCGCTGAGGATGAACAGGTGCATCCCGAGCGGCGGGGTGATGAGGGCCAGCTCCATGTTCATCGTGAACACGACACCGAAATGAATCCGGTGGATTCCGAGGGAATCGACGACGGGCAGGAAGATGGGCGAGGTGATCAGCAGGATGGAGATGATGTCGAGGAACATCCCCATCACGAGCAGGATCAGGTTGACGATGATCAGAAAGCCGATGGGCGAAAGCTGGGCAGCCAGCACCCGCGCCGTGACCTCCTGCGGCAACTGGAGCAGCGTGAGCGCGTAGCCGAACACGGTCGCCCCCGCGATGATGAACAGCACGAAGGCGCTCTTGCCTCCCGCGTCCGCGAAGAGGCGCGGCAGGTCGGAGGGGCGGATATCGCGATAGACCACCAGGGCGCACCCGAGGGAATAGATCACGGCCACCCCGGCCGCTTCGGTGGGTGTCGCGATGCCCCCGTAGATCAGAATGGCGATCACCGCCGGCAGGACGATGATCCAGCCGGCTTCCCGAACGAGGCGTGCCTTGGTCGCCGTATCGATCGCTCCGCGCGGGCGTTCGCTCCTCGGGAAGACGAAACGGCTCACCACGAGGAGGCTCGCGGTGAGCAGGAGCCCAGGCAGCATGCCGGCCACGAACAACCGACCGACGGACTGCTCCGCGACCGCACCGTAGACGATCATCGGAATCGAGGGCGGGATCAGGATGCCGAGCCCGCCGGCGACCGCGACCAAGCCTGCGGTGTGTTCCTTCGGATAGCCCTTGCGCACCATGTCTGGCACGAGCACCGAGCCGATCGCCACGGCGGTGGCTGCCGACGATCCCGAGATCGCAGAGAAGAAGGCGCAGGCCAACACCGCCACCGACGCCAGACCGCCGCGCCAGTGACCGACCAGGGCGTCCATGGCGGCGACGAGCCGGCGGGTCGCGCCGCTGGCGACGAGGAGGTCCGCCGCCAAGACGAAGAATGGGATCGACAGCAGCGTGAAGGAATCGATGGCGCCGAACATCTTCTGCGGCACCGCGATCAGAGCCTGCGGTCCGAGCGTCGTCCACAGCGTGGTTGCGCCGGCGACGGCGAGCGCCAGCGCGATCGGCACGCCGATGAGCAGGAGCAGCGTCAGCACGCCGAAAGCGACGACGCTCTCCATGGGCTTAAGCGCGCGTTCGCATCGGGTCGGCGCGGACGAGGCGGAGGAACCGCTGCAGGAAACGCAACGCCATCAGCGCGGCGCCGAGCGGAACCGCGGCCTGGGGCAGCCACATCGGCATGCGCAGTGCCGACATCGAGCGCAGATCGATCGCCATGCTTTGCGCAAGCATGCTGATGCCGAGCCACGCCAGGCCCATGCAGAACAGCGCGCCGGCGATCGCGGCCGCCGCCTCGATCCAGCGCCTGATCTGGCGCGGCACGATCACCAGCAGGACCTCAACCGAGACGTGCCCGTCCTGGTGCAGAAGCCGGCTCGCGCCGATGAAGGTAATGTAGACCATGAGGTAGCGCGTGATCTCGTCGAACGCCGAGACCGAGAGGCCGAGGCCATAGCGCAGGACGACGGCGACAAAGACGATCAGCGACGCCGAGGCGATCGCCAACGAGACCGCCCAGCCCTCGATCACGGCGAGCTGGTCGTCTGGCCGGGCTGAAGGCGCCTCCATCGTGGACTCCGACCGACCGGCGCGGTCAACTTATCCGGCGCGCCTGCTCAATGAGCCGCGGGTCGATGCGCCGAGCCGCGTCGTCGTAGAGCGGCGCGAGTCTCTGCTGCCAGAGGGCTCGCTCGGAGGGCGCGAGATCGATGACCGTGACGCCGCCGCGGCGCAGCATCTCGATATGCTGCGCCGTTTGATCGGCCAGACTCGCGCGGTTGCGCTGCGTCGCTGCGGCCGCCGCGCGCGCGACCGCAAGGCGCGCCGTCTCGGTAAGGGAAGCATGGAACCCTGCGTTCATGACCGCCACGTAGGCGACGGCGCTCAGCGAGCACCGTGTCAGGTACTTGGTGACCTCGTGATACCGGTTGGGCGCGGCGAACGCGACCGTTGTCAGCGCCCCGTCCACCACTCCCTGCTGCAAGGCGACAAAAAGTTCTGCGGCCGGAATCGTTACCGGATTGCCGCCGAGCGCGCGCACCGTCCGTTCGAGCGCGGCTGTATGGACCCGGATCTTCCGCCCGGCGAAGTCTCCGAGCTCGCGGATGGGCACCCGGCTGAAGAGGTCGAGCGCGACATTCGAAGCGTAGCCGAGGCCGACGAGGCCGCGTTCCTGCAGGCGCGCAAGCAGCGCTCCCCCGGCCTCGCTGTCCTGGAAGCGATGCAGAGCCGCCTCGTCGGCGAAGAGCATGGGCAGGTCGAAGACCTCGAACCAGGGGGCGACGCTGGAGAGGTAGCCCGTCGAGGGGATGGCCATCTGGATGACGCCTGAGACGGTCGCTTCGAGTGCCGCCTGCTCGGACTTGTAGAGCTGACCTTGCGGGAACAGGTGCACGGCGATCTCGCCGGCGGTCTCGGCAGCCTCCTTGAACCACTGCGCCCAGAGCCCCTTGGCATGGGTCGGCGGCGCTTCGTGTGCGAGCCTGATCGTAGCCCGCGTCTGGGCACGCGCCTGCCCGGCGAAGCCGAGGCCGGCGATCGAGGCGGCAAGGACGGTTCGGCGGTGCATGATCGGCACTCCCTTGTCGTGGCGTGGCAACGGTGTCACCCCTCCGGTCAGAGACGCATCCGCTCGCGCCGTTTGGCGATGGTGCTGCGCACCAGCCGTCCGGCCAGCTCGGCGAATGCCACGTGGATCTCCGTTTCGAGGCCGTCAGCCGTCGGCGCGACGACACCCGAGATGCCGTCGATCAGGGAGTGGCGCGCCGCCGCCTCGAGGACGGCGCGTTCCAGCGCCGGCGGATGCAAGACCTCCGGACGGTCGGTCAGCACGGCTAGCGCGGCCGCGACCGCCGTCGCGCCCCAGTTCGATACCGCCGCGACGACCAGTTGGTCGACCTCGGTGTGCGGTGCGATCCCCCCCTTTGCCGGATCCCGGCCGACGCGGCCGAAGGGAAGCTGCGCCTCGATCTCCGCCTCGATCACGCCCATGCCGATCTCGTTGCCGCCGTCGCCGATGCCGATGGTGAGCACGCCCCTCTGCGCCGCCTCCCAGAACAGGGTGTCCGCTTTCGCCAAGGCGGCGGACGTATCGTCGCCACGGCTCGTCAGGATATGGCCGGTCCGGTTCAACCCTCCCTTCTCGACCGCGATCACGGCGGCAGGGCGGAGTTCGTCGAACATGGCCTTGGCCTGGGCGCGCGCGGCGTCCAGATCGGTGCCGAGCGCAGTCACGGCGCAGGCGTGCAGCGGCGCGCGCGACGCGGCGGCGGCGATCGCTTCGGCGGGCTTGAGGGCGCGCAGGCCGGCGGCTTCCGCCACCGCCGCCATCGCTCCCACGAGGTCGCTCTCGACGACGAAGATCGGCACCACCGCAAGACCGAAATGCAGCCCGCGTCCGAGCAGCGCGGCGCCGGGCGGGCCGTCGGTCTCGGCGACGAGGGGCGTGATGTGCGGCCGATCCGGCCAGCCCGTCGCGATCAGAACGACGCGGCCTGGCTGAGCGCGCTCCGCCAAGGCGGAGGCGGCGGCGAAGGCGCGTCCTTCGCCCTGGCGATCGACGGCCCAGCGATGCAGATCGCCGACCACACCCCGCTGGCCGAGATCGAGCGTCACGAGCTGGTCGAGCACGGAGCCGAATCGATCCAGCAGGACCGCATCAGGGTCTGGCGTCACAACCGGCGCTTCGGGCGCCGTCCGGCGCTGTGCGGCGGTCCCGCGGGGCCTGCGGGGGTCGGACCCCCTCGAAACAGCAGAACGGACCGGCATCTCCGCTCCTCCGGCAGCGCATCGGCATGGTCGAACGATGCCTGCACTTTTGCGCCATTCTGCACGCAAGCGATAGGCCACACCGGAGCGGCGCCGCGAGTGGCGATCGCGACGGGAACGCGCCGACGCCGCGCGGCCGCACGCAGCGCGGGTTGGCCTGGCGCGGCGGTGAGCGGGGCGAGGCGTCGTCCGCGGTCGCCGCCAGCGGTCCCGTCGCCTCGGGTCTTCGGCGCGCGATTTGCGCACGCTACACGCTCTGGCGTAAGATTCACGCCAAGAGCATGGCCTACGGCGAACTCCTCGGCGAGCACGAGAGCATCAAGGCGGTGCGCGCACTCGTCGCGCGCATCGCCCAGAGCCCCGTGCGGCAGGTGCTGCTCTACGGCGAGACCGGCACCGGCAAGGGGCTGGTCGCGCGCATGATCCACCGCCTCTCCGCCCGCGCCGGCCGGCCCTTCGTGGACGTGAACTGCGCCGCCATACCGGCCACGCTCATGGAGTCCGAGCTGTTCGGGCATGAGCGCGGCGCCTTCACCGGTGCTGCTGCCGCCAAGCCCGGGCTGATCGAGGCGGCAGACGGCGGCACGCTGTTTCTCGACGAGATCCGCGAGATGGATCTCCAGCTCCAGGCCAAGCTCTTGACCCTGCTCGACACGCAGCAGTTCCGCCGGGTGGGCGCGGTGAAGTCGGCGAGCGTGGACGTGCGCTTCGTCGCCTCCACCAACAAGATCCTGCTCGCGGAGGTGAAGGCCGGGCGGTTCCGCGACGACCTCTACTGGCGGCTGCAGGTCGTGCCGGTGAACATCCCGCCCTTGCGCGCGCGCGGCGACGACGTGCTGCTGCTGGCGGAGGCGTTCCTGCGCCACCACGGCGCGCGCTGCGGCCGGCTGATCCGCGGCCTCGAGCCGCGCGTGGCCGAGATGTTCCGCCACTACTCCTGGCCGGGCAACGTGCGCGAGCTCGAGAACCTGATCGAGCGGATCGCCATCTTGGAGACGGACGAGATCGTGCTGGTGAGGCACCTGCCCGATCGGATCATCCGTGAGGTGGAGGGGCGGGCGCCGCCCGGCGTCGGTTTCGGCGAAGGGGCGACCCTGCCGCTCCATCGCGGCTTCCACGCCGCGACCGAGGACTACCAGCGCGCGCTGATTGCCGCCGCGCTGAAGGAGGCGGGCGGGCGGCACGGCCGCGCCGCGCAGCGGCTGCGGCTGTCGCGTCACGCGCTCAGGCACCAGATGCTGAAGCTCGGCATGGCGGAGGCGACGGCGCCATAAGGCCCTGCGCGCCGCCGCCCCGGCAAGCCCGGCGCGCCATCCCCGCCGCGTGGAGGCGCGGCTTGCCCGCTCCTGCGATGGACTGGCACGCCGCGTGCAAGAGCGGCGAGGCACCACGAGGGAGACGCCGATGACCGAGGTGAGCATCCTCTGCCCGACCGGACACCTGGGCTTCACGCCGCTGGAGAAGGCAAGTTTCCTCGCCGGCTGCGAACTGAAGCCCGACTTCATCATCGCCGACTCCGGCTCCTGCGACATCGGCCCCTATCCGCTCGGCGCCGACGGCCAGGCGAGCCCGGTCGCCTGGCAGCGCCACGATCTCGAGATCATGCTTCTCGCCGCGCGCCGCCTGGGCGTGCCGATGATCGTCGGCTCGGCGTCCGATACCGGCACCGACCGCGGCGTGGATCAGTTCGCGGCGCTGATCCGCGAGATCGCCGCGGAGCACGGGCTCGCGCCGTTCCGCATGGCGACGATCAAGTCGGAACAGACGCGCGAGGCGATGCTGGCACGGCTCCAGTCCGGCGTGCCGATCAGCGGGCTCGACGGCAGGGCGGATGCCGATCCGGCGGTGCTCGCGCGCACCGATCGCATCGTCGCGGTGATGGGGGCGGAGCCGATCGCGGCGGCGCTGCGCGAGGGCGCGGAGGTGGTGATCGCCGGCCGCGCCTCGGACTGCGCGCTGTTCGCCGCCCCCCTCCTGAACGCGGGCATGAGCCCGGCCACCGCCTACTACGCCGGCAAGCTGATGGAGTGCGCCTCGTTCTGCTGCGAGCCCTTCATGGGCAAGGAGAGCATCCTCGGCCGCATCCGCGAGGACGACATCCGCGTCACCGCGATGCATCCGGGGCAGCGTTGCACCCCCGCTTCGCTCGCCAGCCACGCGATGTACGAGCGGCGCAACCCCTATCGCGAATACGTCGCCTCGGGATACGTGGACATGAGCAACTGCCGCTACGAACAGGTCGACGAGAGGACCACGCGCGCTTCCGGCGCGACGTTCGTGCCCGCGGCGCGGCCGATGGTGAAGCTCGAAGGTGCGGGCAAGGTGGGCGAGCGCCGCCTGGCCGTCGTCGGCATCCGCGATCCCTACACGATCGAGAACATCGACAAGGCGATCGCCTGGGCGCGCGCGCGGCTCGCCGAACGCTTCGGCCCGCCCGAACAGGCTGGCTGGCAGGTGTTCTACCACCTCTATGGCCGCAACGGCGTGATGGGGGATCTGGAGCCGAGCCCGCCTGCGCGCGCGCACGAGCTCGGCATCGTCGTCGAAACGGTCTGCCAGGACGGCAAGCGAGGCGAGGAGATCTGCGCGCTGGCCGCGCGCAACCTGTTCTATGCCCGCCTCGCCGAGGTGAAGGGCACTGCGGGGACAGCCGCGCTGATGGCTGACGAGGTGCTCGTCGGCAAGCCCGGCTACGAGTGGACGCTGAACCACGTCACCCCGGTGAAGGACCCCGCGGAACTGTTCCGCACCTCCTTCCACACCGTCGACGGCTCTGCACGGAAGGCCGCCTGATCATGATCCCCAACATGCCCCGGCTTTGCGACCTTGCCAGCACCATCCGCAGCAAGAACGCGGGCGTCGATCATATCACCTTCGACGTGATCTTCCGCGACCGCGCGAACTTCGAACGCGTGCGCGACGCGAAGGTCCTGACGCCGGAGAGCGTGGCGGCGCTCTACCGCATCCCGCGCGAGCGCATCACCGACTTCGTGGTGTTCGAGCCGGCGAATGCGATCAAGTTCACGATCAAGCGCGACCGGCCGTCCGGTTCGCCGGGCGAGCACGACGTGTTCGGCTCGCAGCAATACGCGCCGCTCTTCGGCGTCGAGGTGCCCTGACGCTGGTTTCGCGTCGCGAAACACCTTTTTTGTGGCCGGGTTGGGCCGCCGGGCCTAGGCTCAGGACTCATTGATTGAGCCAGAAGGTGACGGTTGCGGCGAGGGTGATGGCTGCGAGGAAGGTGTGAGCGCATCGGTCGTAGCGCATGGGGATGCGCCGCCAGTCCTTGAGGCGGCCGAACATGTTCTCGATGCGGTGGCGTTGTCGGTAGAGCGTTGGGTCGTGCGGGATGGGCTGCTTGCGCGAGCGCGTCGAGGGGATGCAGGCGGCGATGCCA
>Ga0209691_1002192_pt1 | contig 10480 bp, 10 predicted proteins | sample YNPMSBMetaG_FD_187120 | JGI IMG/M metagenome (GOLD analysis project Ga0209691, IMG submission 187120) | Anoxygenic and chlorotrophic microbial mat microbial communities from Yellowstone National Park, USA - YNP MS-B MetaG (SPAdes) (version 2) ... | reverse complement strand
TCATTGACCTGCGATGACAACAGAAATTGTCCATAATCCAGTCGGGTCATCTTGTGTTTCATTTTTTGTGTCTCATTTTTCTTGAAATCTACTGACTTTTAACCGTTTTGCGTAAGTCCTAAAGTTATTGTCCTTTTTCTGTCCTTTTTCAACGCGCTTCAACAACTTTTTCGCCTTCTTCTCTTGCCTTGATAAGTTGCGCGATTCGGCTTTCTTTTCCATTGACGCGATAGTCAAGGTAATCGGCAAGTGCAGAAATTTCATCATCTTTGCCTGCCAACTGTGGCATATAAGCACGATAAGGCGAATCAGGCTTATAGTCATGTAAGGTTTTCATCAAGTTTGCAATGGATTCGTTGTTTCGTCCTTTGAGATATTTCTTCATGGCACGGTAGCCGGTTTCGGTGTGGCAGGCAAGGCATTGTCCTCGAAACATGGCTTCGCCTTTGGCTAAAATGACTTCGGGCGTTTGCGCATCGCCTTCAACGCGGCGTGTCCAATGCGATTTTGTTAGGTAACCTTCTTGATTGAGTCGTGCCACGCTGGCTTGGCGAATTCCGTTAGAATACATGTGGCGCGCAATTGTGTAGGGCTTACGCAGGGTTTCGCGCGCATACTCCGCACTGCTTGTTGCTACTGCGGCTAACAGAAGTACGGCTACCCCATGCCCAAAGGAAAAATCTTCCGGCGCACGGCGCACAAAGAAATACACCACACCTACAATAGTCGCTGTTGTCATGACTACGACCAACGCAATCCGCGTTACTTGTGTAAATGCTCCGCTTCCAATCGTCGCAATACCAAGTTGGAGCAGCTGGCGATTGACTTCAGGCACACTTGCCAGATACCACGCAAAAAAGAATGGCATCAAGACAAATGATGGAATCAGCCACTTTGAACTCCAAGTAATCATTTCGGCTTTGGTTTGTGGGTCATCGTTCATTCGGCTGTATGACAGCAGTGCCCAAATACCCGCAAGCGAGATACAGACAAGGATTCTTAAAAAGAGACTTGGGAAATAGGTTGGATTGAAAAAGGCGTGCCAGAAACGACTGGATTCTGCTCCTGTGCCTGCCACTTCAATCCATGCGTCGCCAGGCGTAAGCATGAAGGTCAGAATGCCGTTAATAATCACAAGCGTAAGGAATGATGCCCCCGCGTAGAGCCACCCCACTTGATTGTGCAGTTTGTTCGGAATTTTTCCCCAAGTGTAGTAATAGACAGCGGCGGCAGTCAGTTCAATGATGAAGAACACCCACTCCATTGCCCAACCAAAGACAAAGTTGTGAATGAGTGTGCTGGTCGATTCAGGATTTGCTAACCCAATCGCAAACCAGATTCCAACCCCTGACACAGCACCAAATACGCCTGTAACGATTAAGAAAAATTTAGAGTGCTTTTGGAGCATTGGAAACCAGCTTAGCCGACCGTCTTTTAATGCTCTATGCTCCGCAAGCGCAAGATAGAGTCCGCCGCCAACAGCGAATTGAGAGATAAGTGTATGAAGAATTGCAATGATTCCGATAACCCATCCGCTTCCGATTATCGGCACGTCCCAAACTGGATAGTTCATATCTTACTCCTTTCTTATTGTTGGTTGGAAATTTATAGTGCCATGTACCCCCAAATGGTTGTTACCACAATAATACCGAGTGCAAGCAATCCAAAGTAGGTTGCATTGCGGGCGCGTCGCCCTTTTTCGTGTTTGCCATCGTAGAGTGGAATTAGTGTCCACAGGATTAGTCCTAAGGTGAAAATGGTAATACCTAACCCTTCGCCCAATGCTCCGGGGAAAAGATTTCCCATAATTTTCAGCACTTGAAACGCACTCATAAAATACCATTCAGGATGAATGCCTGTTGGTGCTGGTTTGAGCGGGTCAGCGGCTTCTCCCAAATCCCAAGGGAAAAGCGAGGCAAGCAGTGCCATCACATTTAGCGCAATCAGCCACATCGCAAGGTCTTGCATCAAGAAGTTTGGAAAGAATGGGATTGATTTTTGTTCGCTTTGTGGTTTTTCGGCTTCGCTTGGGATTGTGGCATTGCCATGCTTTTGAACTAACCACAAGTGGAACACCAGAATGGGCAAGAAGATTGCTGGCATCACAACCACGTGAAGCGCAAAGAATCGCTGAACAGTCAGTTCACTCACTTCCAACCCGCCACGAAAGAGATTCGTCATTGGCTCACCGATAATGGGCAAGGCATTTGGGATTTCAAGTCCAACCTTCGTCGCAAAATATGCCAATTCGTCCATTGGGAGCAGGTATCCGCTAAATCCAAACAGAAGCGTAATGATGAGCAGTAGCATCCCGCTCCACCAGCCGAACTCACGTGGCGCACGATAGGCTTTCATAAAATACACAGAGAACATGTGAATGAAGACCGCCGCCACCATCAGGTTTGCTGACCACGAGTGCGCCGAGCGAATCAGCCACCCAAAGTGAATTTCGTAAGTGATTTGTCGGACAGATTCATATGCGTCAGGGCCTGGTCGATAATACACCAAGAGCAAAACGCCTGTAAGGGCTTGAACAATGAAGAAGAAGAGCGAAATGCCTCCCCAGTAATACCAGAACGAATGCTTATGAACAGGTACGGTTTTCTTCTTCGCAAATTTGAGCATTTCTTCTAATCCCAAACGCGAATCAACCCACCCGTATAATGATGCGATTAACTTTGCCATACTTCTTTACAACATTTTTTAGGGTTAAACTTTTGACACAATCACAGTTCCATCTTGAACCTTGACATTAAAGGCTTTGAGCCCTTTTGGAGGCGGACCGGAAACAGCCGCGCCTGTTTTAGTATCATACACCCCACCATGGCAGGCACAATAGAGTCGATTTTCTTCGGCTTGATACTGCACCGTGCATGCCAAGTGTGTGCAAACGGCTTCCATAGCTGACCAAGTGCCGTCTTTATGATGAATGAGCATCGCAGGTTTTGTGCCAAACTTGAACATTATTGCTGAACCTGGCTCTAACTTTGCCGCATCAGGCAAGGAAACTTCCGAGACCTTTGTCGCTTCCATTCCACGTTCAATCGGCGAAGCCAGATAGCGATAGATTGGATAACCGATTGCAGCTGCATAGCACAATCCGACACCGCCAAATAGCACTTTGGCAAACGTTCGCCTCGACATCAAGTCGCCTGCATCAATATCGGCACTGTTTGCGCGCATTACTTTGTTTGCGTTCATTTTGTCATCTCCTTTGTAGATTCAGTTGCAAATGATGGGTTAAGTTGCAGTTCTCCTTCTGGCTTTGAACGCATGACCACTGATATGAGCCAGCCAAGAACCCCCAGACCAATCACAAACAGCACAAGGAAAATGGCAACAACAGACCAGTTGGTTACGATATTTCTCTCCCACACATCAAAGCCTTTGATGAGAAGCGTTATATCGCGGATTCCGTCGCGATAAGTTACCATTGTGAGCATTGAGAGCAACACGCCAACTGCTCCGCCCCACGATAAGAGAAGCGACGGCTTGCGGAGAATTGCCAAGAGGGAAAGTGCAATCAATACAACCGTAATTACCATCCACCCGTAGCCAGTGAAAAGGTAAAGTGTTTGGGAAGTGAGTTGTGCTTTAACCGCATCAGGCTGTGCGAGGAACACCCAATACGCCGCACCGAGTTGAAGCACGAAGAAAACAGTAGCAATTTTACCGCCGAGTCGGTTTAGGTATGCGCCGACGGCTTCACTTGCTCTTGATGTGGTCGAGAGCCACATCATCCAGATACCTGCAATAGCAAATCCGCCTGTGAGCATCATTACCCATCGCGGCGTTGTGGTTGGGTCGTTCATCGGCAAAACTGCCCCTAACGCAGAATTTTCGTAAAGCGATTGCCACTCTTCGGGGCGAAGCATTAGTGTGAAGTTTGTCGAGTAAATTCGCGCAATCAATCCTATCATTAGCCAAGAGCCAATCGCAAGGTGCCATGCGCTTTGGTTTGCCTCTGCTTGTTCGGCGACTTTGTAAAGTAGCCAATAGGTAAGCATTAATATTGCAATAACAGAAATCCACCACAAACCAATCAATACGCTACTGGTGTAAAGGGCTTGACCATAAAGGACTTGCGTGAACAGGAGCGGCGGTATGCCAAGATTAATAACATACGTCATCACGATTGGCAAGCGTCGCGCCATCAAACCCGCCGATTGGTTTAGCTCCAATGCCGCACCGTTGCGTGTGCCGAAATAATTAAGGATTGCTACAATCAGCAACCCTCCAATTAAAATTTCTAACGCAACGAAATGCAACCCTAAGGTTACCACATTTAAGACCTTGAAGAGCCAAACAGGCGCGGGTAAAGGAATTGGGTCAGGTGCAGGAAATGGGTACATCATAACTACTACTATGGATAGGTTAATGTAATCTACAATGTTGCACTACTTGTTTTCTGAGCTTTTGGGTGGCTCAAAAAACGCTACAAATCTGGCACACTTTCCTCTCGATTCAAAGCCTTTCTTTACCCTTCACCACCTTTTTTCAAAAAAAAATTAACCTATTGATTTTTCATATTTTACACATGAAATCGTCCATAACGACCTTTGTTGCAAGAAAAAATCACTCAAATTTCGGGTTGTGGGGGAACTTTTTTCACTTCACTATTACCATTTTTCGTGTTTCTACATACTCCCCTGCTTGCAAGCGATAAAAATAAACGCCCGATGTGAGCAAGAGAGCATCGGCGCGAAGCGTGTAGATATGCGTTCCCGCAGATTGCGTTGTGTTCACAAGCGTTGCCACCCTCCTGCCCAGCACATCAAAGATTTCCAACCGCACAGAACTTGCAGATGGCAAGTCATACTGAATGATGGTTATCGGATTAAAGGGATTCGGATAGTTCTGCGCAAGCGCGAAGTCTTTTGGAATTCTTACGCTCGGCGTTTTCTTCTACATCAAGCGTGAAGATGCTGTCGCTACGAACTGTTGACGCGCCGTCGAAACTGCCGCCAAAAAAACGCGGATTGGAATACACAAACACAGCAGTTGCTCCATTGAGCGTGAGGGTATCAGATATGATTGAACTGAAGCCGTCGAAACTGCCACCGAAATAGCGAGGGTTCGTGTAAGTGTAACTTGTTGAGTGTAACTTGTTGGACTTCCTGCCAAGGTAATCACGCCCGACACCACGCTCGCGCTTCCATCAAAACTGCCACCCTCAAATTTCTGAGCGACAAGATACTCCGAAGCAAGCATGACTGCCACCGTAAGCCAAACTTGTTGTTTCATAGATTGCTCCTTGTATTCGCATTGAACTTTTATGACTTGACTTTACGGCGCGGTTCTTACGCCTCTTAAATTTTGGTTGTTATTTGTTCCTGGTCTGTTTCGGTCGGAGACTCTAATTCTGAGAAAATTATCGTTCCAATTTCCGCCTCTTGTTGTTAAGGAGCCACCTTGCCAATCCGAGGCTTCGTTTCCGAGTAGTCCGCCGCTGGGGTTCAGGTTTCCACTACCGTGAACGCCCGTGAAGGCGCGTCCTTGCGTATTGCCGACGGTTACAACAGCTTCTTCGACATTACCGCTTAAATCCATAATGCCGTAGTAAGATGCACCGGCTTGGGTTCGCCCTGTGCCGCTCTTGGCGAAAATTCCAACGCGCAATGTGCCTGTCCCAGGATCACCGTTAATGAATGTTCCGCCGTTGTAATTGACATTGGCTTGTGCGTTGGTGATAGTCTCGGTTCCGTCTTCATTGCCACTGATAGTCGTGGCGGCGACTGCGGACGCATTGCCCCAGGCAAATTCGCCAGGAACGCCTCTTTCTACGCCGCGACAAGCTTTCTCGAATTCAAGTTCGGTCATCGGTCTTAATCCTGCCCAAGCCAAGTAACGAAGGGCTCGCGGGACACCATCGGAAGAAGAGAAATATGCAATGGCTCTATCGGGTCGGTTCGTCGTGAGGTTTGGGTGCGTTCCTGAAAAGGTTGCGGTGCGATTGCCCGTTAAATTCGCTGTTGCCCCGCCGATTGCTGTGAGTTGTTGCGCAGAAAGGTTGTTGTAAAAATCCGCCATTTGTCCGAAAGAGAGTTCATACTTACATGCAATAAAACGCCCGAAACCCTTTGGGAAAAGCGGCGGGCAGCATACGCGTTTGCGTGTTCGTGAAGTCGTCGCCAAATGCCGCACCGATATTGTCGCGGTTAGCGAGGTTGTTGGTATTTGTTCCACCAAGTGTCAGTTGGTTTTCGCTAGTGATGAGAAAAGGCTCAATAGAGCCGCCTCGCGCAAATTGATTATTGATGTTAGTAAAGGAACTGTCTCCAACGAAAAACGCGCCTTGTGGCACATAGACCATTTCAATCGCGAAGACTTGCACTTGCACGGCGGCAATCGGGACGGTCATATCGACACCATATGTCCAACGCAGTTGAATGTTGCTCAAGTTCACGTTACCTGAACCCGATGTTGAACGATGAATGAAGACCCCTTTTCCGTCAGGTGCAGGCGCAACCGTAAAGCCTTGCCCATTGTGATGCATGGGATTGGTTGAAAGCGTGGCATGGCGATAGAAGCCCGATTCATCTTTGAACTTGACGAAGAGCCAAACCGCGTCCCAGTTTGCAGTTGGAGACGGTGCGCCGACATCGCGCCAAGAATTTTTCCACGAGAGATTGAACTGCACGTTCGTAAATGCAGGCTGTCCGTTGGGATTGTCGCCCGTGAGCGTTACACCGCTCACCTGCACGTCGTTGGCGAGCGCACGCATTGACAGCAGAAAAATTGCCAAGCAGATGGTTACAAGTCGTTTCATGGTTGTTGATTCATTTTGAGTTTTGTAAAAAATGTTGAAGAACTCATTGAGCGCATCGAGGCTATCGCACTCTTCTTCGCCTGTTGAAACCGACCGTAAGAAATTTTTAATGTGAATTCCCTTTTTGATGGCTCCGCAGTTTTTCTCGCTCAATGCGTTTTCATCGGCTTGAATCAATTAAGCGAAGGAAAAATGTTTTGCGCTGTCTTATCGTGCGCAGTTGGTTTAACTTACTTTGGAAGGTATCTAAATTTCCGTTCTAAAAAAAACTTGTTTGAATCGTGAGAGTTTTTATATTTGTGTTGCTTCAAGATTGACTTCGCAAGCAGTAACTCTCAAGTTGCTAAACTCGCACTTATTGATTAACAGCTCGCTGTTTGTTCTCACATAGTTTGCTTGATTGCTTTTTCTCTTTTGTGTTTTGTTATTGCTTTCCATTCATATTCGAATATCGCAGGCTCTTTGAAGTAGCAATCGCTTGCAGTTGTTTAAGCATGATGCTTTGGAAGTCTGAAATCAAAGTTCTGAAACTTTACTCCTTTCAAGAGTTGCTCCAAAAAGTCTGATTTGTTATCACTTTTAATTACACCAGTGCTTTATTCAATGCACTTGATTTTTAGTTCATCATTTGTTTTTATCAAGCCTCACCAACACTAATCACTTACAGCAATGGCAAATGGAAATGCAACAACCGCCTCCCCAAACAATGGTCAAGGTTTAAGTTTAGACATCAACATCTTGCAGAAGAAAAAGGTAACCGAGCTTGCTGCGATTGCAAAAGAAATGGGCATTCACACGAGCGGACTTCGCAAGGATGAGCTCATTTACAAAATTATTGAAACGCAAGCCCAAAAGATTGAATCCGCACCTGAGGGGAGCGCGCCAGGCATGATTGTCAATAGCGGGGTGCTTCAAACGATTCAAGATGGTTATGGATTCTTGCGGTCTGCCAACTACAACTACCTCTCCTCGCCTGACGATATTTATGTGTCGCCTTCACAAATCAAGCGGTTCAATATGAAGACAGGCGACACGGTTTCAGGACAAGTGCGTGCGCCGAAAGAAGGCGAGCGTTTTTTTGCACTGCTGAAAATCGAAACCATCAACGGTGTTCCGCCCGAAGAGATCAAGGACCGTGTTCCATTTGATAACCTCACGCCGCTCTATCCGCAACAACGCTTGAAATTAGAGACCACGCCCAATGAATACTCTACGCGCGTTTTAGACATTTTCGCGCCGATTGGCAAAGGACAACGCGGCTTAATCGTCGCACAACCGAAAACCGGCAAAACCATTCTACTTCAAAAAATCGCCAACGCGATTGCCAAGAATCACCCCGAAGTGTATCTCATTGTCTTGCTCATTGATGAACGTCCCGAAGAAGTTACCGATATGGAACGCAATGTTCAGGCGGAAGTCATTTCTTCAACCTTTGATGAAGAACCTGAACGCCATGTGCAAGTCGCCGATATGGTGCTGGAAAAAGCCAAGCGATTGGTCGAAGTCAAACGCGATGTGGTGATTCTTTTAGATTCGATTACGCGCCTTGCTCGCGCCCATAATACCGTCATTCCACATTCAGGGAAAATTCTTTCAGGCGGCATTGACTCCAACGCCCTTCACAAACCGAAGCGGTTTTTCGGTGCGGCACGCAACGTCGAAGAAGGCGGCTCACTGACTATTATTGCAACTGCACTTGTCGACACTGGCTCACGTATGGACGATGTGATTTTTGAAGAGTTCAAAGGCACAGGCAATATGGAACTTGTGCTCGACCGCCGACTTGCCGAGCGGCGCATCTTTCCCGCAATTGATATTCTTCGTTCAGGCACACGCAAAGAAGAATTACTTGTCTCCCAAGAAGAACTTTCAAGAATGTGGCTGTTGAGAAAATATCTGGCTGATAAAACCCCTATTGAAGGCATGGAATTTATCTTGGAAAAAATGGACGGCACAAAGTCCAATAAAGAATTCTTCAAAATGATGAACGCTTAACCCTAAACTTTTGAAACCGATGTTGAAACGCATTGACCATGTTGCCATCGCCGTCAAAAACCTTGACGAATCACTCGCACTTTTCAAAAACTTGATTGCCGATGGCGTTGTCAAAGTAACAGTTGAAGAAGTGCCTGCACAAAAAGTGCGCGTCGCATTTATTCATGTTGGCGACACAAAACTCGAATTTCTTGAAGCCACTTCGCCCGATAGCACCGTCGCCAAATTCATCGAGAAACGTGGCGAAGGTCTACATCACCTTGCCTTCGAAACCACTGACATTCACGAAGAAGTTAAAGCTGTTGCTTCACGCGGATTCGGCATTCTCAATGAACCAAGAATAGGCGCAGAAGAAAAACTCGTCAGCTTCATTGACCCCAAAACTGCTAACCGCGTGTTAGTCGAACTTGTTGGAGAAAAGAAATAAGCACGCTTCCCCCATTTTTTCCTCTTGAACACCTCTGCTCCCACAGGTTTTCATACCCCATAAAAACCCTATATCAACTTGCTTGCCTTACCCTGTGACCTCATCTACCTTTGTTTGTGCATCACCCAACAAACCTTTTGCAACCCTTTGCATTGTAAAGTTGCCTTGATAACAAGGCGACACTGCAAGCAATGAAACAATTTGCATTTCAAAGAATTCTCTTTTTGTTCTTTCTTAGTTGGTCGCTTGGTAGAGCGGACGCTGACGCTAAAAGCCGATGCGTCCGTTTATTTTTTCGCCCTTCGCTTTTGTAACTTCGCACGCCTTTTTTAACACTTAACACTCAACCATGTCCATACTCGAAGCCATTGTGCTTGGCATTATTCAAGGTCTTACCGAGTTTCTTCCGATTAGTAGTACGGCGCATTTGCGCATCTTGCCTGCGCTCTTTGGGTGGAACGACCCTGGCGCGGCGTTCACGGCGGTTATTCAAATTGGAACACTCGTTGCCGTTCTCTACTACTTTTACGCCGACATTCTCCGCATCGCAACGGCAACCGTTCAAAACACGCTCCAAGGCAAGCCGTTTGAAAATTTTGATTCACGCATGGGATATATGATGATACTCGCAACCGTTCCGATTGTCATTTCAGGATTGCTTCTGAAAACCTACATCGAGACTTCCTTCCGCTCGCTTTATGTGATTGCTTTCACGCTGATTGCGCTTGCGCTCTTGCTGATGCTCGCAGAATTTTTTGTGAAGGTGAGAGTCGAGAAAGGCGAAAAGCAAAAGGAACTCACTGACCTTTCTTGGCTCGAAGCGATTGTCGTCGGGCTTGCGCAATGCGTCGCCTTAATACCGGGCGCGTCGCGCTCTGGCGTTACGATTACAGGCGGATTGTTCTTGGGAATGACACGCGAAACAGCGGCGCGATTTTCGTTCTTGCTCTCGCTTCCTTCCATTTTTGCGGCGGGTATTTTTCAACTCATCAAAGCACGAGACGCACTTTTTGCGACCACCGATAGTATTCTCACGCTTGCGATTGCGACCGTTGTTTCAGGCGTTGTTGGCTATTACTCGATTGCGTTTCTTCTTAATTACCTCAAAAAAAATTCTACCTACCTTTTCATTGCCTATCGCATCGCGCTTGGATTACTTCTCTTGGTGCTTCTCTTCAACGGCACGCTGAACGCAACGGAATGACACACGACAGATTGACCTATGACGGCTGTTTTATTTTCTTCGGCGACCTTCGTTACGACGCTCGCTTGCAGAATTTGATTCACAC
>Ga0209691_1002190_pt1 | contig 10488 bp, 7 predicted proteins | sample YNPMSBMetaG_FD_187120 | JGI IMG/M metagenome (GOLD analysis project Ga0209691, IMG submission 187120) | Anoxygenic and chlorotrophic microbial mat microbial communities from Yellowstone National Park, USA - YNP MS-B MetaG (SPAdes) (version 2) ... | reverse complement strand
GGAACCTCTATGCTCCGCTACTCTCCGGTGATGGATTAACCAATGTGACTGGCACATCATGCTCCATCTTCGTGCGCATCATGCTCCATCTTCGTGAGAACTTGGGTCAGGTCGAGCTCGGGTGGAATCGATGGTTATGGAGAAAGGGAGGAGCGGGAGGTTTTTCAATTGACCTTCCTCGGATCGTCCTTTACGATGATGGTAGCCTACCAATATGTGGTGATTCTGTGAAGCCAGAACGCCATCCGATTCGTGATGAGCAGGTCGTCATCCCACCTGCCTGACTCATGCAGCGGCTCGAGGGCAACACGACACCAATGATCACGAGAGGTAATCCCATGCATCGGCAATGGCTGGGTGTGGTCCTTTTGGGAGCCTGTAGTATCGTAGCAGCCCAACAGGCACCACAGGGTTTGCCGAGTCCCCGCTTGCTCCAGGTTTTCCCCGTCGGGGTGTCAACACTCCCTGCACCCCAGATTCATGTTCTGGGTATGAATCTGACGGCGGCGACTCTGGTGAAGGTGACGGGCACCGACTTGGATGAGCCCCAAGGTTTACTTTTTTCCCATCCGGGGTTGAAGGCGGAGTATGTCGAAAGCGGTGTAGCGGATGTCAAGCTCAAGGGGAAGGCCAAGCAGAATGCGACAGCTCATACCTTCCGGATCACCGCAACGTCGGATGTGCTGCCGGGAATTTACGACGTGCGTGTTGTGGGTCAGTGGGGCATAAGCAATCCCCGGGCTTTCGCTGTGGGGAGACTCCCCGAAGTGGAGGAACGAGAGCCGAACAATGATGTCGCGGAAGCTCACCGCGTGCCGGTGGATGTAACCGTCAACGGTGTTTTTTCGACTGGTACGGATGTCGATTACTTTGTTCTCAACGCCCGGAAGGGGCAGCGGATCGTTTTGGCGTGCTCATCCTCCTCGATCGACAGCCGAGCAGTGCCGATGGTGGAAGTCTTCGATCCGGTCGGACGCCGTCTTGCGGCGAATCGCAACTACAAGGACAATGATGCCGTCACCGACTTGATCGCTCCAACAGACGGTGATTACTACGTGCGATTATCACAATTCACCTACCTGAGCGGTGGTGTCGATCATTTTTATCGCTTGACCATCACCACTGCCCCGTGGATCGACGCGGTCGTACCCCCCGTCGTGGAACTGGGAAAGCCGGCCCAGGTGACCCTTTATGGACGCAATTTACCCAATGGCCAGGCAACGGGTGACTTCACCGTGGATGGACGGCCCCTGGAGAAACTGCAGGTGACCATCCAGCCCCCTACAGATCCCGCTGCTCGGTTCCGTTGGGATTATCCCGGTCGGATTTCGCCACCGATGGCTCTTCTGGACGGTTTCTCGTACACCCTTCAGGGGCCGAATGGCTCGTCCTTTCCCGTTCCAATCTTCCTGACCGAGTTGCCCGTGGTGACTCGTCAGCCAGCCCTAGGCCAGACACCCGACAAGGCCCAGCCTGTGCCGGTTCCTGGCGAAATAGGTGGCTTCATCGCCCAGCAGGGGGAAGTGGTCTGGCACCGCTTCGAAGCCAAAAAAGGCCAGCGATTGGTCATCGAATTGTACGCCGAACGTCTAGGAACATCCGGAGACTTTTTCTTCTCGGTGCGGGATGGGAAAGATCCTGACCGCGACATTTCCGGCGAACAGGACGACAACAACGATACACTCCATCCCACTAACTTTTTCACGCGCACCCTGGACCCACCGCCATTTCACTTCACGGTACCGGAGGATGGTTCCTATTTTGTACGCGTCGGGTGTCGGCAAGCCGGATCAATGTACGGTCCCCGTATGCTCTATCAATTGCGGATAGCACCCCCCCAAGCCGATTTCCGAGCCATCGCCATGCCCTATAGTCGGCACTACCAGACAGGCTCTGCGGCCTGGCAGGGTGGACAACAAGCCTATGATGTATTCATTGATCGTCGAGGTGACTACAGCGGTGACATCACCATTACAGCCGAAGGATTGCCTCCCGGTGTCACTGCTTTGCCACTGACATTAGGGGCCGGAGCTCGTTGGGGCGTACTTGTGTTGAAGATTGCCCCGGACGCCCCGCCATTTACAGGCTACCTCCGTCTGAAAGCTACGGGCACGCCTACCCAATGGCAGGGTCCACCGCTGGTGCGTGAAGTCCGCTCCGCGTCGATCGTCTGGGGGTTCAATCAGCAAGCCAATCAGCCCGTACTTGCTCGCCTCGATCACGGCTTGCCCTTGGCCATTCGACCTTACAAAGCCTACTTCATCATCAAACCGGATTGGGCCAAGGTGAAAATCAATGACAAAGCGGAAGGGGTCAACGGTGTCATTCGTGTCAAACCTAACGACAAGTTTACTTTGCCATTGCGGGTCGAATGGCTCAGTGACAATAAACAGAATCTAACCTTGACTGCCGTGCCGGTGGCTCCGGGGAATCAAGAACCGGTAATTGTGCAATTCGCTTCCCAGCCTACGAAGGACAAACCTGAAGCCATCGCCAACTGCACCATTCGTAATAATACCCCACCTGGTAGCTACCCCTTAATTATCAAAGGGTCCGCCCAGCTTCCTTTCACCCATCCCGTCACCAAAAAAGGAGGAAACGTCCCGGTCGATGTGCTGAGTGAACCTGCCCTGATCGTCGTGCTTCCCACAGCATTAGCCAAGGTGACTGTCAGCGGGCTACCAAATAATCAATTGCCCGTAGGAGCTACGGGCGACATTCGGGTCCGCGTGGAGCGACTGCACAATTATCACGGCCCGTTCCAACTCGCTGCGGAGTTGCCACCGAATACCATGGGCCTGAGCTTTCAGGCAGGAACGATCCCGGCGGGAGAGAATGAGGGTCAACTACGATTGACCGCAGCACCGGATGCTAAAGCCGGATCCGTCAATGGTATCGTTATCGTTGTTAACGCGCCCTATGATGATAAATACACAGTACGCCATGAGGCAAAGATTAATGTCAATATTGTAAAAAAATGATGCATTGATCAAGGTGACTAAGGTTTCCATGTTATGGTCAACCCAGTCGAAGAGTGCGTTGGTCCGGATCTCCGGAGGTTTGCCATCCCCAAAACGACTCAACCGCTGACCAACCACTCCGCCCTAGAATCAGATCAGAACTATAAGAAGCAAGACGACTCAAACTTTGAGGAGCATCAATCATGCGTTGGTTCAGCCTCCTTCTGTTCGTACCACTGCTTGGGATGGGTTCTATCAGTACAGCCCAGGATAATAGGAAGGAAGAATTACAACCAATCCCTACGGTGGATTTGAAGAGAAATGCACCGGTAGAGTACAATACAGATATAGCGCCCATATTTGAGAATAAATGTTTTGTATGTCATTCAGGAAAGCAGACCGAAGGAGACTTTGACATAAGCAGCTACGAGAAACTGATGAAAGGAGGACGCAAACGGGGGACGAAAGTGGTCGTACCCGGGAAAGCGGAGGAGAGTTTCCTCTTCCTGTCCTGTGCTCGCCGGATCCGTCCGATTATGCCTCCGAAAACAGAGCCCCCTTTGACACCTCAGGAACTCACCCTGCTGAAGTTGTGGATCGATCAAGGCGCGAAAGCTCCGACCACCACCCGCGTGCGCGCCAGAGTGGTAGTGGGTTTACCGCCGGCGTTGGTCAAGCCGGTGCGTGCTGTGGCTGTCGGACCGGATGGAAAGCAGATTATCGCTAGTCGAGGGAATCAAATCCACATTTACGTCGCTGAGAAAAAGCAGGAAGCAGGAAAGAAAGAGGTGCTGGACTGGGTTTATCAGCGATCCTTGGTTGATCCGAATGTCAAATGGCCGGATGGCAAAACGGCCGGTGCTGCTCACGTTTCCTTGGTTGAGTCGTTAGCGATTAGCCCCGATGGAAAAATGTTAGCTAGTGGCAGTTTCCAGGAGGTGATCCTGTGGGAGCTGGCCAGTGGTCAGATCCGGCAACGGCTGACAGGTTTTACAGATCGTGTCACTGCCTTAGCCTTCAGCGCCGATGGAAAATATCTGGCGGTAGGGGGAGGACCAGCCTCAGAGGAAGGGGAACTCAAGCTTTTCGACACAGCATCCGGTCAGCTGATCACCGAGATCAAAAATGCTCATAGCGACACCGTCTTTGCATTGGCCTTCAGTCCGGATGGGAAATATCTGGCCTCAGGAGCCGCGGATAAGTTCGTCAAGGTTTTTGAAGTTCCCTCCGGTAAGTTCGTCAAATCTTTTGAAGGGCACACTCATCATGTCATGGGGGTCGGCTGGACTCCCGATGGCAAGCGGCTGATTTCAGGTTCTGCTGATAACATTGTCAAAGTGTGGGACTTCGACAAAGGGGAAAAGATTCGCGATATGCCGGGTCATCAGAAGCAGATCACCGCCTTGATGATGGTAGGTAAAACACCCCAATTCCTAACAGTCAGTGGTGACGCCACCGCCCGCCTCTGGAATGCGGACAACGGGGCCACCATCCGGCAATTCAGCGGGGCAGGAGATTTCCTTTATGCCGTCGGTGTCAGTTCCGATGGGGCAGTAGTGGCTACGGGCTGCGAAGACGGCCTGGTGCGACTTTACGACGGTAAAACCGGCACTCTGGTGAAAACCCTCGCTCCCGCAGAAGCAGCACCGCCTAAGTGATCTACCTGGACATCCTGAAGAATGATCCGAACCTCTCGAAGAATGATCCAGGACTTCCTCGAGAGTGTCCAGAACATCCCGATCCCGATCGGGTCGGCATCATATTCCTGCGGTGATTTCCCGCAGTGCCATGATCAGGCGGTCGATCTGCTCTAGGGTCGTGAAAGGGCCGGGGCTGATGCGGACAGTCCCTTCCGGATACGTCCCGATGGCCTGGTGGATGTAGGGGGCACAATGCAAACCGGGCCGGACGGCGATGTTGAAGGACTGATCCAGTATGGCACCGAGTTCCCCGGAAGAAATACCCTCGTGGCGGAAACTGAGAGTACCCACACGCTGGGACGGATCGGCCGGCCCAAAGACTTGGAAACCCGGCATATCCCGCAGAGCGTGGTGCACACGCTCACAAAGCGTCACCTCATGCTCACGCAGGTGTTCGGGGCCTCGTTCTTCCACGAAATCCAATCCGGCGATCAGGCCGGCGATCCCCAGCACATTGGGTGTGCCCCCTTCGAGATAGTACGGCAGCTCACGGGGTTGAATGGGGTGGGAAGAGTCACCCCCTGTGCCCCCCTCACGCCAGGGACGGATCAGACCCTCCGCACGGGGACCTACATAAAGAACACCCGTTCCGGTCGGTCCAAACATGGCTTTGTGACCGGGGAAGGCCAGCAAATCGATGCACATCGCCTGGATGTCGATGGGTACCACTCCGGCTGTCTGGGCTGCATCCACGAGAAAGAGCAAGTCCCGGGAGCGAACGATCCGGCCGACTTCCGTAACCGGCTGGATAGTGCCCAGGACATTACTGGCGTGGGTCATGACCACCAGGCGGGTTTTGGCAGTAATGGCAGCCTCAATGGCGGCGGGATCCACCCGTCCTTGGGCATCCGCACTGACGCGGGTCAGGGTGATACGGCCGGCCTGAGCCATGGCCACCAACGGTCGGCTGACACTGTTGTGCTCGACATTGGTCGTGATGACATGGTCCCCCTCGCGGAGTATGCCCTTGATGGCAATGTTGAGGGCGTCGGTTCCGTTGAGGGTGAAAATCCAGCGTTCGGGAGCACGTCCGTTGAAAAAGCGATTGAGCCGATGGCGGCCATTCTCGAGCAGGCGTTCTGCGGCCAGGGCCATCTTGTGCCCAGCACGTCCCGGATTAGCGAGTTCGTGACGGGCGAAGTGATCCAGAGCCTCATACACGGTGGCGGGCTTGGGAAAACTTGTTGCGGCATTGTCCAAGTAGATCATGATGGAGTCCCGAGGATTTCCAGAACACCGCCGGTCCTGATTTCCCACATAGCCGGTCTCAATAACCCACGTAGCGGGCGTAGAGGGTACGGGCCTTTTCCGGCTCGCTTGTTCCCTTGATGATGGCACGTCCGTCGGGAAAGATGGTGAATTCGTAGGCTTCCCCGTTTTCCACGAGCTGGAATTTCAGCAGGAATCTGTTGAAGGTGACGGTCCCGGAGGAACGCAGAGTCTGGGCCAGCGTCTCGAAGTCCAAAGGATGGGTCCGCCGGTGGCTCACCTGGACGGCATTGCGTCCGCACAATGTGATCGTCTGAGTACCGTGTTCCCCATCCAGCCACTCGAAGCGACGCTGGGCACAGCAGGGGCAATTTCCCTTGCGTCCCGCCAGGGGAGCGATCTTCACCCGTTTGAACGTATTATCCCAGACATTCAGCACCAGTAGATCACGATTGATGGCCTCGATGTGGCCTGAGAGGATTTTCAGGGCTTCCGCCGCCTGGAAATTGGCGATGATACCTACAGCAGGTCCCAGAACACCCGCCGTTTCACAGGTTCCGGTCTCTCCGGGTCCAGGAGCTGCCTCGAACACACATCGCAAGCACGGGGTCTGGCCCGGCACAATGGTCATCGTCATGCCTTCGCTGCCTACAGCTCCCCCGTAAATCCAGGGCTTGTTCTGCTTGACACTCACATCGTTGATAAGGTACCTCAACTCGAAGTTGTCGCTCCCGTCGAGGATCAGATCGGCATCGCGGCAGAGGTCCTCGATATTGGTCCGATTGATATCCGCCACCACAGGCTCAATGACTACGCTGGAGTTGATCTGCCGCAGCTTGCGGGCCGCCGCTTCTGCTTTTGGAAGGTCGTTCACCACGTCAGATTCGTCAAAGAGAAGTTGCCGTTGGAGATTGGAGGGTTCGACAAAGTCGCGATCGACGATCCGGAGCGTACCTACACCTGCACGCACCAATGCGTTCGCCAGAACAGTCCCCAAGGCACCGCAGCCGCACAGGGTGACGCGCGCGGCCAATAAACGTTCCTGTCCGGGCTTGCCTATGCCTGGAAAACGCATCTGACGCGAGTATCGATCCCAATTATCTACTGCTGTATACATCGATAGGTGGCTCGTGCACTGTTCGTCTGGTAACAACCGTTGTAACTATTATGAGTCCTTCAGGAAACCTGTTTTCTAACGGCCTGGGGGAATTCACATCCGGCCTACGGGTATGGGAGGGAGCGAATCGGAGCACCTCAGGAAGACCATTACCGGCCAGGAGATACGGAGGAGGGGGTCAGCCACCCGCCACAGCCGGGACCAACGCGATAGTGGCTCCATCCGAAACAGGGGTTTGCATTTCCTCCAGATAGCGGATGTCCTCATCGTTGACAAAGACGTTGATGTACGGTCGCAGACGACCCTCATGAAACAGCTTGCTTTCCAAAAGGGGGTGCTGGCGGATGAGATCTGCCAGAGCTGCCGCCACGGTTTCTCCAGTAACGGTGACAGCGGTTTGACCTCCAGTCGCTTCGCGTAAAGGGCTGGGAATCTCAACGGTAATCGCCATGTCTGGGTCTCGCTTCGATCCAGTGTTCCGATAACTAAGGGGGTATGGGCCTCGGGGTGGACACGCTTGCGGGGTGGAACAACGCTTGCGGGGTGCTTTCACACGACAGCCGGGGCTGCTTCCCGAGTGGGGGTGCGTAGGCCGGCATATTCCTCGAAGGCGGCCAGGGTGGCGGCGATGACCGCAGGGGCTTCGATGGCGTCGAAGACAGCATCCTGAGTTTTCAGGCCGTTGCCGGTGATACACAGGACGATCTCTTCATCACGGGGGATCCGCCCCTGCTCGATCAGTTTCTTTGCCACCGCAACGGTGACTCCGCCGGCTGTTTCGGCGAAAATCCCTTCCGTGCGGGCCAGGAGCAATATTCCTTCCAGGATCTCTTCATCCGAGACATCTTCGGCCCAGCCCCCCGTCTGGCGGATGAGTCTGGCGGCGAAGTAGCCGTCGGCAGGGTCACCAATGGCCAGACTTTTGCAAATGGTGTTGGGCTTCCGTACCGGCTTGTGCCGCTCCCGACCCGATTTGACGCACTCACTGATCGGATTGCAACCGCTGGCCTGGGCCCCGTACATCCGAGTGGTCAGTGGCTGCGTGACCAGTCCCACACGGTGCAGTTCCTGGAAGGCTTTATAGATTTTGCCGATCAACGCCCCCCCGGCCATGGGGCAGACCACATGGTGCGGGAAACGCCATCCCAATTGCTCCGCGATCTCGAATCCCATCGTTTTGGAGCCTTCGGCGTAAAAGGGACGCAGGTTGACGTTGACGAATCCCCAACCGTATTTGAGGGCGATCTGCGTGCACACGCGGTTGACCTCATCGTAGGTTCCCTTCAGGCCGATCACTTTGGCCCCATAGACGGCTGTGCCCAGGATTTTGGTTCGTTCCAGGTCTGCAGGGACCAGGATGAAGCTTTCCATGCCGGCGGCGGCGGACTGAGCAGCGACGCTGTTGGCGAGGTTGCCTGTACTGGCGCAGCCGACAGTGGTCATGCCAAACTCACGGGCCTTCGATAAAGCGACGGCCACGACCCGGTCCTTAAACGACAGGGTAGGGAAGTTGACGGCATCATTCTTGATCCATAGGCGGCGGACTCCCAATGCTTCCGCCAACCGCTCCGCACGAACCAGCGGCGTGCCTCCCACCTCGAACCCCACCGAGGGTTCTCCCTCCAGAGGCAGCAATTCGCGGTAGCGCCACATCGTCCAAGGACGACGCTCGAGTGACTCACGCCGGAAAACCTTCTGGATCGCTTCGTAGTGATAGTCCACTTCGAGCGGTCCGAAGTCTTCAGTACAGAAGTTGATCGGCGATACCGGATAGCGTTTGCCACAGACGCGACAGACCATTCCGGAAACAAAAGTGGACACGGCAACCCCCTGTTCTACATGCCCGCATCCCAAGAGAGCATTTTCTCTGCTCCTCTCAGGCCCTGCGGAGGTGGAAGGACAAGGGTGAGCCTTTCTCCAGGAATGATGGCCTGCTCGAAGGTTCGGTGCAGGCGTGGATGAGATAAGAGGGATCGGCGAGTTGCCCCGCGCGAGCACATCTTATCTTTCCCGGCCATACCCAGTGGTAAGCTCATGGACCTTGCTTCTAGCTGCACCACCGTGGCGTTTGCCGGGCAGGAATTAGCACCAGCACCGCAGGGAGAAAGCCGGGCGGTTTCCTACGCCTGCGGCCGGTTGCTGTGGCGTCATCGGGCCTGGCCCCTCGGCCACTCTGGATAAGATGCTCACCTGTTCATTGTGCCTCGTTGTCCCGCGACAACAAGGTGTTATTGAAAGAGAATAGGAGACAGGCCGTGGGCTGGCAAGCGGAATTTCTGGATTCTCTGATGCGAAAACTGACCATACGGCCTGAGTACTTTTCCTGTTCCAACGACCTCGTCGATGCGAAGAGCAGGAAAACTAGCCCGAATTCTATTTGTATTGCGCTAGGTCGATCACCACATCCTCACCCGGCTTGACCTCGATTTCAATCTTGGATCGCTCTCGACTGAATTTGCCTTTGAGTGCGTCTGTACCTCCGAACGGTGCGAGAGTAATCGCCACACGATACTTGCCGGGAGGTATTCCTTTCCCATCCGCCCCGATCAGGTCAAAGGCTCCACTGGCAGCGTCGGTGATTCGGGCTTCGTACTCTGTGCCGGCATCGACTCCACCAATCCGGATGAATGTCACTTGCAAGCCGGGATCGCCGGGCGGCAAGTTGGTGGTGTCGATTTTGATGGGCAAGCCGTTTTCCAAAATGCGGCCGCGTGGTTTGGTACGACCTTCCGCTACTCCTCCCGAGTCTCGGGAGCATCCACAGGCCAAGAGGATTCCGAGAAGGAGAACACACGAAACGTAACGATGCAGGGACGGGATTGCGGGGAACATCATCCAAGTTGTCTCCATAACTGTGGCTGAGAATATTCTCTGTTGGAATGGTGTTGTACAGGGGATTTGCTAGATCCCCTGCAGGATCATTCCTTCGCAGAGTCGAGTTCTTCGTCTTCGTCCGAAACGAGTTCGAATTTGCTGGATCCCCTGCAGGATCATTCCTTCGCAGAGAGGAAAGGCTCACGAAAAGTTGCCGTAGGCCTTTCCATTTTCAATAGGCAGAGCAACGCCCAGGGTAGGAGGTTTACCTTACCAATCGTTACCGAGGACGCCGCCATCGGAACGATGACCCAGGTTGTAGAAAGTGGTGCCGGGAGTACAGCAACTGATGTCAAAACGGATGAAGCGGACCGAGCCGTCTCCCAGTAAGGCGTTGAATCCACCGGGATGCAACCCGCCGAAGCGTCCGCCGCCGTCAGTATTGTCGTCCGGCATTGGCGCAACAGTAACCCAGCGCAGGACATCGTGATCCCAGCCAGCGGAATACCCTTCGTTGTCGTCCGTACGGAAGCCACTAATACCACGGATGAGTTTCTTATCACCGGCCACCAGGGTGACCGAAGTTCCATCGATCAGATCCTGAAGGCGGATCGGTTGCCGACGTCGCGTACCAGGAATGCTGTTGCCCATATCGTGGTTGAAAGTTCGGACGATGACCCCAAGATCA
>Ga0209691_1002189_pt1 | contig 10490 bp, 10 predicted proteins | sample YNPMSBMetaG_FD_187120 | JGI IMG/M metagenome (GOLD analysis project Ga0209691, IMG submission 187120) | Anoxygenic and chlorotrophic microbial mat microbial communities from Yellowstone National Park, USA - YNP MS-B MetaG (SPAdes) (version 2) ... | reverse complement strand
AGCAAATTGATGCGGATTGTCGAAGCGGCGCACTTGGGTGTGTGGAGTGCAAAAAGCGATGTGCAAGCAGTATTTCCGAATTTCTTGCGCCAATGTTAGAACGCCGAGCGCAACTCGCCCAAACGCCTGACCATCTTCATGCAATGCTTCTCGATGGCGAAGCCCGCGCCAGAGCCGTTGCTGAGCAAACTATGTCCGAAGTGCGTCAAGTCATGAAACTCGGTTAAAACTTTTCGACTTTTGGCGTATCTTTCCAAAAACTCTATCAACATCAGTTACACTATGCTCGAAAGTGATTTTCGTCAAACCTTCAACGCCACCTTCAAGCCCGAAGTCTATGAAGCCCTTGTGGCGGACATCAAAGCCAGCGGCAGAGACGCATTAGACTTTCGCATTTGCGAGACTCCCTTTTTTCCAACAAGAGAACTCACTCATGAAATCGTTAGTGCTGCACATGAGATTGTTCGCCAACTGATGAGTGAGCGCATTTGGAAACGACTCAATGAGGCTGTTCCGCCATCGCTTTGTGCGCCAAACGAAGATAAACACCCGCAATTTCTTCAACTTGATTTTGCAATTTGCGAAGATTCTCACGGTAACCCACTGCCGCAACTGATTGAACTACAAGGTTTCCCGACGGTCTTCGCCTTTCAAGCCTTGCTTGATGAAAAACTGCATCAACACTATACGCTTCCGCCCTCTGTGAAATCTTATTTCAACGGACTTTCACGCGACACTTATCTTGCCTTCTTCAAAGAAATTTTGCTTGGCAACTGCGACCCCGAACAAGTCATTCTCTTAGAAATTGAACCCGATAAACAAAAAACGCGCATTGATTTTTACATCACTGAAGATTACACAGGCGTTATGCCCGTTTGCCTTACCGAAGTCAAAAAGCGTGGTCGCAAACTTTACTATCACAAAAACGGTAAAGAAATTCCGATTGAACGCATTTACAACCGCGTCATTTTTGATGAACTGGATAAGAAGCATCTTGCGTTTGACTTTTCGTTTCAAGATGAGCTTGATGTCAAATGGCTCAATCACCCGAATTGGTTTTTGAAAATCTCAAAATTCTGCTTGCCGTTTTTTGAAGGCAAATATGCACCGAAGTCATACTTCCTTGCTGATTTAGAAAAGTATCCTGACGATTTAGAAAACTATGTTGCTAAGCCGCTCTTTTCGTTTTCGGGTGGCGGCGTTATCATTGATGTTACAAAAGAAGCATTGGATAAAATTGAGGACAAGTCAAACTACCTGTTGCAACAAAAAGTCAATTACGCGCCTGCGATTGAAACGCCCGAAGGCGGCACAAAGGTTGAAATGCGTATGATGTTCTTCTGGCGTGATGAGGACGCAGAGCCAGTGCTTGTAAATAATCTTGTTCGGATGAGTCGCGGAAAACTTATCAACACCATGTTCAACAAAGTTCAAGGTTGGACAGGCTCAAATATTGCGTATCACTTGTAAATTTCCCAAACAAAGAAATTGAAGTCAATGGCAATTTCAGACACTGTTAGAACACGCTTTGCGCCGTCACCCACAGGCTATGTGCATGTTGGCGGATTGCGCACTGCACTCTACAATTACCTTTTCGCCAAAAGACATGGCGGCAACTTTATTCTCCGAATTGAAGATACCGACCAAACGCGGCTTGTTCCTGGTGCGGCAGAAAACATTGAGAAAGTTTTAGAATGGGCAGGCTTGATTCCTGACGAAAGTCCCTTGCGTGGCGGTGCCTACGGTCCCTACACGCAATCGCAACGCCTTGCGATTTACAAACAATACTGCGAAAAACTCATCGCTGAACAAAAAGCCTATTACTGTTTCTCTACGCCTGAAGAGCTCGAGGAAGTGCGCAAACTCCAACTGAAACAAGGTCTGCAACCGAAGTATAATCGCAAGTGGTTGCCTGAATCAATGGGCGGCTCTATGCCTGAAAGCAAAATCAAAGCCGCGTTGGAATCAGGCATTCCGAAAGTGGTGCGCATGAAAGTGCCTGACGGCGTTACGATTAAAGTCGATGATGTGATTCGTGGCACGGTTGAGTTCGATTCATCGGTCGTCGATGACCAAGTGCTTCTGAAAGCCGATGGATTTCCAACCTATCATCTTGCCGTTGTCGTTGATGACCACTTGATGCAAATTACACATGTGATTCGCGGTGAAGAGTGGCTTTCTTCAACTCCGAAGCATGTGCTTCTTTATGACTTTTTCGGTTGGGAAAAGCCTGTCTTTGCTCATGTGCCGCTCCTCTTAAATCCTGACCGCACGAAACTCTCGAAGCGTCAAGGCGATGTGGCTGTGGAAGATTACATCAAAAAAGGCTTCAGCCGTGATGCACTTATCAACTTTGTCGCGCTCTTGGGCTGGAACCCTGGGAGCGGTAGCGAACAAGAAATTTTCACGCTCGAAGATTTGCTCGAGCAGTTTTCGCTTGACCATATCGGCAAATCAGGAGCGATTTTCAATCTTGAAAAACTCAGTTGGATTGAAAAAGAGCATATTCGCCGAAAAAGCGACCGAGAACTCGCCAAAGCCATTCGCCCCATTCTTGAAGAGGAACTCAAACACCGCACATGCGAACTGCCCGTTGAGAAAATTACAAGCGAAGCCTATCTCACAGCAGTTGCTCGCGAAATGAAAGAACGTGTGCATTTCATCAAAGAGTTTGTAACATTCAGTTCCTACTTCTTCTTTGAGCCTGAAACCTACGAAGAAGACGCGGTTAAAAAGCGTTGGAAGGAAAACACAACTGCGTTGCTCACGGAATTTGCATCGCAGTTAGAAGCCTTGCCTGTCTTTACAGCGCAGGAGATTGAATCGGCATTAAAATCGTTCTGCGAAGCAAAAGGGATTAAGACAGCAGAGTTAGTTCACCCAATTCGTTTAGCAGTATCAGGTGTCAGTTTCGGTCCGAGTCTGTTTCACTTGTTAGAAATTGTGGGCAAAGACGCCACGCTTCGCCGTATCAAACGCGCAACCGAACGCTTAAAAGGCGAGCCGTTAAAGGTCGAAGGTTGAAGGTCAAAGGTTGAGGGTTGTAGGGGCAGGCTCGTAACCTGCCCTTCGTGTTAGGGCGAGTTCGGAACTCGCTCTTTTTTTATTTTGCGCTATCCGATACTTGCGGCTTGATGCGATACAATACGGCGGGCGGAGTGGCAAGCGTCATAATAGGCTCTAATTCAGGCGGCGGATTTTTCACATCAAAAAGAAAGCGAAACTGCGGGCGGACATTGGCTTCAAAATAACTGTAAAACAGATACGACGCGCCGAGTTTTCGTGCTTCGGCAATGAGTTCGTCGTAGGTTTCCACCATTGGAAATCCGCCCATTTCTAAATTCAAGTAGTAAGCAATGTGCGGTTTGCGAGCCATGATGATGTCGTTGGAAGGCGTTTTTGAATCGCGCCCTGTCAGTTCAAAAAATTTCTTGCGAAGCGCAAGCATTTCTTGCGGACCTGAATCAATGTTCTTTCGATGAAATTGTATGCTTTGAAACAGCACGATTGCAAGCGCAATCGGAAGCGCGTAATGCACGGCTTTCGGCACGGCATTCCACTTGAAGAAGAAGACAGCGAGAACAGCGTAAGGCGCGATTAAATTGAGCGAAAACCGTGCGCCGTAGAATGTAAGCAACAAAATGCCAAAGTTCAGAACGGCAAAGAGAAAATAGGCAACTTGCACGCGCGTGAGATTGCGTTGAACGCTTACCGCCAAAATCCCGCCCATCACGAAGATGCCCAAGAACCACGAGAGGAGTTCGCCCATGTCGCCAATGAAATGCGAGGGAATGTTCGCGAGTGTGTTCGTGATGAACTTCACGGGGTCGGCAAGAATGACATCACCGAGCGAGTTGAACGACTGCGATTTCTTGAACCAAAAGGTATCCCAATTCGTCTCACGTCCAAACAAATCTTTGGCGATGTTGAGGTAGTTCAAACTGTAAAAGAATTTGCCCTTTGTTTGTAAGGTGTAAAAGCCGTAGGGTGCATATATCGCAAACACAACGCCAAGCACGGCAAGCGCAGAAATCACTTGTGCCTTTATGGACTGTTTTGATGGGTTGAGCAAAAAGCGTGCAATGACATAGCCTACGATTAAGAAAAGCGAATTTTGCCGCGTCAGCAACGCGACGCCTGACGTAATACTTCCAACCAACAGCCACTTGAACCCTTCGCCGTTGAGTTCTTTCAAAAAGGCATACACGGCGAGCGTGGCAACGAGGTTGAAAAACATATCTGTGCCTGCCGAGTAACTGTATTGAATGAAGACGCTATTTGTAGCAAGTATGAGCAGCACAATGAGGGCTTCGACTTTTCCGAAAAATTCCAACACAAGTCGGTGCGTGAAAAAAAGCGTTGCACCTGCGCACAAAATTCCGAGAATCACGCCCGCCGCAAAGAAGTCTTGAACGATAAAGGCAACAAGTGCTAACGCAATCGGATACATCGGACCGCGAAAGCCATCAATGGGAAACGTGCCGCCGTTGCCTTTGAGCATCTCTTGAATCGTGCGCGCATCAGGCGCGTAACTCCAAAAGAAATCCGTCTCGACACCGTAATCACCGACACGGTGATAGACGTGCGCCGCCCAAAGCAGTATCGCCGTGTAAATTGCTGAAAGTGCAAAGGCAACGCGCCAATCGCCCGCCCATGCGACAACCCGTTCCGAAAAAAGAAACGATACTTCGCCTTGCTTTTGAGCACTCTTGTTGGATTTTTTTGAAGATTTTGTTGTCGCCGCCGCCATAACTTGAATTGAAAGTGAATGCGCAAGTTAAACACGCATTGTCAAATTGTTTCGCAAAACCCTGTTAAAATTCCTATTTTGCTTATGCGTTGATGAAACTTAAACTTGCACATTGCTATGCAAAAACTAAACCTCAATCTTTCGGAATCGCTCACACAAGAGCAAAAGGTCGAAGCGTATTTTGACACCGTCAATCAGAAGCTCGTTGTTGCACTCGCAGTTAATCCAAAATTTTTTGAAGAATTAAAAGCGCAAGTCGGCGAGTTGATTAAATCCAATCCTGATGCTTTGTTTGCCGATAATGCACGGGAACTCACTCTCGATGGTATTCAACTCTTCATCAAAGATATGCGCGACGATTTCAAAATCATCAACTCCGAAGAGGAGTTCAAGATTGTCGTCAAGGAAGAGCGTTAAGCGATTCTTCTAACGATGGAATCTTGAAAGATAAATGTGCATGCAGTTTTGTGGAGTTCAAACTCACATCTTTCGGACGCGGCGGTGTTGATGGCTCGTCGCTCGACCATGTGCTTTGAATTAGGTCTTGATTGAATTTCCATCGTGCCGCAATTTTTCTGCCCAAATCTTCTCGCGACACACGCTCCGCGCCGCCCGCGTGAAATAAGCCCGTTATTTCTGACAATCTGCCTATTGCAACTTCCTCAATCACCCTTGCCAACACACTGGCGCAAATCGGCGTGCGATATTCATCACAAAAAAGGCTAACCGTTTTCCCTGCTTCCAATTCTTTCAAGAGCCGTTCATTCAAACTGCGATTCGCTCTTGGTGAAACGCCAAGCAAGAGCGGCACACGCAAGATGACATGATTTCCAACAAGTTTTTTCACAAGCACTTCGGCTTCGAGTTTGGTTTCGGCGTAATAACTGAGTGGATTTGGCGCATCTTCTTCGCTGTAATTTCCCTTTGTGCCATCAAAGACTAAATCGGTTGAAATGAAGATGAAGCGTGCGCTGAACATATCGGCAAGGCTTGCAAGAGTTTTTGTCGCCTTGACATTCAGGGCGTAGGCATCTTGGCGATTCCATTCGCAGAATGCGGTTTCAGTGTGCGCCGCCGTGTGAATGATGATGTTGGGTTGAACGGTTGAAACGATGTTCCAAACGGCGGTCTCGTCCGTTAAATCAAGCGGGAAGGCACTCACGCCTTGTGCGAAGGTATTAGGAATTGAAAAGTCGGGGTCGCGATGGGTGGCGTAGAGTTGCACCGTTGGATTGCGTGCCAATCGTGCCATGCAATTTCCACCGAGTAAGCCACTTGCCCCTGTCAAAAGCACTTTCATGACTTCAAGCGTTCAAGCAGGGCGTTTGCCGCAGAGATTCCGGACACTGCCGCGCCCTCAACGCGAGGCGCAACAAAGCCATCGCCCACAAACACAAGCGGCGCAGGCGATTCCACCATCACAAACGGTTTATCCAACACCGACTTTGCGAAACTGTATCGCCACCGATGCACTTGCGAAAGTTTCAGAGGCGTGTGAATCCAAGTGTTGAGCGGCTGAAGCATGGCGTCCACAATCGTTTCATCAGACGATTGCCAATGCTCTGTGCTGAACATCGGTCCTGCTTGAATGGTGAGCGTTGGCACAGGCGAAATCCCTTTGCGAAAATTATCGCACGCCCAAGCAATCGGTTCGCCTTGAAACCAAATGCCACAGGCGGGCAAAATCGGCTCATCGCCCTCGAAGAGAAGCATCACAGTGATACACGAGTAATAATCAATCGATTTAAGCTCGGCTTCAGAATCAGGCGGAATGGGAATGTTTGATTTAGCCAAAAGTTCAAGCGACTGCGGCACCGGTGGCGAAAGCACCAACGCATCTGCCGTGAAGGTATTGCCTTTGTCGGTTTCGGCAATCCAATGACCATTGAACGTGAGTTTATCAATGCGTTCAGAAAACGAGACGCGAAGCGAATCGGCAAGGTATTTCGTTGCGGCGTTCATGCCTGTTGCGCCGATGTAGCGTATTTCCTCGCTCCATTCGGGTTCGCCGTTTTCGCGAATGAGTGTTTCATCAAACGGTTTAATAATGCCGAGCGCAAGCCACCGCTCAACATACTTGGCAAATCGTGCATCGCTGACCGTAAAGTATTGCGCGCCATGGTCGAAGTAGGCGCAAGTGCCATCAAGGTCAATGCGCCGAGTGGACATTCTGCCGCCGGCTCCACGCCCTTTATCTACCACCGTAACATTGATACCGTTTTCTTTCAACACGCTTGCGGATAGCAAGCCCGAAATGCCTGCGCCGACCACCAACACTGTTTTGGACTTCATGAGTTGAGTTAGAGTTTTACGCTACGATGCGAATTGCGTTTGAAAAAATCCACGCCTTGCCGTTCAGGAAACATTCCACACGATAAACGCCCGCATTGCAAATTTCATAGTCAAGCCGTTCCGACTGCTGTTCAATCAACAGGTTTCCATTGGCAATCAATCGAATCGTGCATCTTTTGGGTGCAAGAATGTGAATGTGAGTATTCTTGTTGGATAGTGAAATCGTCTCGCCCATGTTTGCGGTGTGCGTTTTAGCCGTTGCCCAAAATCGGAAGCCTTTTGCGGAGCCGAGATAGGAATTGGAAATAAACGACTGTCCTTTGCGTAAAGCGTCATAAATTTTTTGTCGTTCTGTTTCAATCGGCTTTGTGATGTCAATCGCTTCTTCGAGAAGCACGTGCATATGAATTGAGCGGAAGCAGACTTTGTAAGGAAAAAATTTGAGCGTCAGCCCAAGCACGTTGATTTTATGCGCGTGCGCATCAACGCCGCCAGTGGCAATCACTTTGCGCTCTTGATTGACCTTGTCCCAAAGCTCAAGCGTTTCGCGTGGTGGTGCCGTGATGGAAGCAAGCGGGTGGAACGCACGGCGAAATCGATTTTCAGGCTTTAAGCCTTCCATCCATTCCGACATTTGATTCCAAATTTCAATGCCATCAAAACTTGCTCGCCACTCCGTCCAAGGAAAGGGAGGATATTGCTCGAAGGCTTCGCGCTGTTCGTGCGGGTGTGCAATCACGCCAAAGCCGCCGACTTCGCGCACGGCTTCTACATAGTCGGACGCATACTTTTTCTTATGCACAGTTTTTGAGACACCAAAGGCGAGATAATGATTTTGGTCATAGAGGTCGTTGGCTTCGTAGGAAATCAGGCACAGGGTTGGGTGTCCGTGTTCGTTGAAGTAATAGCCTTCGTAGCCATCGGTGCGTGATTTGAGCGTGTTGTGGTCGGTAATGATGGCAAAATCAAGCCCCAGTTCAGTTGCCGCTTGCATGATTTCTTCAATCGTGCCGCTTCCGTCCGAATAAACGGAATGGATATGCACGACACCTTCGTATTCGTATGCGCTCATGGTGCTTTGTTTTATCGTCAAGGGCATGAAAATACACAAAAGCCAATAGAATCAATACGCCGTGAGCGAGAGTAAGAGCAGTGCGAGCGCAATGCCAAGCAAGTCGGCGGCAAGGTCTTTAAGGCTGAAAATGTTGTTCGGATTGAGGTCGTCAATGACTTCTTTTGCAAACCCAATCAGCAACGCCGAACCAACCGCACTCGTGCTTGATGCGGCACGGTCAAAGTTCAACACTTCCTTCGCACCGATTTTACCCGCTATCACCAGCAGGCATGAAACCGAGAAGTGTTTGACCTTATCCGAAGCGAGCCACTTATCTGCTTCATAAAGCGATTGCTTGGAATCACTCATTAACGGCTTCGCTTGTGGCGCATTGGAAAACGGCGAGAGCGACACACGATATTGCGCTGGGAGCGTTCCCACTCCAACAAGTAGGCTTACAAGCAACATTACAACCTTCATAGAATCAAAGTAATTGAATTTCTGTAATCCACGTGCGAAGGGTTTGAATGTGAGGCGGGTTTGCGTCAATAAGTTTATGAATGAAGTTCCGATAATTTTCATTGCTCTCGATGCTCTCGCTTTTTATCAAGCCTCCCAACTTATTCGGAGAGGACGGCAAAGAAAAATCTTCTGGACGAATTGAAACACCTGTTGCACTTTCAAGCAACCATGCTTCTAATTCGGGATTCAAGATAACAAGGTAGTGACTTTTAGTTGGATGTTTGCGTTTGATAAGACGAGCATCAGCATTTTTTTCTACCTCAATAAACTCCTTAAAGTAGTTGGACTCGCTCCCGCTCTTGTCGTTATCAATGACTGCAACGGCAATTCTTGACTTGTAATTCTTTTGCATGGCATAAGAACAATTTCCTTTCCCCTTTTGATGATTGATTTGCTTGCGAGAGAAACCTAATGCTTTTATCAACTCCGTATCGCCGAAACACTCCGTCAAGATGCGCGAGGGATTCATTGTTCAATTTCTTTTTCCGTGAAGCGTCTGATGTTGAAAAAAATATCAATCCCGTAATCAATGATTTCGCCATAGTCCTCTTCGGGAACTTGATGCACAACGCTTTGATACTTTTCATAATCCACCACAAATATGGCGACTTCTTCCTTTGGTGCTTCTTCAATGATTGTGTTGAAAAGATACGGGCTGTGCGTTGTAATGAAGAATTGATTGTTTCTCGATTCAGCAATCGCTGTTGCTAATTGAGCAATGTAGGGCGGAAAGGAATGCGTTTCTGGCTCTTCAAAAATCAAGATGCTTTGGGAATTGGTTTTGATAGCGGCTAAATAAAATATCAGCCGTTGAAGCGTATCGGCGACCAGCGAATACGGCAGTTGATAGACACGATGCCCCACTTTCTTTTGAATCAACATCGAGTCGTTTTCTTGATTGAGCACGAGCGATAAGCCGTACTGCTCAAAGAGCGGCGCAACTTCTTCAAACAGCGATGGGTTCGTTTCCAAGACGTAATAAAGGTTCTCTCCAAACGGCACTCGAAGCGATGAGAGCGGCTCGCCTTTATTGCTCAAATCCGCTTTGCGAAATGAATACTTTTTGAAAATCGAGACAAATTCCGACTCTACTCTTGTATTGGTATCGGTCAAAGCAGCATTCGTGTCGTTTTCTATCAAAAACTTTGTGTCATTTGGCTTTCTCTCAGGTGACATATTCGGAATTTCCGCCTGAATAAGTAGGCGGTAATTTTTTTCACTCTCAATGAACTCGATGCTGACGACATGAGATTTGTAATTTGTTTTCGCATTGATATAAACTTTACGCTGAATGTTGCCGTCATAAAATAAGTGGCGGAGTTTTTCGAATCGGATAAAGTCTTTTAGGTCGCCCTTTGGCAAAACGGAAAAGATCGAGAGCGCTTCCAAGATGTTCGACTTCCCGGTGTTCGGCTTGCCTACAAACACATTGACGCGCTTCGGCTTCACTTCCAGTGCTTTGATGGATTTGAAGTTCTCAATTCTCAAAGTGTTTATCATCAAGTCTGCCATTGTGCGTGCGTGGTTTAATTCGCTTGAAGATACTTCGAATTTGTGCGATTTCGTTGCTATCTTCTTTCAACTTCTCACAGCAGAGCGATGGACAAGCAACCACAAGACGATTACCTTCACGGCTTAACGGCGGAACAGCGCGAAGCGGCAACATATCTTCACGGCGGGTTGCTGGTGCTTGCGCCAGTCGGCACAGGCAAAACCGAAACGATGGCACGCCGTGCGGCGCATGCAATTGCGCACGGGATTCCTGCTGAAAAAATCCTCTGTCTTTCTTTTACCAATCGTGCGGCGGGCGAAATGAAGTCGCGCATTCAGACTTTGCTTGGCAGTGTTGGCTTTGCCAGCCATGTGCGCAAC
>Ga0209691_1002184_pt1 | contig 10519 bp, 10 predicted proteins | sample YNPMSBMetaG_FD_187120 | JGI IMG/M metagenome (GOLD analysis project Ga0209691, IMG submission 187120) | Anoxygenic and chlorotrophic microbial mat microbial communities from Yellowstone National Park, USA - YNP MS-B MetaG (SPAdes) (version 2) ... | reverse complement strand
GTGGCGCATGGTTGCCTATCGGACGACACTGGCTTTTATTGCGCCGACAATAGTTGTTGTTCTCTATACCCTTTTGGTACTCATCACCAGGTCTCCTCTAGTAGAAAAACGTGGAATAACAACCGATATGACACTAATTGTACAGAGGACGTATGAGTGGTCAAGGTTACTATATTGGTTTATCTTTGACCCGACAGGGAGAAGTCACTTTGTAGCATTGTCATATGCGATAGGATTAGATCACGTCCTGTCTTCTCGATTTGGGATCATACTGTTGTTGAGTATCAGCGTTATTTTGGGGTTGACAGTTGTTAGCTGGCGGATCGATCATCAATTCAGCAAAGTTTCTGAGATTCTGCTTGTGTTAGCACTCGGTATCGTCTGGTTCCTGACATTGTCATATGTCCCATATGTTTTTGTTCCAGGACAAGTTTTCGAGGTTCGCTTTCTTTACTTTTCTCTACCCGGCGCGAGTATAGCAACGGGCGCTTTGGCAGCCCTGACAGTATCGCTCATACGTCTCCGTAGAATGCAGCAAATGCTCCTGGCTGGATGCGGAGCATTGCTCATCATACTATCAGTATGTATGGTCGGATATGCACAGGTGTATAAGGCGAGGTATGAGCATGATATGGATATGATCAAGACGCTAGCGCGTCTCGTTCCATCTGAAGCACTTAATGAACGTCCTCAGTTCATCCCTGTGAGTCTGGACTACAGTCTGTCGGGCAAAGAGAGATTATTAACAGAATTGATCCCTAGCGCTCTTGAGTATGAATACACTGCTCGTGCCGGACTTTTGACGGTATATCCTGACCGATTCACTAGACACCCCGATTTTCGAATTCAAATTGAATACATACCCGCTCCGAGATGGAACCCCGCAGTATTTTCTGAGCGCATTATTTCGGATTTCCCATATTATTGTTTTGGTACGAAAACTGATGTTAATTTGTTCGTTCAAGGCTGTCCAATTGAATCCAATCGTGCAATTGTTTTTACCCATCACAATGGTGAGTTAGTGCTTGTGCGTACGCTTACGCTGCAGCGATCTGATGGGACAACACGCATCGTCGAACTGCCATTTGTCAGCAGGTTGGTTGCTCGCGGATCAACGGCCATCGAAACACTGGTCGTTCCTGTCAAAGATTGAGATTGGCGCGTCAGACGGCGATATCTGGTCGTAGAATGTAGAATGGTCAGTGGAGCGAGTAACCGCAGATATGATCCCAATTGAGGCAATCAGTACCAACCTTGAGATGCGCGAGCCGGGTATCTGGTTTGCAAAGAGCTGTTCCAGAGTCTCATATCCTGAGAGCGGCAGTGCCTTGAATTTTGAGGTTGAGCAATACTCATTCTGGTTTCGGCATCGTAACCGCTGCATTAGCGCAGTGCTCAAGCGATTTCCGCCAGCAGGAGCGGTGTTTGATATTGGCGGCGGGAATGGGTTTGTCACACTGGCGATCCGTGATATGGGATATGAAGCGGTGCTCGTTGAGCCCAGCATTGTTGGCGTTCAGAACGCTGTAAAGCGCGGTCTCAGTCCTGTCATCTGTGCTACACTCGAAGATGCGGGCTTTTGTCCGCAAACATTGCCTGCGGCGGGAATGTTCGATGTTGTTGAACATATTGCTGATGACCGATCATTTCTGAGCACAATGCATCGTTTATTGATACCAGGTGGTAGACTGTATATCACAGTGCCTGCGTATAACATATTGTGGTCAGATGAAGATGATTATGCTGGTCATTACCGCCGTTATACCAGGCATACGCTGACGCGGGCGTTGAAAGATGCAGGATTCCACGTAGAGTACGTGACTTATATCTTCGCGATGTTGCCGCTACCCATCTTTGTATTGCGCTCACTACCATGTCGCTTTGGTTTGAGGAGGGGTATTAATGTTGAACAGCAGCGCCGTGAACATCGCCAAATGAGGGGGATAATCGGAAGGTTGGTCGGGCTTCTCTTTGAAACTGAACTGCATGTGATTCGTAGACGATCACAGATTCCATTTGGAAGTAGCTGTATGGCGGTTGCTTGCACATAGCTCAGATATAGGAAAATACCTAAGGAGTAATACAGCCTTGGCACACTCACTCTCAATCGTTATTCCGGTATATCGCAGCGAATTGATCATTCCGCTGCTAATACAGCGACTCACCAACGTTTTAGAGGGCGATCAGAAAACCGGATTTGTGGTATCGTGATGGCGACCATGCCGTTCTGATGAGGAGCAATCTGGTATGCCACGACGTGCGCTTCGATCCTATCCAACGACGTATGCGACCGATCTGACCGATGCCCAATGGGCTGTCATCGCTCTGTTGGACGCCGCGCCGTCGCCCAATGGCGGCCGCCCGACTGAAATCGATCGCCGCGCGATCGTCAACGCGCTGCTGGACAACCATCGCACCGGCTGCCAATGGCGCGTGCTTCCGAACGATGTTCCGCCGATGCGTTCGGTTCGATACGATTTCGACACGTGGAATCGTGATGGAACCTTTATCAACATCAATGATACGCTGCGGAACCTGGCGCGACAAGCGCTGGATCGCGACCCGGAGCCGTCCATGAGCGTCCTGGACTCCCAATCCGTCACAACGACCGAAGCAGGCGGCGAGCGCGGCGATGATGGGGAAAAAAAGGTCAACGGGCGCAAACGGCAATTCTGGGTTGACGCCAATGGGTTCTTATTGCGCGTGTTGGTGCATCCCGCCGATATTTCGGATACCGAAAGCGCCGAATGGCTTCTCGCCGCACATCATCACGCATTTCCCCGGATGGGTGTATTGCGAAGAATTCGGAATAGAAGTCCAAGGTTTCTTCTGCTTACTGCCAGATATGGCATTCCACAATACCTTGATAATGTCTAGACTAATAAACTTTATGGTCATGACAAACCACTTCAGGGTTCCATTCAACCAACCCTGTCTCGTCGGGAGAGAATTTGAATACCTCGCCGATGCAATTCGGATGAGGCATGTCTCAGGTGATGGAACCTACACTAAAAAGTGTCACACGCTTCTTGAGCAAACGTTGGGTGTTTCTAAGGCGCTCCTTACGACTTCGTGCACCCATGCACTGGAGATGGCAGCGCTGTTGCTGGACATACAGCCCGGCGACGAGGTCGTTGTTCCCTCATTCACCTTTGTTTCTACTGCCAATGCCTTCGTGCTGCGCGGGGCGCGACCGGTCTTCATCGATATTCGCCCGGACACGCTTAATCTGGATGAGACACGACTGGAATGTCTCATCACGTCTCGCACCAGAGCAATCGTGCCGGTACACTACGCAGGTGTAGGTTGCGAGATGGATGTCATCCTGGAGATCGCCAGTCGCTACAACATCGCCGTTGTTGAAGACAACGCCCACGGTCTGTTTGGTAAATATAAGAATAAATATCTGGGCACCTTTGGCTGCCTGGCCACTCAGAGCTTTCATGAGACCAAGAACTTCACCTGTGGCGAAGGTGGTGCATTGCTGGTTAATGACCCGCAGTACATTGAGCGCGCCGAGATTATTCGAGAGAAGGGCACCAATCGCAGTCGCTTCTTCCGTGGTGAGGTGGACAAATATACATGGGTGGACGTGGGATCCAGTTATCTGCCATCAGACCTCCTGGCCGCATTCTTGTATGCCCAGCTGGAGGCGCGAGAGCAGATTCAAGCCAAGCGGCAGCGGATCTGGAAGTACTATGACGAACACTTGAGAGATTGGGCCAGAGCTCGTGGCGTACGTCTTCCTTCAGTTCCATCGCACTGTGAACAGTCGTACCACCTGTTCTATCTGCTCATGCCCGATCTGAAGGCACGTACGCGTTTGATTTCACATCTCAGAGAGCGAGGCGTTTCGAGTGTTTTTCACTACTTGCCACTGCATCTTTCACCGATGGGACAGCAATTCGGCGGCAGAATTGGGGATTGTCCGGTGACAGAAAAGGTGAGTGACTGTCTGGTACGTCTCCCGCTTTACAATGACCTGCGCCGAGAGGATCAGGACTGGGTTATTGAAGCGATTTGGGAAGCACAATGGTGATGGATCGCTCACCAACGTCTTTATCACGAGACTTTATCAATGTTTACTTTGATTTTCAGCATACTTTTTACGTTTCAATCGTATTCGGAAGTTGTGCAGCCCGCAACACGTTTCCATGACCGCATCCCGAAATTCGGAGCGACTGTAACGGATGATGTCGTGGATAATCCGATACCTTTTGATATCGCCAATGACATGTTCAATTCGGACGCGAATAGCGGAGAGTAGAATGAAAACAAACAAGTCTGTAGCGATAGTTCAGTCAAACTACATTCCCTGGAGAGGCTACTTCGACCTTATACGGGCAGTAGACGAGTTTATACTGTTTGATGATGTGCAGTACACGCGTCGTGATTGGCGAAATCGTAATAAGATTAAGACCCCATCAGGTCTAATGTGGCTTACTATCCCGGTCGAGACCAAAGGCAAGTTTTTTCAGTCGATCAAGGACACCCAGATCAGCGATGCTTACTGGATGAAACGTCATTGGGAGTCGATCGTGCACAATTATGCTCGATCCAGGTATTTTCGCGAATATCGAGCGCTCTTCGAAGAAATCTATCTTAATTGCAATGAGCGTTTTCTTAGCCAGATCAACTACAGGTTTCTCACCGCTATATGTGATATCCTAAAGATCAACACCAAAATATCGTGGTCAATGGATTATCATCTTGTAGATGGAAAGACAGAGCGATTAGTTGAATTATGCAGACAAGCAGGAGCAACTGAGTACCTGTCAGGCCCATCAGCTCGCGGATACATTGATGAGTCTCTGTTTGAATCTGCAGGTATCACTCTGCGATATGTGGACTATTCAGGTTACCCAGAGTATGATCAACTTTACCCTCCTTTCGATCATCGTGTTAGCATCATCGATCTGATATTCAATGTCGGAACTGACGCACTCAAATATATGCTTGATCTGTGATATGGATTTGTCAGTCGTCACGACCATGTACTGCTCTGAGCCTTACCTGGAGGAGTTTTACTGTCGGGTGAGCGCTGTCGTGCGCCAGTTTAGTGAGAACTACGAAATTCTGTTTGTCAATGACGGGTCGCCCGATGGATCATTGGAAGTTGCGTTGGGATTTTATGCACGAGATCCCAAGATCCGGGTGATCGACCTGTCCCGCAACTTCGGGCATCACAAAGCAATGATGACCGGCCTGGCTCATACACGAGGTGCTCTGGTATTTTTGATAGACTGTGATCTGGAAGAAGATCCTGAGTGGCTGTCTCTCTTCCTGAGCACAATGCGGAGCCAAAATGCAGATGTCGTATATGGGGTGCAGGATAGTCGCAAAGGTAATTGGCTTGAGCAAGTAACTGGTGATCTTTTCTACACACTGTTCAACTTGCTCTCCACTTATCCGGTGCCTCGAAACGTAACTACAGCGCGTCTGATGACGCAGCGTTACGTGAGGAGCCTTGTGCAGTATCTTGATCGAGAGGTATTTCTGCTTGGTCTTTGGACGATTACTGGCTATAAGCAAGTGCCTGTTCAAGTACGTAAACGATCCAAAGGTAACTCGACTTACAATTTCAAACGCAAGATTGCGGTGTTTGTGAATGCGGTGACATCGTTCAGTAACAAGCCGCTCACCTTCATCTTCTACCTGGGAATTACGATTTCCCTTCTTGCCGGTTCGGCAGCAGTTTACCTGGTAATTCAGCGAGTCTTCTTTGGCGTGTTTCTGTCAGGTTGGCCATCACTGATCGTTTCCATCTGGCTATTAGGTGGGTTGACCATTTTCTGCCTGGGCATTATCGGTATTTATCTCTCCAAGATTTTCACTGAGATAAAACAACGTCCCTATACAACCATTAGAGCGATTTACGAGCACGGTGCAAGCGACTATGACCTTCACAAACATTCTTGAATCCGTGAAGCAGTACTATTCTGCGAAGATTGCGACCCACGGAGCAACAGCCCAAGGGGTAGACTGGAACTCTGCGGAGTCTCAGTTGCTGCGTTTTGAGCAACTGCTGAAAGTGTGCGATCTGCGGCAACCCTTCTCGATCATCGACTATGGGTGCGGCTATGGTGCACTGCTTGGTTACTTATGGAGCCAGGGTGTGGTGATGAAGTATTATGGATTCGACATCTCGGAGTCAATGATTTCCAAGGCAAGGGAACTTTACGGGGAAAACGATAGAACTAAGTTTTACAGCGTTCCAGAATCATTGTCGAAGGCCGATTACACCGTTGCAAGTGGCATTTTCAACGTCAAGTTGCAGACCAGCGATGAAGAATGGCACGCCTATATGATAGATACGCTGGCAAAGATGGCAGATCTGAGTGTCAAGGGATTTTCCTTCAATGTTCTTACGTCGTATTCAAATCCAGAGCGGCGCCGGACTGACCTGTATTACGCCGATCCGCTGTTCTGGTTCGATCACTGCAAAAGGAGATATTCCAGGTTCGTAACGCTATTACATGATTATCCACTGTACGAGTTCACCATTCTGGTTAGAAAGGAGATATTCTGATGGCCAGGCTCGTTATCTTTGGCACTGGTGACATTGGAAAACTTGCATACTACTACTTCACACATGACAGCCCTCACGAAGTTGTTGCTTTCACAGTTGACCGGGCATATCGCCACGGCGACAATTTCCTCGATCTGCCCGTTGTTGATTTCGAAGAGGTCGTTGACCGTTATCCGCCTGCCGAGTACCAGATGTTTATAGCCATCAGCTACGCTAGGATGAATCGAGTGCGCGCCAGCAAATACGCGCAGGCCAAGGCGCTGGGCTACAAACTGGCGAGCTACATCAGCAGCCGTTGCACGTTTTTGACCGAATACGAGGTGGGTGACAACTGCTTTATCCTGGAAGACAACACGATTCAACCTTTCGTGCGAATTGGCAATAATGTAACACTATGGAGTGGAAATCATATCGGACATGAATCAACCATAGGGGATCACGTATTTATCGCCTCGCATGTCGTAGTCTCCGGACACTGCAATATTGGATCGTATTGCTTCATCGGCGTCAACGCCACCCTGCGTAACTCAATCACGGTCGCACCAGAAACCTTAATCGGCGCGGGCGCGATCATTATGAAAAACACGGTTGAGAAGGGTGTCTACATTCCGCAACATACTGATCTATTCCATAAGAAGAGCGATGAGATAAAGCTCTAGAGGAGTGTCTTATGAGGTGGCGTAAATTGGGTCTAGTATTTGTTCCGAATAGTGAATACTCATACCCATGGATGGCATCCCATGCTGCTAATCCAGTCGCAGAGAGGATTGGAGATTACGAGTTTCGAGTCTATTTCAGTTGTAGAGACGATCAGAACCGCTCTCATATCGGATTCGTAGAGTTTGACCTTCGTCGTCCACGGGAAACATTGCGTGTAGCCGAACAGCCCATATTATCACCGGGCGAGCCAGGCTGCTTCGATGATAGCGGAGCATCTATGGGATGCCTGGTAATCTATGAAGGGAAGCGATACCTATACTACTTGGGTTGGAATCTGGGAGTCACCGTACCCTGGCGAAACAGCATTGGTTTGGCCATCTCTGAGACCGATAATCTGGCATTTCGAAAGTACTCTATGGCTCCCATCATTGATCGCAATGAAGTAGACCCTTTCTCGTTATCCTATCCCTGGGTCATGCGTGACGGTTCGACCTGGAGGATGTGGTATGGCTCAAACTTGGGTTGGGGCAAACATCGTAGCGACATGAAATACGTCATAAAATATGCAGAGTCGAGTGATGGAATCCAATGGCATCGTGGTAACATCGTGGCGATTCCCCTACTTTATGAGGAGGAATGGGGAATATCGAGGCCATGTGTCATTCGTGATGGCACCACATACACAATGTGGTACTCCGTTCTACGAAGCAACATCTACCGAATTGGATATGCCGTGTCGCCCGATGCCATTCACTGGCAGCGAAAAGACGACGAGGTTGGGATTGAACCATCGGAGTCCGGCTGGGACTCAGAGATGATCGAGTATCCGTACGTCTTCGACCACGGTGGGAAGCGGTATATGTTGTACAATGGTAATGGTTTTGGAAGAACCGGCTTCGGTCTGGCTGTTCTTGACGAGTAATACTATGCAAAATACGGCACGCGATGAACTGATGGGTTACCTTTACATCCTTGGCACTATCTTCTTTACTGTCTATGGTCAAATCGTGCTGAAATGGCGGGTGGGTCAGGCTGGCGTTATGCCAGATGAACTCGTCGCTAAATTAGGATACGTTTTTCGGATGCTAGCCGATCCTTGGGTGATTGGTGGCTTATTCGGAGCATTTCTGGCGTTTATATGTTGGATGGGAGCAGTATCGAAGTTTGATCTGAGCTACGCTTATCCGTTTACCAGTCTATCCTTTCTCTTGGTGTTGATTTTCAGCGCAATCCTTTTTCGCGAGCCGATCACTGTCTCGAAGATCATTTCTTTGGGCTTGATAATTTCAGGATTGATTCTGGGTAGTCGTACATAATCACAGTATACCATTAAGCCCCGATGAATTCTAATGTGCCCATTTTTGAGTTACGAAGTCATCTTAGGCAACGCGATGGAAGACTCGCAAGGAAAGCACATGACACGATTAGTCACTTTCTGGCACAGCCTTGTATTGCCGTTGTTGTCTCTTCTCGCAAGCGGCATCATCGTCGCGGCAGCGATCCGGCATCTTCCATTCTCCGATCCGTCACCCGCGTTATTGTCGGGTTTGATCGCAACTGCTCTGCTAACCAGGGTTTTGCTGATCGTCCTTCCCAAGCTGGCGCAGGAATTGCAAGCCTGTGACCCATCTCTGCGCCAGCTGATCATTGGCTTGATAATAGGTGGTGCTATTATTGCATTCTTTTCCGTTCCGATGCCGCGTCCACTAACGTGGCGTTGGGGTGCTGGCCCACAAACCGGTGCTCCAGCGCTGACGTTCCCCGCTGCTAGCTGGGATGGAATCAATCGCTCAGTCATTGAGCTGCACGCAACCCATGATCCCGGCGCAACACCGTATGGCGTCTGGCGGGCGGTGGCGTCGCTTGATGAAGCGGCAGGCGTTCAACCGGCGCAGGTGGAGTTGTGGCTGACGCAGCCGTCCTGGGCGATAATCGACGCGACCACCGGCAGACCGCCGCCATCTGCAGACGGGGTTGATGTGGTGATCAGCGTGCAGCGTGGGCAGGATTTGCTGCTGGAACGCCGTATTACGCTCGATCCTCCGGCGACTCCTGAGCACGGGAGATGGCATCATGTTGTGCTGAACCTGCCGCCAGGCGCAGAGCGCCTTGCGGTTGAAGTGCAGATGCGGAGCACGCTCGATTATGATCGCGTTTGGATTACAGAAGCAGTTGTCCGTCCGACATGGAATGCTATTATCAATCAGGTGGCGCTTGTGCTAGTGATCACGCTGAGTGTATCCACCCTGGCGTTTGCGGGTCGTATGCCGCCTGTGATTAGCGTGTCTCGCCGCATCGAGGCATTCTTTTCGAGCTATGGATATCTGCTGTTCGGAGCGGCGTGCCTCTGGTTAGCTTATCTGCTGGTGTGGCAACGGGGGTTGTACTGGGATGACTGGTACATGGTATCTCTTGGACGGGACCCACTGACACTTGACTGGCGACCCCTGCCGCCTGTAGAGAGATTGCTCAAAGCCAGGCCGTTGACGTGGACACTTTTGCCATACCTTACTGCTCTGTTGTTGACAGATGAATTTCAGGTGCGTCTGCTAATGACCGCTTGTGCAGGTCTAAATGGATTTCTGCTTGGATGGCTTGTGTATCGTATACTACGTGCCAGGTTGCCAGCTGTGGTTACAGGTTGGCTTTTTCTGGTGCCAAACCATGTCCCATTGCTGACCCAAACTGCAGCTTATGTCTTTATGACCGGGTTTGTACTACTGACATTGCATGCCATTTGGAGCACTCTGGTCGTTGACAGGTTTCAATATGTCTGGTTATTGGGTGGGAATCTAGCATTGTTAATTGCGTTTATGTGGACTGAGGCGCCAGTAGGAATAGTCAGTGTAGTTCCAATCATGGGCGTCATATGCTATGCTCAGCAACCGAAAGCGAGGTGGCGTACGATTGTCTACCGAACAGTGCTGTGCATTACTACGCTAACTGCGATTATAGCTTCGTATGCCTTTTTGGTTACCACTTCATCATATTTGACGAAAACCCGAGGATTCACAACTGATATCTTAACAGTTGCATATCTAGCTGGGCGATGGTTGACCAATGCCTATCGATTTCTTATCAATCCGAGTAATCCAACTTCGTCATATCATTACATGATACTATCGCAAATAGTAGGACTAAATCACTTATTATCAGGTTTTGGATTCATACTTTTGTCGGGTATTAGCGTCATCTTGGCTCTGGTAGTCGTTAGTTGGAGGGGTTATTTGGTTCGATCTGGAGATATTACTCAAGAACTGCTTGTTTTAGTGCTTGGAATCGTTTGGTTCCTTACGGCATTTTTTCTCCCATACGTGTTTGTGCCAGCAC
>Ga0209691_1002178_pt1 | contig 10535 bp, 14 predicted proteins | sample YNPMSBMetaG_FD_187120 | JGI IMG/M metagenome (GOLD analysis project Ga0209691, IMG submission 187120) | Anoxygenic and chlorotrophic microbial mat microbial communities from Yellowstone National Park, USA - YNP MS-B MetaG (SPAdes) (version 2) ... | reverse complement strand
GCCGACCTCGGTGTACTTGGTGGCCTCGACCTTGAGGAACGGCGCCTGGGCGAGCCGGGCGAGGCGGCGGGCGATCTCGGTCTTGCCGCAGCCGGTGGGGCCGATCATCAGGATGTTCTTGGGCAGAACCTCGGCGCGCAGCTCCTCGGGAAGCTGCTGTCTACGCCAGCGGTTCCGAAGCGCGATCGCGACGGCGCGCTTGGCCTCCGCCTGGCCGACGATGAAGCGGTCGAGCTCGCTGACCGTTTCGCGCGGGGAAAGGTTCGTCATCGCAAGGTCTCCGGGAGGCGGGGGATCATGGCGTGGCCCCTCGCACCCTCCGGCGTGAGTGCCGCCCTCACGCTGGTCGGGCGGCGGCCCGCGACCAACGGGAGCGGGCCTCTCACGCCTGGGGGTGCGGTGGGAGGCTGCCCTCCCCCGCTATAGGGTTTCGACGGTCAGCCGGTCGTTCGTGTACACGCAGATCTCGCCTGCGATCGCCATCGCCCGCCGCACCAGCGCTTCCGCGTCCATGTCGTCGCGGTCGATCAGGGCGCGCGCAGCGGCGAGCGCATAGTTGCCGCCCGAGCCGATGCCGATGATCCCGTCCTCCGGCTCGAGCACGTCGCCATTGCCCGTCACGACAAAGCTTCGCCCCTTGTCGGCCACCGCCATCATCGCCTCGAGCCTTCGGAGGTAGCGGTCGGTCCGCCAGTCCTTGGCGAGCTCAACGCAGGCGCGCTCGAGCTGGCCCGGGAAGCGCTCGAGCTTCGCCTCGAGACGCTCGAGCAGGGTGAAGGCGTCCGCCGTCGCGCCGGCGAAGCCCGCGAGTACCGCGCCGCCGCCGATCCGCCGAACCTTGCGCGCATTCGCCTTCACCACGGTCTGCCCGAGGCTGACCTGGCCGTCGCCGGCCATCGCCACCTTCCCCTCCTTGCGCACGCAAAGGATGGTGGTGCCATGCCAGCCGGGGTCGCCCGGCCTTCCCGTCCCGTCCATGCCCTGATAGATGGCCTGCCCGCGGGCGGGCGGCAAGGAAGGGGGTGGCCGGGCTGCGGGCGAGGGCGTAGAACGCGCCGCATGACAGCCCCCGCCGTGCCCGTGCCGCCGCGACGCGCAACCCTCACCCGCGCCACTGCCGAGACGCGCATCACCGCGACCGTGGATCTCGACGGAGCGGGCCGCGCCGAGGTCGCCACCGGGATCGGGTTCCTCGACCACATGCTCACCGCCCTTGCCCGCCACGGCCTGATCGACATCGCCCTCACGGCCACGGGCGATCTCGAGGTCGACGCCCACCACACGGTCGAGGATGTCGGACTCGTGCTCGGCCAGGTGGTGGCGCAGGCGCTCGGCGACAAGCGGGGGATCACCCGCTATGGCGCCGCGCTCGTGCCGATGGACGAGGCGCTCGCCGAGGCGGCGGTGGACATCTCCGGCCGCCCCTTCCTCGCCTGGAACGTCGCCTTCCCCACCGAGAAGGTTGGCGCGCTGGACACCGAGCTCTTCGCCGAGTGGTTCCGCGCCTTCGCGGTCAACGCCGGCATCACGCTGCATGTCACGCTCAAGGCGGGAGCGAACAGCCACCACATCGCCGAGGCCTGCTTCAAGGCCCTCGCCCGCGCCTTGCGCCAGGCGATCGCGCCCGACCCGCGGGCGGCCGGGGCGATCCCCTCCACCAAGGGGGTTCTCTGAGACGATGCGGGCCGGCGGATGACCATCTGGACGGTTCATGCGCGTGGCGCGGGAGAGCCGGTGCTCGTGCGCGAGGGGTTCTCGCCTTGGGCCTTCCTGTTCGCCGCGCCGTGGTTCGCGCTCAAGCGCATGTGGCTCGTTCTCGTTCTCTACCTCGCCGGGTCCGCGATCCTCGGGGTCGCGCTCGCGCCGCTGCCGGAGGCGCTCGCAGGCGCCTGCGCCGTCGCCGTCCAGCTCCTGATCGGCTGGCACGCGCGCGACCTCGAGCGCTGGACGCTCGCGCGCAAGGGGTTCCGGATGATCGGCGTGGTGGCCGCGCGCGGCGGCGAGGACGAGGCCTATGCCCGGCTCTATGCGGCGCGGCCGGAGCTCCTCGCCTGGGCCAGGGCGGCCTGAGGGCGATGGCCTCCACCGTCGCCGTGATCGACTACGGTTCGGGCAACCTCCGAAGCGCGGCGAAGGCGCTCGACGCCGTCGCGCCGGCAGGGATGGAGGTGGCCGTCACGGCGGACGCGTCGGTGGTGGCGCGGGCGGGGCGGATCGTTCTTCCCGGCCAGGGCGCCTTCGCCGACTGTCTCGCAGGGCTCGCCGCGATCCCCGGCCTGCTCGAGGTTCTGGCCGATGCGGTGCGCCGGCGCGGCGTGCCGTTCCTCGGCATCTGTGTGGGCATGCAGCTTCTGGCCGACCGCGGGCTCGAGCACGGGGTGCACCAGGGCTTCGGCTGGATCGGTGGTGACGTGGTCCGGCTCGACACGCTCTGGGGCGGCACCGCTTCCCCCTTGCCGATCCCGCAGATGGGCTGGAACAGCCTCGCCTGGGACGGGGCGTCGCACCCGCTCCTGGAAGGGGTTCGGCAAGGTGACCATGTGTACTTTGTGCATTCCTACGCGCTCCGCGCCGCCGAGGAGGGGGACGTGATCGCCGTGACGGACTATGGCACCCCGATCACCGCCGCCGTGGCGCGGGGCAATGTCGCGGGGGTGCAGTTCCACCCCGAGAAGAGCCAGGGCGTGGGGTTGCGGATCCTTGCCAATTTCCTGCGCTGGTCGCCGTGAGCGCAGAGCTTGAGAAGGGTTTGAGGGAGGAACCGTGCCGTGGACGCTGAGACGACGCGCGAGGGCGAGGCGGGTCGGCGCGAGAGGGGCGCTGACACGCCGCGGCAGAATGCGCCGAGCCTCGCTGTGGAGCGCGTCACCGAACTCGGCGACGAGGCGATCGCCGAGCTCTGCGAGGCGGCGGCGGCCGCGATCATCGACGGCGGCGGCTTCGGCTGGGTCAAGCCGCAGCCGCGCGAGGTGCTCGCCCGCTACTGGCGCGGCGTGCTGCTCGTGCCCGAGCGCGAGCTGTTCGTGGCAAAGCTCGACGGGGCGATCGTCGGCGCCGCGCAGCTCGTCCGCCCGCCGCGCAACAACGAGGCGCAGGCCTTCGCCGCCACGATGATGCACTTCTTCATCGCGCCGTATGCGCGCGGGCACGGGCTCGCCCGCATGCTTGTCCGCCGGATCGAGGAGGGCGCGCGCGCGCTCGGCTACAAGGTCCTGAACCTCGATGTGCGCGCGACCCAGGCCTCAGCGATCGCTCTGTTCGAGTCGATGGGCTTTGTCCGCTGGGGAACCCACCCGGTCTATGCCCTGGTCGAGGGCGAGGTGATCGCCGGGCATTTCTACTACAAGCTGCTCGACGGCATGCCCGGTCGGAAGCGCAAGGCGAGACCCGGGGGCTGATGGGGCTGACCCTCTATCCGGCGATCGACCTCAAGGGCGGGGCCTGTGTGCGGCTTCGCCAGGGAGAAATGGACGCGGCCACCATTTATGCGGAAGACCCTGCCGCCCAGGCGCGCGCCTGGGCTGAGGCGGGGTTCTCCTGGCTGCACGTGGTCGATCTCGACGGTGCGGTGGCGGGCGAGAGCCGGAACGGCACCGCCGTGCGGGCGATCCTCCGCTCCGTCACCATCCCGGTGCAGCTGGGCGGCGGGATCCGAACCATGGCCGCGATCGAGGCTTGGCTCGAGGCCGGCGTCGCTCGGGTGATCCTCGGCTCGGCGGCGGCGAAGGACCCCCCGCTCGTGCGCGCGGCCTGCCGCCGGTTCCCCGGGCGGATCGTGCTCGGGATCGACGCGCGGAACGGCATGGTCGCGACCGAGGGCTGGGCGGCGACCTCCACCATCCCTGCGCTCGACCTCGCGCGCGCCTATGGCGACGCCGGCGCGGCGGCGATCGTGTTCACCGACATCGGCCGCGACGGCATGCTCACGGGCCTCAACCTTGCCGCGACCGAGGCGATCGCCCGCGCCGTGCCCATCCCGGTGATCGCCTCCGGAGGTGCGGCCTCGGTCGAGGACGTGCGCGCCGTGCGTGCCTCCGACGCGCCGATCGCCGGCATCATCCTCGGCCGCGCCCTCTATGGACGGCCGGATCACGCCCGCGGAGGCGCTCGCGGCCGCCGCCTGACCGCCCGGCTCGACGACCTTGCCACGTGTCGCGACGGCGTCGCCGCGGCGAGGCGGGTGCCGGGCTCCGTTACGGTTTTTTCGTTTGCAGCGCCGAGGCTCCGGGCGCATAGGCGAAGGTTCAGCCGCGCGCCGGAGTCGCCCGCTCGAGATGCTCACCGTCCGGATCATTCCCTGCCTCGACGTGAAGGACGGGCGCGTCGTCAAGGGCGTCAACTTCGGCAGCCTCCGCGATGCCGGGGACCCGGTGGAGCAGGCCGCCCTCTACGACCGGGAAGGCGCCGACGAGCTCTGCTTCCTCGACATCACCGCAAGCCACGAGCGCCGCGGCACGATCCTCGAGGTCGTCTCCCGCACGGCGGAGCGCGTGTTCATGCCGCTCACGGTCGGCGGCGGGGTGAGCGAAGTCGAGGATTTCCGACGCCTCCTGCTCGCCGGGGCGGACAAGGTAAGCGTCAATTCCGCCGCCGTCGCCCGGCCGCGGCTGATCGCCGAGGCGGCGGCGAAGTTTGGCAGCCAGTGCGTGGTGGTCGCGATCGATGCCCGCCGCCGGGCGGACGGGTCCGGCTACGAGGTCGTCACCCATGGCGGGAGGAGGCCAACGGGGATCGATGCGGTCGCCTGGGCCGTCGAGGCCGCCGCGCTGGGTGCGGGCGAGATCCTGCTCACCTCGATGGACCGTGACGGAACCGGGGCGGGGTTCGACCTCGCCCTCACCCGCGCCGTGGCCTCCGCCGTGCCGGTTCCCGTGATCGCCTCGGGCGGGGTGGGCAGGGCGGAGCATTTCGCCGAAGGGGCAAAGGCGGGTGCGACCGGGCTGCTCGCCGCGAGCGTATTCCATTTCGGACAGATCACGATCGCCGAAGCCAAGCGCGCGGTGGCACGCGCGGGGCTTCCGGTTCGGCTTCCGCGCGAGGCCGCCTGAGCATGGCCAAGCCGCCGAAGAAGGCCGGGAAGAAGACCGAGAAGAAGGGGGCGGCCAAGCGCGCCCAAGCCGCCGCCCCGCGCCCCGCCGTACCGCCGCCGTTGCCGGGGCCGGACGGGGCGATCCTCGACCGGCTGTGGGCCACCGTCCTCTCCCGCCGCGGCGCCGACCCCGAGCTCTCCCACTCCGCACGCCTGCTCGCCCGCGGCACCGCCAAGGTGGCGCAGAAGTTCGGCGAGGAGGCGGTGGAGGCGGTGATCGAGGCGACGCGCGGCAACCGCTCCGCCTTGATCGGCGAGAGTGCGGATGTGCTGTACCACCTCATGGTGGTGTTGGTCGATGCCGGCATACGCCCCGAGGAGGTGTGGGCCGAGCTCGAGCGCCGCGAGGCGATGAGCGGCATCGACGAGAAGGCGTCGCGCGCCCGCCCGCTCACGCTCTCCGCCGTCGCCCGTCGTCTCCCTCCGCGGGGGCGCAGCACGAAGCTCTGGTAGCGGGGTTTGCCGGCGCGCGGGCGGCGGTGCACTCTCGCGCCCGACCACGCCCACACGACGCACGGGAGCAAGTCGATGCCCGTCTCTGGCCTGCCGCCCTATGATCCCTCGAACGTGTTCGCGCGCATCCTCCGCGGCGAGGTCCCCTGCCGCAAGGTGGCCGAGAACGACCATGCCCTCGCCTTCCATGACATCGCCCCGCAGGCGCCGGTGCATGTGCTCGTGATCCCGAAGGGAGCCTACGTGTCGCTGTCGGATTTCGCCGCCAACGCGACGGAGGCCGAGATCGCCGGGTTCTGGCGTCTGGTCGGCCAGGTGGCGAAGGAGCTCGGCCTCGAGGCGGGCGGCTATCGCGTGCTGTCGAACATGGGGGTGCACGGCCACCAGGAGGTGCCGCATTTCCACGTGCACCTGTTCGGCGGCCGCCCGCTCGGTCGCATGCTGCCGCGCGAGGCGCTTTAAGGCGAGGCCGTGGCGGCGCTTTGGCGCGGCCGCAACGGTGCTGCGCGTTGCGCTAGCGGCTTCGCGGCCGTTCTTGAACCGATCGCGGATCGTTCGCAGGATCGGGCCATGCGCCGCGCCCCTGCCGCTCTCGCCCTCGCGCTTCTGTTCGCCGCGCCCGCCTGCGCGCCGGTCGTCTCGCCCCAGGCGCTGGCGCTGAAGGCCGGTGCCGCCGTCGGCAGCATGGCGCTGCAGGACCGTGGCCTCGACGGCGCGCTCGCCGACAACGCGCTCGCGCTTGCGATCAACGAGGCCTGGCTCGGCGCTGACCCGGCGATCTTCCGCAAGGTCTCGACCTCGATCCACGACGGCGTGGTGGTGCTCACCGGATCGGTGCGGTTCCGCGCCACGGCCGAGCGTGCCGAAGAGCTCGCCCGCAGGGTCGCGGGCGTGCGCGAGGTGGTCAACCACATCAAGGTGGAGGAGGAGGGCTACGGCCTCGGCACCGCTGCCGCCGACCGCTGGATCACCCTCCGTCTCCGCTCGGCCTTGACCTTTGCGCCCGACGTCAACGCGGTGAACTATGCGATCGACACGGTGTCGGGCACCGTGGTGCTCTCGGGTGTTGCGCGCGACCAGGAGGAGGTGGACCGTGTCGTGTCGCTTGCCCGGTCGATCCCCGGGGTGAAGGCGGTGGTGACGGTGCTCAGGCTTCGCTCCGAACCGGCGTCCCGTGCCTTCGCCGATGCCTCCGCCGCGCACCCTGCGGCGGCCTCGGTGCGCGCAGGGGCGCCCCCTTCGCCGTGACGCCGGAGGAGGTGAAGGCGCGCAGCCGTGCCGCTCTCGAGGCCCTCGGCGCCCTGCCCGACGAGCGGATCGACCTCGCCGAGGCCGCTCTTGCCTTCGCGCGGATCGACCTGCCGGAGGAGGACCCCGAGCCTGTGGTGCGGCACATCGCCCTTCTTGCGCGGGAGGCGGGCGTCTTGCCGCGCGCCGGGCCGGCGGAGAGCGCGCGTGCGCTGCGCGACCTCCTCGCCGTTCGCCACGGCTACCGCGGCGATTCCGAGACCTATGACGACCCCGCCAACGCCAACCTGATCCGCGTCGTCGCGCGCCGGCGCGGCCTTCCCGTCGCGCTCGGGATCCTCTGGCTCAAGGCCGCCGAGGCCGCCGGAGTCGAGGCCTGGGGGATCGACTTCCCGGGCCATTTCCTCCTCGGCGTCGGCGGGGCGGGGGCGGGGCAGGGCTTCGTGGTCGTCGATGTGTTCGACGCCGGCGCCCTGCGCACGGAGGAGGAGCTCGCGCGGATGCTCGGGAGCTTCCTCGGCCCCGGCACCCTGCTCGGCCCCGAGCATCTGAGGCGGATGACGCGGCGCCAGGTCCTGCTTCGGCTTCAGAACAATCTGCGGCTTCGCCGCGCCGCCGCCGGCGATCTCGAAGGCGCGCTCACTGCCGCCGAGGACATGCTGAGGGTGGCGCCCGAGGCCGGGTCGCTCTGGCGCGAGGCGGCGCTGCTTGCCGAGGCGCTCGAGCGGCCGCGCACCGCGCTCGCTGCCTGGGAGCGCGCGGCCGCTCTCACCGGCGAGGACGAGGCGGTGGCGGCGCTGGCGCGGCTTCGGGTTCGGCTGAACTGAGGGCGTTGCCTCTCGCCCGTGCCGCGACGGTCAGGGCCTGCCGCTTCCTCAGCAAGGCTCCGCTTCGCCCGGGTTCGCTCCACCCCCCGCCCGCTCCGGCTCCAGCTCCGGCTGGCCGAGCAGGCCTTCGGCGCGGGCCAGAGCGAACAGGTCGGCGGTCGCCTCAGCGGGTGCGACGCGGCAGAAGGGCGGCAGCATGTGGCCCGCCAGCCCGTCGATCAGCGCGAGCAGGCGCCGCGCCGCCCCGGCGGGATCCCGCGCCGTCATGCTCCCCTCCGCCACGCCGCGCCGGATCAGCGCCTCGACGCGCGACTGCCAGGCGAGCATCAGTTCGCGGCAGGCCTCGGCGATCTCGGGGTCGTCGCGCGCGACCGTCCAGGCGTCGAACCAGGTTCGCCACGTGTCGTCGGTCGCATCCGTCAGCACATCGGCGAGGAAGCGTCGGAGCGTCTCGGCCGCCGACAACCCCTCCTCCATGGCGAAGGCGGAGGCGAGGTCGCGCTCGGCGATCCGGGCAAAGGCGGCGGCCCTCAGCGCCCGGGCTGACGGGAAGTAGTGGAACAGGATGCCGACCGAGAGGCCGAGCCGGCTGGTGACGTCGCGCGTCGTCCAGGACTCGAGCCCGTTCTGCAGGATGGCGGCGCAGGCCGCCTCGAGGATCTCCTCGCGCCTGTCCTCGGCCGGCTTGCGTGCCGTCATCCTTGCACCCTTGACTCGACACCCCGTGTTGAGCGTATGTTCATTTGAGCGTTTGATCAACGCTTCCTGATGGAGTTTCCCCTTGTCCTCCCGCCATGACGTCGTGGTCATCGGCGCCGGCTTCGCCGGGCTGGCCGCGGCGCAGCTGCTCGAGTCGGCCGGCTGCCGCGTCTGTCTGATCGAGGCCCTGGCCCGTCCGGGTGGGCGTGCGGAGACGGTCACTGGCGTCGATGGCCGGCCGTGGGACGCCGGGGCTCAGTTCATCAACGGCGACATGCGCCGCGTGCTCACGCTCGCCCGGCGCTTCGGGCTCGGCCTCGTCGCCGCTCCCTTGGGCGGGCGGCCGGCGCTGCACGCCCCCGGCGCGGGCGAGGCGCAAAAGCGGCTCGCGCTTGCCGAGGCAGAGGCCTTCGAGGCCTCCGTTCCGTCCGACCCCGCACGCATCCCAGCCGACGCCTCGCTCGCCGACCTCGTGGTGGCCGAGCGCCTTTCGCCGCTCGGCCGCGCGACCGTTCTGTCGGCCATCGCCGAGCTCACCTCTGCCGCGCCGGGCGAAGTCTCCGCCGCCTGGGCGGCCTCGGGGGACGCGCGCTACGGCTCCGATCGCGGCGATGTCGAGTTCTTCCTCCGCGAGGGCTTCGGCAGGCTCGCCGAGGCGTTGGCCGCGTCGCTGCGCGCCCCGCCTCTCCTCGGCACGCCCGCGCTCGGCCTCGCGGTCGAGCGCGCGGGCGTGGCGGTGGCCACACCGCGCGGGGAGATCCGCGCCGCTGCCGCCCTTCTCGCCCTGCCGCTTCCGGTCGCGGCGCGGCTTCCGGCGCAGGGCCTGCCGCCGGAGGTGCGGATGGCGCTCGCCGGGTTCCGCGCCGGCGCGGTGGTGAAGCTCGCGCTGCGCTATGCCGAGCCGTTCTGGCGCTATGGCGGGTTCTCGGGAACGCTCCGCTCGGCCGTGCACCAGGGCCTCTGGTTCGGCGACACGACCGCGGGCGAGGGCGGGGTGCTGACGGCGCTCGCCGGCGGGCCGCTTGCGCGCCGCCTCGCCGCCATGACGCCGGCGGATCGTCTCGCCTTCGTGTCGGCCGCTGTGGCCGAGGGCTTCGGCGGTGCCCCGCCCGTTCTGTCGTCGGACGAGCGTCTGTGGCTCGACCACCGCGCCTTGGGCGGCGGCTACTCGGCCCATCTCGCCGCCGGCGCCTCGCCCGACGCCGAGGCCGCGCTCGCCGGGCTCGACGCCCCGGTGGCCTTCGCCTCGACCGATCTCGCGCCCGAGTTCCCGGGCTTCGTCGAGGGCGCTCTCGCCTCGGGCGAGGCGGCTGCGTCGCGGCTGCTCGCCCGCCTCGGCGCCACCCGCGCCACCCCCCTGCTCGCGGCCTGATCGAGGCTTGCGCGGCCGGGCGGGGGCGGCCACCGTTGCCGGCGCAACGGGAGAAGCGCATGGACCGGTCACTCGCCGTCGCGATCCAGATGGATCCGATCGAGAGCATCAACATCGACGCCGACAGCACCTTCGTGCTCGGGCTCGAGGCGCAGGCGCGCGGGCACAGGCTGTGGCACTACCTGCCGCGGCATCTTTCCCTCTCTGCGGGCCGGGTGGTGGCGCGAGCGCGCCCGCTCGCGCTTCGCCGCGAGCCGGGCAATCATTTCACCCTCGGCGCGTGGGAGGAGCTCGACCTCGCGACCATGGACGTGGTGCTGATGCGCCAGGACCCACCCTTCGACATGGCCTACATCACTGCGACCCACATTCTCGAGCACATCCACCCGCGAACGCTCGTGGTGAACGATCCGGCGGCGGTGCGAAACGCTCCCGAGAAGCTCTACGTGACGCATTTCCCCGACCTGATGCCGCCCACCCTGATCACGGCCGACCCGGCGCAGATCGCCGCCTTCCGGCGCGAGCACGGCGACATCATCCTCAAACCCCTGTTCGGCAACGGCGGCGCTGGCGTGTTCCACATCCGGCCCGATGACCGCAACCTCAACGCGCTTCTCGAGCTGTTCACGGAACGGTCGCGCGAGCCCTTGGTGGTGCAGCGCTATGTTCCTGAGGTGCGTTCGGGCGACAAGCGGATCATCCTCGTCGACGGCGAGCCCTTGGGCGCGATCAACCGCGTTCCGGCGGAAGGCGAGGCGCGGTCGAACCTCCATGTCGGCGGCCGGGCAGAGCCCACGACGCTCTCCGACCGCGAGCGGGAGATCTGCCAGCGGCTCGGGCCGGCCTT
>Ga0209691_1002177_pt1 | contig 10535 bp, 10 predicted proteins | sample YNPMSBMetaG_FD_187120 | JGI IMG/M metagenome (GOLD analysis project Ga0209691, IMG submission 187120) | Anoxygenic and chlorotrophic microbial mat microbial communities from Yellowstone National Park, USA - YNP MS-B MetaG (SPAdes) (version 2) ... | reverse complement strand
AAAAAATTAAATCTTGGATACCAAAAAAATTCAGATATCACAATAAAAATAAGTAACAAAAAATCTTTTTTAAAAATACAAATTTTACTATCGCTTGTTTGATTTATAAACATAAACACATTTATAAAAACCTATCTTAGAATTAACTAAAATAAAATATAAAATAAAAGATATAAATTGAGAAATTATTAAAGAATAAAGAATAGAATATAATTTCCCTCCAAGCAAAAAATAATTTAAAACATAAGATAAAATGAAAATTAAATTAACAATAATAAAAACTTTAGAATTTTTATCTGCAATTAATATCATATCAAAAGGAGCTTCGAAAAATAATATAAAAGACCAAAACATAAAAAAAACAAACATTTTTTGAATATTAAATATATCATTTTCTGAAATATTAAACGAAATTATTTTTAAAATGTAAGGAAGTAAAAAATACACTATAATAAATATGATCATTAACAAAGGAGAAAATATTTTTAAATAGTTAAAAACATCATTTTTTATGATTTCTTTATTATTACGAGAAATATTATATGAAATTCTAGATTGTAAAATTCTATTTGAAGGGCCAGTAATAATATTTTGTAATGCCAAAGCAATACGTTGAGCATAATAAAATTGAGAAATATAACCAGATTCTAAAGAAGAAAGAAAATTATTTGTAAAAAAAGGTAATCCAAAATTATTTATATTATGGCCAAATCTTATACCAATACTATTTATTATAAACATATAACCATAATTATGATAAAAACAAAATTTAATTCGATAATTTAAAAATATTTTAATTAAATAAAAATAGATTAAAGATGTTAGAATATAACCTAAAACCGACAGTTTAATCATAATAATTAAATCTAAATTATAAAATAAACATAACAATAAAGAAACAAATATAAATAAAATTGGAAGAATGGAAGATATGTATGAATATAATATTTTTGATTCAGCTATAAATAATGTAGAAAATATGTAGTTAATAGGCATGCATAAAAGTATATACTTATACCAATAAAAATAATTCTTTAATATAGCAAATCTTTCACCACTTAGATTATATACAAATAATTTAATAACGTAATCCATACAAAGGCTAATAATAATAAAAGACAACACTCCTATTACAAAAGAAACAGTAAAAGCAAAATAATAAAAATTTTCAGCGAGTTTAACATCTTTAAATTTTGAATCATTATAAAAATACATAAATTGTTCAATCGGTAATAATTGAATAAGATATATAGCAGAAAAAATTGTTATTAATAAAAAATACATATCTGTTTCTTTTGAAACTCCAAATATTTTGATCAACAATATTAAATTTAAGAAATTTATAACAACCTGTAAGATAAGAATTGTATTATATTTCAGATTAAACATAATAACCTTTTACCTTAAATTCATTTAATGTGATAAATTTTCTATCTCTCTCTGAAATAATAGGTCTTTTACATGGCCAATCAAAGTTTATAGAACTCCATAAAATTCCAGTATCGAAATTAGGATTATACACTGTAGAAGTTTTATATAACATTATGGCCTTATTAGATAATGTATAAAAACCATGTGCAAAACCTTTTGAAATATAAATAATATTTGCTTTTTCTGATGAGAGTTCTAATGAAATAACCTTTCCAAATGTGCCTGAATTTTTTCTTATATCCACTACAACATCCAGAACTCTACCATATATACAATAAACTATCTTATTATGATCAAAAGGAGGAAACTGAAAGTGCATTCCTCTTAACACATTTCTTTTCGAAACTGAATAATATTCTTCTTTAAAATCTGTATCAAGTCCTATTTTTTTAAATTCATCATAATGAAAAGTTTTTATAAATAATCCTCTATTATCCTGATGTATATGAGGAACAAGTTCATAAACGCCTTTTATTAATTCTCTTACTTTAAACACTATTTCTCCTATTAAATACACTGAAATAATATTTGGATAAATTATCCCAAAATAAATCTTCTTTATAATTTTTAATAATTTTAAACATATTATCAGTATTAAATCTCTTTAATGGCTCAGAAAAATCTTTTTGCTTTTCTGTTTTAAATTTACAATTTATTTTTAACCTTCTTGATAATTCTATCGCCACTTTTTCTGCAAATTTTTTATTACTACTAATATATCCAGAAGGGGCAATCTTAAATATATAGTTGCCTTTTAAATTTTCTTTTACCAAATAAGAATAACTTATTGCTAATAAATCTACAGGAATATTATCTCTTATATAGGATGGAGTTTTTATTAAAGGTACTTTATTATTTAACCAATTATCCGCTAAATAGGAAGTAAATTTATAATCTTCATATGGACCAAATGGATTTGGAATTACAAATTTAGATAAATTTATGTTATTGATTTTAGAGTAATAATTAAAAATTTTATATGCTAAAGTTTTAGCTAAACCATAAGGTGAAACAGGAAAATTAGATTTTTTACCACCCTCACCCTCTTCAAAATAAGTACCAGTTAAAATTATACTATTACATTCCTTCTTTCTGATAATATCAAACAATTGCGAAACATTTCCAACCGAGATTAATAAAGCTTCAGATATATTATAATTTTGGCTTTTATAATCCTTGGTGTAAAAAAAATGATGTGAAAAAATATTAAATTCTATATCTTTAATTAATTCAAAAAAATCTTTACTTCCATAATCTATATTCAAATATACTTCAAAATTACCTTTCAGATCAATCAACCTTTTTTTCCTCACTTCATCAGACGGATTAGATTCAAATTTATTTAATACAATAATAACATCAAAACCATCTTTTTTTAATTGATTTACTATCCAATAACCAGTAAAAGATGAAGCACCGGTAAATAAAATTTTCATATTTTTATTTCTCTCTGTTTTAAATCTGTATATTTATCTGCTGCAAAATGTGTTAAAACAAGTTTTTTTGAGTTACTCTCTATTGCTATTCTTTTGGCAAGTTCTGGATTTAAATGCGGCCAGTTATTATTTATTTCTCCAGGTAAATATGAACACTCTGTTATTAATATATCGCTATCTTTTGCAAGCTCTATTGCATTTTTACAGTATCCAGTATCTGAAATAAAAGTTATAATTTTATCTTCAATTTCAAATCTAAAGCCAAGCGTTGGAACTGAGTGTTTTAATGGCAAGTATTTTAATTTAAATGGTAATTTTAAATTATTATTAAGTTCTATAATTTTGGCTTTGTAATTTAGACAGTTTATTGGAACGGTATAATCAGAAGATAATATTCTATTTAATTTATTTTTTAAGCCCTTTTTTATAAGTATATAAAGCCCTTCTTTAAAATTAAATTTAGCAAGTAAATGTAGACCACATATATGATCTAAATGCAGGTGACTTATAAAAAGATAAGATGACTTATTAAAATCACAATATTTATCCAACCGTCTTATTCCAAATCCAGCATCAATTATTATATTAAAATCTTTTCCTTTTATTAAAGTGCAAATGGTATTACCAGTTTCAGTATCATACCAACCATTTGTGCCTAAAAAAAATACCTTTATTTCACTTTCTTCTATTTCCATTCCATCATATGCTAAAATAAGTTTTAAATTTTTATTTTCCATTATAACTCCTGATATTCATTTATCTGTTTTACACATATATCAAGTGGTTTTTCCCCACTTCTATAAAGATTAACCCACTCCGCAATCTTATCAAGCGCTCTCTCTAAATCCCATTTATTTCTCCAACCAAGTTCCTTCTTTGCTTTCTCAGGATTTAAAACTAATAACTTTGCTTCATGTGGGTGTTTTCCTTTTTCGATTTTATATCCCTTGTTAGGTTTAATTTTTGAAAGCAACCTTTTAACTATCCATTCAACAGTTTTTAAATCTTTTTCATCAGGTCCAAAATTCCATGCACCTGCATATTTATCACCTTCTATATACATCTTTTCACATAAAATCATATATCCATTTAAACTTTCAAGCACATGCTGCCATGGCCTTATTGAATATGGATTTCTTATAAAAACTTTTTCCCTATTTAAAACCGCTCTTATTATGTCCGGCACCAACCTATCTTTTGCCCAATCACCACCACCTATAACATTACCAGCACGGGCAGAAGAAACTATTGGAGGATTGGAGGATTGGAGGATTGGAGGATTAGAAGACTGGAGGAGCAGAGGATTAGAGGATTGGAAGATTGGAAGATTAGAAGTATTATTGAAAAAAGAGGAACGGTAGGCGGATGTAACAAGTTCGGAGCAGGCTTTGCTTGATGAATACGGGTCATAGCCACCAAGTGGATCTGTTTCCACATATCCTTTAAGTGTTTCTTTATTTTCATAAACCTTGTCAGTTGTTATATTTAATAAAACCATTGGTCTATGGTATTTTCTTACCGACTCAAATAAATTTACCGTTCCCATAACATTTATTTCATATGTCTCCCTTGGAATTATATACGAATCCCTTACAAGTGGCTGGGCTGCCATATGAATTATAATTTCCGGCTTTATTCTTTTTATCGCTTTTGAAAGTTTATCATAATCCCTTATATCTGAAATAATATTTTCTTCTAATAATTTATATACTTTTGCCTGTTCAAATAATGATGGTTTTGTCGGTGGCTTTAATGCATATCCATAAATCTTTGCTCCTAAAATAGACAACCATATACTTAACCAACTTCCTTTAAATCCTGTATGACCGGTAATAAATACTCGCTTGCCAAACCAGAAACTGGAGGACTGGAGAACTAGAGGGCTGGAGGATTGGGAAATTAGAGGATTAGAGGATTGGAGGATTAGAGGATTGGAAGAGCAGTGTTTATTCATATGACTCCTTTAAACTTTTTCTGAGAGAATTAAGCATCTTTGCTAAAGTTTCAATTTGGGAATAAATCGATGATATGTCATTTAAATATCCCAACTCTTGTGATAAAGTTAAAATTGCTTCAACTTCATATAAAGATCCATATGAAATATTTATAAAATTAGAAAACTCTTTTGCTCCTTTTCTACTCTTACCTTCAGCTATATTTAAAGCAACAGATATTACCGCACGCCTAATTTGTAATTTTAAATTGTATTCTTCACTCTTTGGAAATTTTTCACTCAATTTATATATATCTTTAATCAATTCTACACTTTTTTTCCAAACTTCAAGTTGTTTATATGAAAATTCTTGCATATATTCCTTCACCTTTCATCTAATCTTCTAATCCTCTATTCCTCTAATCTTCTAATCCTCTAATCCTCTGATCTTCCATCAATCTTTCCACAATTTCCATGGGGCTTTACCTGTATTCCATAGATTTTCAAGCTCCATTTTATCTCTTAAAGTATCCATACATTTCCAAAATCCTCTATACCTATATGCACATACCTTACCATCTTTAGTAAGATTCTCTAACGGCTCTCTCTCCCAAATACTTTCATCACCTTTTATATAATTAAATATCTCGGGCTCAAGTACAAAAAATCCTCCATTTATCCATGCACCATCACCTTTAGGCTTCTCCATAAAAGAATAAACTCTGCCATCATCGCTCATCTCTATTGCACCAAACCTTCCACTTGGTTGAACTGCTGTAACTGTCACCGCTTTCCTATTTTTCTTGTGAAACTCAAGTAAATCATTTATATTTATATCACTTACACCATCCCCGTATGTAAGCATAAATGTTGAATTTATATATTTCTCTATTCTCTTTATCCTTCCACCTGTCATCGTATTTAAGCCAGTATCTATAAGCGTTATCTTCCACGACTCTGCCTTGGAGTGATGAACATCGATTTTGTTATTTTTTATATCTATTGTAACATCACTCTGATGTAAAAAATAATTTGCAAAATACTCTTTTATCATATATCCTTTATATCCAAGACAGATTATAAAATCATTAAATCCATAATACGAATATATCTTCATTATATGCCACAAAATTGGCTTACCACCTATCTCCACCATTGGCTTAGGTCTTAAATCTGTCTCCTCACTTAATCTTGTTCCAAAACCACCAGCAAGAATAACCACTTTGATAGAGGACTGGAGGATTAGAGGACTGGAGGAATGGGGACTGGAAGATTGGAGGATTGGAGGATTAGAAGATTGGCGTTTTTTAGGCATAGAATCTCCTTATTTTAATTTTTGGGTTATAAAACTCTCTAAAACTTCTGACAGATATAATATCATTTCATCAGTAAGACCAGGATATGTTCCTAAAAAAAATGTATTGTTCATAACGAAATCTGTATTTTTTAAATCACCTATAACTCGCTTCTCTATATCCTTATATGCCGGTTGTTTTATCAAATTACCTCCAAATAAATTCCTTGTTTCAACCCTGTTTAGGGAAAGATAATTTACAACTTCGTTCCTCGTAAATGGTGCATTCTCTTTCACTGATACAGGAAAAGCAAACCACGATGGATCTGAATTATCACTCGCTTTAGGTAAAATAAAGAAATCCTTCCACTTTCCAAAAACTGTTATCCATTTATTAAAATTTTCTTTTCTTCGCTTTATAAATTCAGGTAACTTTTCAAGTTGTGCAACACCTATTGCTGCCTGCATATCAGTAACCTTCAAGTTATATCCTATATGCGAATAAACATATTTATGATCATATCCATATGGCAAATCACCATATTTACCACTAAACCTTTTACCACAGGTGTTATTTTCTCCACCCTTACAGTAACAATCCCTTCCCCAGTCCCTTAATGATATTACTGATCTTGCTATTAAATCATTATTAGTAAATACTATACCACCTTCGCCCATCGTTATATGATGTGCTGGATAAAATGAACAACTCGCTACATCTCCAAATGTACCTACATTTCTATATTCTCCATTATAAAAATATCTACTTCCAAGTGCATCACAACAATCCTCAACCAACCATAAATCATACTTCTTAACCAACTTCATAACTTCCTCTATATTAAATGGATTTCCAAGTGTATGCGCTATCATTATTGCTCTTGTCTTTTCGTTAATTGCTTTCTTTAATTCATCTATATTAATATTATATGTCCCTATTTCAACATCGACAAATACTGGTATAAGCCCATTTTGAATTATAGGATTTACTGTGGTTGGAAATCCTGCAGCAACCGTTATAACTTCATCACCTGGTCTTAGGCGCTTATCCCCAAGTAAATGACTTGTTAACGATGTTAAAGCAAGTAAATTCGCTGATGAGCCAGAGTTGGTAAGCATAGCATATTCTACACCTACAAACTCTGCAAAGCGAAACTCAAACTCCTCGCTATATCTACCACTTGTAAGCCAAAAATCTAATGATGAATCTACTAAATTCTTTAATTCTTTATCATCAAATACCCTTCCAGCATACCTCACATAATCACTACCAGGTTTAAAACTTTTATTCCCAAATTTTAACCTATAGTATTCTTCAACCATATCAAGGATTTTTTTCTTTACCTCTTCTGCTCTATCATTCATCATCGCCTCCCAAAATTACCACTCGTCTATTATTATCCTTTCATTTCCAATACCATTAAGTAAAAATTTATTCTTAAAATTCTCTATCATTAAAGGTGGTCCTGAAATAAAATATTTGCTTCTATCATAAATTTTGATTTCTTCAACTATTTTATCTATATCCATCATCCCTAAAACAACCTTTAAATCAATCTTATTTCTAATACTTTCAAGAAATTCTCTATATAAATAAAATTTCTCTCCCCTTATTCCATAATAAAGATGTATTTTAAATTTTAAATTACTTACATTCTTTTTTAAAAATGAAATGAATGGTGATATCCCAGTTCCGCCTGCTATTAAAAATACATCATCATCTTCTTTCACATAGTTCTCTATTATAAAATCTCCATATGGAAGCTTTACCCACACTTTTCGACCTTCTTTTAACTCAGCACTCATCCTTTTTGTATATATACCTTTTACGCTGTATACTATTTCAATCTCTCGACTTCCAGGTAAAGATGCTATCGAAAATACTCTCGACTCTGGCCAATAACCATTTGAAGGTTCATACTCATCTAAAGTTAAATGTAAAAATTGTCCAGGTCTGAATTTTATCTCCCTATCCGAATCAAAAAATACCTGATAAATCCCTTCACCATATGATATTATTTCGCTAACCCTACAATTTAACTTTATTGGATTTGGCATAGTTAAATATTTTTCAAAATCCTTTTTATTTTATATTTATTAAATTTTACAAAAAACTCATCATTTATAAAAACAAAATCCTTAATTTTTGAAATCATAAAAATATTTTAGCAAAAAAGTTATTTAATATTTTTTTTGAATTTTAAGTTAAATTTATCTTTTATTTATTTTTGTTTTCAAATGAAAATTTACAAAATAAAGCCGATCGTTTGGATTTTGTTAATTTTTTGGTTTTTAATTTTGATTTGTGATAATTATTTTAAAATTGAAAAATGAAATTTGCAACTACATTAAATATGCAAAGTTTGCACTTTGCGGCTAGAAATAGATAATTGCAAAGTAAACTTTGCAACTACAACAAATCCCCCCTATATATCCTCCTTTAATTAAAGGGGGAAAAGAAGGGGGATTTTGTATACGCTACAATAGATGAGCAAATCTAACGCTTTGCTGCTACAAATAGGATAATTACAAATAAATCCCTCTTGGTCTCCCCCGATTTTACGTCGGGGGGAGAGAAAAAGCAAGGCTAAAGCCTTGCCCTACAATAAATCCCCCCTATCCCTGCTTTGGTAAAAGGTGAAATAAAAGGATTTAAATTGATACAATGGGATTTTTTTATCTTTAGAAAAATTTTTAATAGAAATACTCAAAAATTGGTTTTCTATTTAAAAAGGAGCTGTAATTTCAAAAATTAAATTTTTGATTTCTTTCTTATAAGGAATTGAAACAGGAGAGATTATAAAATTTTTTCCTTTCGGATATAACTCCCTGAATTTTTTAACTGCTTTTATAGATATATCCTCTGCATCCCATTTACATTCAAATATGTCAATATTTTCTCTGTCTCTTTGTATTACAAAATCAATTTCATTTCCTGATTTATCCCTCCAGTAACATATATTTAGATATGGATTTGTCGCAATAAGCCAATCAAGAACTATATGTTCCCATAAAAGACCTTTATCGCTGTCTCTTAATGGATACCAGTTTTTAAAAAAACTTACAAACCCTGTATCAAATGAGTATATCTTTGGCATTCTAACAATTTCTTTTTTACTTTTTGCAAAAAATGGACGGACAATTCTAATAACTCCGGTTAATTCAAGAATTCTCATATAATTTCCAGCTGTTTGTCTTGCTATTTGAACTTCTGATGAAACCTTTGAAATCTCAAGCATACCACCGCTTTGAACCATCAAATACTCAAAAAAAATGTTAAATTTATGGTAATCTTTTAAACCAAACAATTTTTGAATATCTCTTGAAAAAAATGAATCGCTCCATTCCTTGTAAAAAGAAAAGTCTTTTTTTTCTAACATCATTGCAGGTGGCAGGCCACCATTTAAAAGACGCCTTTCAAGTGAAACATTAAATTTATCAAGTTCATTATACAAAACAGGTAAAAGATGAACGTTTCTTTTTCTTCCTGTAAGAGTGTCTCGAAATTTTTTGCCAGCAAAAAGGGTTGATGAGCCAGTAACAAGAAATTTGAGATGAGAAAACATATCTGCACCGATTTTAAGAATACGAGCAGGATCTTTAAGTTGATGTATTTCATCAAAAACAATAATCGGTTTTTCACAGTTTTTAAAGAATAATTCCGGCTTTTTTAAAATGTCATTTGAAACTGGAAGATCACAATCTATATAAACACAGTTATCTCCACAAACAAGTTTTGATAAAACTGTCTTCCCAACCCTTCTAACTCCACTAAGCCATACAATAGGAGCTTTATTCCACTCTTCTTTTATTCTATTTTCCCAAAAATCTCGCCTAATCATAAATTATATTTTACAAAAAGTCGGACTAAATGTAAAGTGTATTTGCATTTTATTTTTTATTAGTTAAGAGAAAAACAGAAAAATAAAAATCCCCCTTAATCCCCTTTGGAAAGGAGGAAAATCCCTCTTGGTCTCCCCCGACATTACGTCGGGGGAGAAAAAAAATGAAAAAATCCCCCTATAACTCCCCCTTTTCCAAAGGGGGAGACGAAGAGGGGGATTTAAAAGCAAGGCGGTCATGTCAATATTTGTGTGTAAATTGGGTTAAAAATATTTGTTAATTTTTTACTAAATTTGTCTAATTTTATCCTCTTCCTAACATGTGCTAGCTCATTGTATTCATTAAATTTGTAATAAATTATTCTCTCTAAACTACTTGCATTTGTAAATGCTCCAATATTATTCGTCCTTCGCCTAACTTCTTTAAATACCCTCTCTATCTTGTTCGTAGTCCTTATCAATCTCCAATATATCTCATCATAATCATAAAACACTAATAACTCTTCTAAGTCCTTTTCAAGACAATTTACTGCTTTCGGATATAATAATTCCCATTTATTCTTAAATTCTTTGAAATTCTCTATCGCTCCTTTTTCATT
>Ga0209691_1002168_pt1 | contig 10558 bp, 13 predicted proteins | sample YNPMSBMetaG_FD_187120 | JGI IMG/M metagenome (GOLD analysis project Ga0209691, IMG submission 187120) | Anoxygenic and chlorotrophic microbial mat microbial communities from Yellowstone National Park, USA - YNP MS-B MetaG (SPAdes) (version 2) ... | reverse complement strand
ATGTTTCGATCATCTCATCCGCACTGAACTTGACAGCAGCGATCTCGATAATCTCATCAACCCCCGCCTCAAGCCCGGTCGTTTCGACATCGATTGCGATGTAGATCTGGTTCATAACGCGCCCCTGTCTGCCGATGCGCCCACTGGAGAGACATTATAGCACGGCGTTGAGCGTTGCAGGTGGAGAGGTGGAAGTTGAGAAGGTAAGGACGCGCCCGTGGTAGGCGATAGGTGATAGGTGATAGGTGATAGGTGATAGCCGATAGGCGATAGGCGATAGCCGATCAACCTGCCGGGTTTCAATGCTCTTCAACAGCCAAAAATGAGCCGAAATGGCTGAAATATCGTCTATCGTCTATCAATTATCGGCTATTCAGTCGTTTCAGTGCTCTTCAGCGAGCCGAAAATTCCTCAATCCTGTTACTAACCACCTACCACTAACAACGGCCAACGTTTCAGTGCTCTTCAGCGAGCCGAAAATTCCTCAATTAGATTACCGGCGGACCAGTACGGCCAGAACGTGTAGTTTCAGTGCTCTTCAGCGAGCCGAAAATTCCTCAATTCATCCTCCGTACAATCACCGCACATCGCACGAACCGTTTCAGTGCTCTTCAGCGAGCCGAAAATTCCTCAATCGTTGCAGCGTAGTATCTGGTTGTACGCAGCAAAATGGTTTCAGTGCTCTTCAGCGAGCCGAAAATTCCTCAATACTATAAAGCGCAGCACGGGGATGGACGGCATCGCCTGTTTCAGTGCTCTTCAGCGAGCCGAAAATTCCTCAATCGGTCGGCGTACGCGTGCGCGTCGGCGTGCGCGTGTCGTTTCAGTGCTCTTCAGCGAGCCGAAAATTCCTCAATGGTCCGGGCCGCCCGTCTCCGGCCGCAACCGGTCAATGTTTCAGTGCTCTTCAGCGAGCCGAAAATTCCTCAATCGCGCGACTACATCGCCCGCGCCGTCGCCGCGTGGCGGGTTTCAGTGCTCTTCAGCGAGCCGAAAATTCCTCAATCGCGCAATCCAGATCAGCTCGCGGCCCACGCGGATCGCGTTTCAGTGCTCTTCAGCGAGCCGAAAATTCCTCAATGATTGCGACGCTCCGGGCGGCCGGCGCCGACTGTTGTTTCAGTGCTCTTCAGCGAGCCGAAAATTCCTCAATCGTGTGCGCGGCTGGCTGTTGCTGTACGATGATCTGGCGTTTCAGTGCTCTTCAGCGAGCCGAAAATTCCTCAATTGAAGAGTAGCGCATATGTAACTCTACTTTTGGATGTTTCAGTGCTCTTCAGCGAGCCGAAAATTCCTCAATGGAGAGCGTGAAGATCGGTATCTGGTTCAAGCGACGTTTCAGTGCTCTTCAGCGAGCCGAAAATTCCTCAATTGAGCGTAATTTACACACGCCCGCTGTTGTGATAGACGTTTCAGTGCTCTTCAGCGAGCCGAAAATTCCTCAATGCGTTCCCGCATTTCATCGTTGGGCTATGTAATTTCTTGTTTCAGTGCTCTTCAGCGAGCCGAAAATTCCTCAATGCTGGCGGATGCGCCGGAATTGCACGGGATTCGGGGTTTCAGTGCTCTTCAGCGAGCCGAAAATTCCTCAATTGAACGACAGCAAGCACATCACCGATTCGCCGCTCCCAATAGTTTCAGTGCTCTTCAGCGAGCCGAAAATTCCTCAATCATCACTTGCGAGAAACACACGCCTTATCAGTATTTTGTTTCAGTGCTCTTCAGCGAGCCGAAAATTCCTCAATAATTGGCATTTCGTCGAATAAATAAACAAAGTTCCAAGTTTCAGTGCTCTTCAGCGAGCCGAAAATTCCTCAATTACATTGATACGGCAGCGGATCCCCGGTGCGCCCACGTTTCAGTGCTCTTCAGCGAGCCGAAAATTCCTCAATGAATCGGTCTGGGTTCGTGATACTGTACGAAAGTATGTTTCAGTGCTCTTCAGCGAGCCGAAAATTCCTCAATAGAAACTTGAAAACCTACGATCTGCCTAATATTTGTGTTTCAGTGCTCTTCAGCGAGCCGAAAATTCCTCAATTGCCGTCCGTGCCGCAGCTGCGCTGGGTAGTGGACGTTTCAGTGCTCTTCAGCGAGCCGAAAATTCCTCAATGCAGGCGCTCGCTGCGCAGATCGGCATTGTCATTGTGTTTCAGTGCTCTTCAGCGAGCCGAAAATTCCTCAATAACGACACGCTCACCGCGCGCCTGGACGCGATACAGATGTTTCAGTGCTCTTCAGCGAGCCGAAAATTCCTCAATTGGTCTGGCTAGCGTGCGCAATATCATGTCTAATGCGTTTCAGTGCTCTTCAGCGAGCCGAAAATTCCTCAATTCGAGATAAGACCAGAGCCGACGTCGGCTTCCGAAGTTTCAGTGCTCTTCAGCGAGCCGAAAATTCCTCAATAACCAGAGCGTCGCCACGAAACACGTACGGGTACACACCGTTTCAGTGCTCTTCAGCGAGCCGAAAATTCCTCAATCGGGGCGCTATCAGTATTTCAGGAGGTGCTTATGAGGTTTCAGTGCTCTTCAGCGAGCCGAAAATTCCTCAATCGCTGCGTATGACATCGAAGCGCAAATTTCGCTCCCGTTTCAGTGCTCTTCAGCGAGCCGAAAATTCCTCAATCAACCACCAAATCGCTGTATTTGTAGCCTATAACGTCAAGTTTCAGTGCTCTTCAGCGAGCCGAAAATTCCTCAATTGATGTCGTTGACCCAGACCGTTGCCAGCGTCTGAGGTTTCAGTGCTCTTCAGCGAGCCGAAAATTCCTCAATTTCGACTGGTGGACAATCGCAAACCTCGCAGTATCAGTTTCAGTGCTCTTCAGCGAGCCGAAAATTCCTCAATTGAGGCATGGCGCCGCTGCGAGCGATGATCGAGCAGGTTTCAGTGCTCTTCAGCGAGCCGAAAATTCCTCAATAGAACTGGGTGTTTGGGAAGACGCAGACTACGACAGGTTTCAGTGCTCTTCAGCGAGCCGAAAATTCCTCAATGTCGCCCAGTTGCGACGCGGGCTGCGGCTGTTCGGAGTTTCAGTGCTCTTCAGCGAGCCGAAAATTCCTCAATCCAAAAATGAAGCGCAAACTGCCGAGGTACGAACTTTGTTTCAGTGCTCTTCAGCGAGCCGAAAATTCCTCAATGGGTCGCGCAGGAGATACGCTGCGCCGTACAAACAGGTTTCAGTGCTCTTCAGCGAGCCGAAAATTCCTCAATGAGGAAGACCTAATCCTACAAACGTTCGTCAAATTATGTTTCAGTGCTCTTCAGCGAGCCGAAAATTCCTCAATGGCGCGCTGGATCGCAGTGCAACTTGTAACTTTTCGTTTCAGTGCTCTTCAGCGAGCCGAAAATTCCTCAATGTTCGGCTTGGTGCTTGGCACGAAGCGCCAGGTGCAAGGTTTCAGTGCTCTTCAGCGAGCCGAAAATTCCTCAATGGTCGTTGATGATCGCCAACCCGTACCTGAAAAGCGCCGTTTCAGTGCTCTTCAGCGAGCCGAAAATTCCTCAATGTACCTGAAAAGCGCCAGGTGCCGGCACTCGTGCACCGTTTCAGTGCTCTTCAGCGAGCCGAAAATTCCTCAATAGTAATCAGCGCGTATCATATATGTGCTCCAACTAGAAGTTTCAGTGCTCTTCAGCGAGCCGAAAATTCCTCAATAACTTTTGTAGGAGAAAGTTCAGATCGTATAATGATATGTTTCAGTGCTCTTCAGCGAGCCGAAAATTCCTCAATTCACCGGATCGTCGAGTTGGATACTCGCGTCGCCGCGTTTCAGTGCTCTTCAGCGAGCCGAAAATTCCTCAATCAAGCGCGCGTCGCAGAAAAAGATTCCAGACTCCGGATGTTTCAGTGCTCTTCAGCGAGCCGAAAATTCCTCAATGAAACGTTGAGGGCTGCACACGCTTCGGCGAGATCGTTGGTTTCAGTGCTCTTCAGCGAGCCGAAAATTCCTCAATTGAAGTGGGAAACAGCGCCCGGCGCGGCGTTGAAGGGTTTCAGTGCTCTTCAGCGAGCCGAAAATTCCTCAATTAAACTCCCAGACCCCGACGTGATGCCAGTAATGTCCGTTTCAGTGCTCTTCAGCGAGCCGAAAATTCCTCAATCGAACGCCGCTTCATCTACAATTACCAGCACGTCAGTTTCAGTGCTCTTCAGCGAGCCGAAAATTCCTCAATCCGCCCACACGCGGCGGATGCGTATGTCGCAGCAGCGAGTTTCAGTGCTCTTCAGCGAGCCGAAAATTCCTCAATCGGTCGTTAGCCTAGCACACAAGTTCCCGTCTGTCAGTTTCAGTGCTCTTCAGCGAGCCGAAAATTCCTCAATTGGTGCATCAACAACGGCGACTGGCTTGCCGACGCGAGTTTCAGTGCTCTTCAGCGAGCCGAAAATTCCTCAATCCATCAACGTTCCGTTCGCCACGCGAACGCCCGCGTGTTTCAGTGCTCTTCAGCGAGCCGAAAATTCCTCAATGCGCCGCTTGAACGTCGATGGCGACGTTCAGAAAGTGTTTCAGTGCTCTTCAGCGAGCCGAAAATTCCTCAATCTGCCGTCCGCAGAGGACGTACTCCAGAAATCGCTGGAGGTTTCAGTGCTCTTCAGCGAGCCGAAAATTCCTCAATCGAGCCATACTCGATGCTCCGCAACTCGTGAACAAGTTTCAGTGCTCTTCAGCGAGCCGAAAATTCCTCAATCGCCCCGCTGAAGAGAGAGAGAGAGAGAGGAGTAGGAGTTTCAGTGCTCTTCAGCGAGCCGAAAATTCCTCAATCGTTCTGGCGACGGGGGCGGAGTGGTTGACGTTGTTTGGTTTCAGTGCTCTTCAGCGAGCCGAAAATTCCTCAATCCAACGACCGGTTCTATCATCTGGACGAGTTCGGCGGTTTCAGTGCTCTTCAGCGAGCCGAAAATTCCTCAATCAACGACCAAAGACGCAACGCAGATGATGATCAGATGTTTCAGTGCTCTTCAGCGAGCCGAAAATTCCTCAATGTTCGCACTGCCGCGCATCGTATGCGTCGAGATCGAAGTTTCAGTGCTCTTCAGCGAGCCGAAAATTCCTCAATGCGTAGTCGCTCGATCCGCCAACGAACGCCTCCCCGGTTTCAGTGCTCTTCAGCGAGCCGAAAATTCCTCAATGCGTAGTCGCTCGATCCGCCAACGAACGCCTCCCCGGTTTCAGTGCTCTTCAGCGAGCCGAAAATTCCTCAATGCTGCTGTTCCGACCGTCACAACTGCCGCCGCCGCCGTTTCAGTGCTCTTCAGCGAGCCGAAAATTCCTCAATTATGGTTAGCATGACTATAGCAGTTCGAGCATATGTTTCAGTGCTCTTCAGCGAGCCGAAAATTCCTCAATTCGGAACGAATCACAAATCACGGTTGAACTGTTTGTCTGTTTCAGTGCTCTTCAGCGAGCCGAAAATTCCTCAATACCCAACGTCGTTTATTTCACTGCCATTCAATCTTTAGTTTCAGTGCTCTTCAGCGAGCCGAAAATTCCTCAATCAGCGCTCGCGAACGAGGTGTACTTAGAGTACGTCGGTTTCAGTGCTCTTCAGCGAGCCGAAAATTCCTCAATACACCGTTCGTCAAACGCGATTAGTGAACCAAGAAGTTTCAGTGCTCTTCAGCGAGCCGAAAATTCCTCAATGACGCAAGAACCTGGTACAGCGTCCGGCAGCTTCGGGAGTTTCAGTGCTCTTCAGCGAGCCGAAAATTCCTCAATTCGCAAAGATTTTCGAGTACACCTCAATTGACGAAGGTTTCAGTGCTCTTCAGCGAGCCGAAAATTCCTCAATGGAACTGGAACGCCGGATCAACGATGAGCGTCGGGTTTCAGTGCTCTTCAGCGAGCCGAAAATTCCTCAATTCGCCGAAAGCCGCGCGGGTGCTGGAGGCGCTGGCAGGTTTCAGTGCTCTTCAGCGAGCCGAAAATTCCTCAATCCGATGCCGCTGCGCCGCCAGACGAACCGCGCCCACTCGTTTCAGTGCTCTTCAGCGAGCCGAAAATTCCTCAATCGGGATACAATCAGCGTATTCCGGAACGACCAAGGCGTTTCAGTGCTCTTCAGCGAGCCGAAAATTCCTCAATTCTGACATCATACCGCGTCGATGCGAGGTTGTCAAGGTTTCAGTGCTCTTCAGCGAGCCGAAAATTCCTCAATTTCAGCGAAAATCCGGCGAATTTCCCGCTTGACAACCGGCGCGGTTTCAGTGCTCTTCAGCGAGCCGAAAATTCCTCAATGTTGAGCCGCGCTTATTTGAAAGAGAAAATGATGAGTTTCAGTGCTCTTCAGCGAGCCGAAAATTCCTCAATCCGTGCTATAATGTTTCACGAAGTTACACAGAGTTTGAGTTTCAGTGCTCTTCAGCGAGCCGAAAATTCCTCAATCTCCCTGCCATCATACCAAAGTTGCCATCTACCGATGTTTCAGTGCTCTTCAGCGAGCCGAAAATTCCTCAATCATCAGACGAATCAAACTCCCAAAACTCAATAGAATGTTTCAGTGCTCTTCAGCGAGCCGAAAATTCCTCAATTTTTTCCAGAAGCAACTTTATCACCATCCCAAAAAGATGTTTCAGTGCTCTTCAGCGAGCCGAAAATTCCTCAATACTTGCGTTATTCTCATAGATTTATAACGCTTTTTGTTTCAGTGCTCTTCAGCGAGCCGAAAATTCCTCAATTTTGTTGTAAATACGTAGCCTGTATGCCGATTTAGTTTCAGTGCTCTTCAGCGAGCCGAAAATTCCTCAATGGGCGGGGTGTACACGCCGACGCGCTCGATGCGTGGTTTCAGTGCTCTTCAGCGAGCCGAAAATTCCTCAATTGATGGCGGCAACCGACGGCGTAATGCTGGTCGCCAAAGTTTCAGTGCTCTTCAGCGAGCCGAAAATTCCTCAATTTTTCGACGCAATCGGAGATGAGGGAAACGAGTAGCGCGTTTCAGTGCTCTTCAGCGAGCCGAAAATTCCTCAATCGACATCGAAATGAGCACGCGCAAGCGCTACTACCGTTTCAGTGCTCTTCAGCGAGCCGAAAATTCCTCAATTCAACACTCCAAAACCAGGACTCCCACTGGTCATTATGTTTCAGTGCTCTTCAGCGAGCCGAAAATTCCTCAATCGAAGAGTAGCGCATATGTAACTCAACGAAAGTATGTTTCAGTGCTCTTCAGCGAGCCGAAAATTCCTCAATGAACACCCGCAGCGCCGCCGTTCCCGTCACCGTCCGTTTCAGTGCTCTTCAGCGAGCCGAAAATTCCTCAATCAGAGCGCGCGTTTACTTCGTTGCGCGGCGGCGGGTTAAGTTTCAGTGCTCTTCAGCGAGCCGAAAATTCCTCAATGCTCGCAGTATCAAACTCCCAAAACTCAATAGAGCAGTTTCAGTGCTCTTCAGCGAGCCGAAAATTCCTCAATAGAAATGAGCACGCGCAAGCGCTTCTATCGTCTTGCACGTTTCAGTGCTCTTCAGCGAGCCGAAAATTCCTCAATCACAACGCGCCCGTCGTGCGTCCGGTAGAACGTTCGCCGTTTCAGTGCTCTTCAGCGAGCCGAAAATTCCTCAATAATTCTACTGCCCGCGCGTCCCGATAGCGCGGATGCTGTTTCAGTGCTCTTCAGCGAGCCGAAAATTCCTCAATATGCTATCGTCGGGTTGGGGAACGCAGATTGAATAAAGTTTCAGTGCTCTTCAGCGAGCCGAAAATTCCTCAATACTCCGTCCAGCGACGGAAAGACGTGGACATAAGCATGTTTCAGTGCTCTTCAGCGAGCCGAAAATTCCTCAATGAAGTTGCGAAAGCGCTGGACGAGATCGAAGCAACGGTTTCAGTGCTCTTCAGCGAGCCGAAAATTCCTCAATTGAACCCCGTGCACGTCGCTCTCTTCCCGACACGAGCCGAGTTTCAGTGCTCTTCAGCGAGCCGAAAATTCCTCAATGCTGCCAGCGCTGATCGATAAGATCGCTTGGTTTGGTTTCAGTGCTCTTCAGCGAGCCGAAAATTCCTCAATCAGCGTCTGGACTAACGCACGACGCGGTGAAGTATCGGTTTCAGTGCTCTTCAGCGAGCCGAAAATTCCTCAATGCGCAACCGCTCGCGGCGACCGAGACGTACAAACGCATGTTTCAGTGCTCTTCAGCGAGCCGAAAATTCCTCAATCCCAGACGCGCAGCGAGGCGACGTTGCCGAACGTCGGTTTCAGTGCTCTTCAGCGAGCCGAAAATTCCTCAATCGCCGATCCCCGCCCGGCGCGGTTCGCGGTTCCGCTGTTTCAGTGCTCTTCAGCGAGCCGAAAATTCCTCAATAGACCGTCAACCCACCGCACGTAGACCGCGAACGGATGGTTTCAGTGCTCTTCAGCGAGCCGAAAATTCCTCAATCTTGTCAAGAAGTTTGAGAACGTCGTTTTTCTAAGGTTTCAGTGCTCTTCAGCGAGCCGAAAATTCCTCAATAAAGACCGGATCGTTCCGCTCAACTACGAACTGCTGATCGTTTCAGTGCTCTTCAGCGAGCCGAAAATTCCTCAATCGAAGCGACTGAAGCAACCCTACCGCGACCTCGCGGGTTTCAGTGCTCTTCAGCGAGCCGAAAATTCCTCAATCTCACCGCGACGCTCGATCTCGACGCAGACGACGCGGTTTCAGTGCTCTTCAGCGAGCCGAAAATTCCTCAATCGCCGCGCGCCGCATCGCTCAGCGCGTCGTTCCAGGTTTCAGTGCTCTTCAGCGAGCCGAAAATTCCTCAATCTCCAGTTCTTAGAAATCGGGTTTGCCTCAACCGCGTTTCAGTGCTCTTCAGCGAGCCGAAAATTCCTCAATCGGGTTAGCAGTATTCGATGTGCTGCGCACGCCCTCGTTTCAGTGCTCTTCAGCGAGCCGAAAATTCCTCAATGTTTCCGTACCCGAAGGAACGAACAAAGACGGCATACGTTTCAGTGCTCTTCAGCGAGCCGAAAATTCCTCAATGTCATCTAAGAACTCAGCGTCGAGTTCTTGACGCGGTTTCAGTGCTCTTCAGCGAGCCGAAAATTCCTCAATCGTCTGCGCGATCAGATGCTCATATGGCAGACCGTATGGTTTCAGTGCTCTTCAGCGAGCCGAAAATTCCTCAATGACACCCGCACTCTGTCTGCGCGGCGCTTTACGAGCCGTTTCAGTGCTCTTCAGCGAGCCGAAAATTCCTCAATTCCCCCGCGCGGTGTACATCAACGACGCCGAGAAACTCGCGTTTCAGTGCTCTTCAGCGAGCCGAAAATTCCTCAATTCAACGACCGTAATCTGAAGAGCAGAAAAGTATCTGGTTTCAGTGCTCTTCAGCGAGCCGAAAATTCCTCAATAAGGCGATTGCGCCGAAGGTACAAGAAAGGAAACGGGTTTCAGTGCTCTTCAGCGAGCCGAAAATTCCTCAATTGCGCGTATCAACCGCGCCAAACCGTCGGTTGATCTCGTTTCAGTGCTCTTCAGCGAGCCGAAAATTCCTCAATCGCGCCGATGTAAGCGCTGTATTTATCATCTTTATTGTTTCAGTGCTCTTCAGCGAGCCGAAAATTCCTCAATGCTCGATCCCCAACGTCGCCTCAACCCCGCCCTCGCGGTTTCAGTGCTCTTCAGCGAGCCGAAAATTCCTCAATATACGTCGTCACCCGCTTCTGCCAGTGCGACCAGGTGGTTTCAGTGCTCTTCAGCGAGCCGAAAATTCCTCAATCAACACAACCCCAGATGCGCTTCAGCCGCTGCGTCGTTTCAGTGCTCTTCAGCGAGCCGAAAATTCCTCAATCGCCCGGAGTACGCGCCGGGGAGCAAAGCGCCGGACGGTTTCAGTGCTCTTCAGCGAGCCGAAAATTCCTCAATCGAACCGGCGGTGCGGTGGGCGATCCTCGACGGGAAGTTTCAGTGCTCTTCAGCGAGCCGAAAATTCCTCAATCTCGTGTACGTATCCCCACCGCAAACACACCGCCGCGGTTTCAGTGCTCTTCAGCGAGCCGAAAATTCCTCAATGCGTCGTCTTTCGACGCCGGAAGCATCTGCGCTTTGTGTTTCAGTGCTCTTCAGCGAGCCGAAAATTCCTCAATGGCAATCGTTGCGGGTCAGGCGCTCATCAACGAGCGTTTCAGTGCTCTTCAGCGAGCCGAAAATTCCTCAATAGCAGATCGTCGATCTCCCACACCGCACGCATCGAGCGTTTCAGTGCTCTTCAGCGAGCCGAAAATTCCTCAATAAAATTAGGAGCGGAGGTGGCGGGCGAGTACTGCGGTTTCAGTGCTCTTCAGCGAGCCGAAAATTCCTCAATGTACTTGCTCCCAGACCGGCAACATCAATTTGTACGTGTTTCAGTGCTCTTCAGCGAGCCGAAAATTCCTCAATGCCGCTCGACGCGCTGTTTGCGCTGCCGCGCGTCGTGCGTTTCAGTGCTCTTCAGCGAGCCGAAAATTCCTCAATAGTAGCAACCTAGGGCTTGCAACCCGTCCAGTACGCGTTTCAGTGCTCTTCAGCGAGCCGAAAATTCCTCAATCCAGTACGCGGGTTGCAGGCCCTTTATCACGTCGATGTTTCAGTGCTCTTCA
>Ga0209691_1002165_pt1 | contig 10562 bp, 5 predicted proteins | sample YNPMSBMetaG_FD_187120 | JGI IMG/M metagenome (GOLD analysis project Ga0209691, IMG submission 187120) | Anoxygenic and chlorotrophic microbial mat microbial communities from Yellowstone National Park, USA - YNP MS-B MetaG (SPAdes) (version 2) ... | reverse complement strand
GAAAAGCAAAGCCCGCAATGGCGCTACCGGCCGGATCTCAGCTTTTACTTCCCCCGCCTTACCCACTGGATGCTCCTGCGCGACTACGACGGCGATGGGGATAAAGACCTTTTTACCGCCAGTCCCGCCGGCTCTAATGTCCGCGTCTATCGCAACATCCACCCCACCGGCTCCCCGCCCTTCTGGCAGCTTACCTACGACAACCTGAAAAGCACCTACTACGGCTACACAACCGCCCTTTACAGTGGCGCTATTGATATCCCCGGCATCACCGACATAGACGGCGATGGCGATGTGGACTTTCTCGTCTATGAAGTACTGGGCACGCTCATCGAATGGCACCGCAACAAGGCCATAGAACTTCTGGGCCGTCCCGATACCCTTATCTTAGAACTTGCCTCGGGCTGCTGGGGCCATATCACTGAAGTCTACAACCAAAGCACGAATGAGTTTTCCTTCTCCACCTCCACCTGTGGGCCTGGTCAGCGCCAACTACGCACCCAGCATGCGGGCGGCAGCCTCCTCCCCATCCAGCTCAATGGCGACACGCTCATAGACATCATTGTAGGGGACTTTGGGCCGCCCTACCTCATAGCAGGCTATAATACAGGCACCCGAACCATCGCCCATATAGATACTGCTACCGCCCAGGCTCCCTATCCCCTTTTTGCGCCTGCCGTGATGCCAGACTTTCCCGCCGCCTACTACGAAGATGTCACCGGCGACGGCAAACCCGACCTCCTCGTAGCCAACAACGACGGTCTGGCCGGCACCGACCGCCATAGCGTCTGGCTCTACCCCAATGTCGGCCGCATAGATTCCCCGGCCTGGGCCCCACCCATCATCGGCTGGCTCCACAATACCATGATAGACATCGGCACCGGCGCCCACCCCACCTTCGCCGACCTCAATAGAGACGGCTACCCCGACCTCATCCTCACCTGCCGCCAGACGTACACCCCCACCGCCCCCATCACCCAAGCCTGGCTCTTCTGGGGCGGCCCAAGCGGCTTCACCCTCGCCGACTCCAACTGGCTCAACCTCCCCCAGTTCGCCAATCTCATCGCCCCCATCTTCACGACCGGCGACATCGACGGTAATGGCCGCCTCGACCTCCTCATGGGCACCAGCACCGATGCTATCACCGGTGCTATCTGGCGCTGGGAAGAAACCTCCCCGGCTTCTAACAACTTTCAACTGCTCTCCCGGTCCTTCCTCTCGGTCAGCAGCGAACCCGCCCCCCTCCTCTACGATATAGATAACGACGGCGACCTCGACCTCCTCGTCGGCACCCGAAACGGCCGCATTGCCCTCTTCACCAACCAGAATGGCGCCTTCCAGCTTCTCACCGACTATCTCGGCCAGATAGAAGTGCGAGACACCCTAAGCACCCTCCTCGGCTATGCTCGGCCTGCCATTCTCCCTATCCCGGGGGCAGGCCCGCTCCTCCTTGTGGGCAATATCACCGGCTTTCTCCGCGTCTATCAGCCCGATTGGAGTAGTCCTACTGTCGCTTGGCCTTCGGTGGGGGACCTTTCCGTAGTTATTCAGCCCGGTACTTTCACCAGCCCTTCCACCTGGGCCTTCAACGATAGCACCTGGCTCGCTATCGGCCTACGCCGGGGCGGGGTAACCCTATACCGACTGGATAGCTTTGCTACTTCATTCGCCTCCCTACAAGCCCCAGCCCACACCTACCGCCTTACCCGTACTGAAACCGGCTTTTACCTCCACACCACCACCCCCCTCACCCTTACGCTCCTGACCCCTCTCGGACAAACTCTCTGGGAAACCACCAGCTCACAGCCTACTTTCTTTGAGAAGCCACACACCCCAGGCCTTTACCTCCTCCGCATCACGGACAAAGACCACATCTTCACCCACCGACTCCTCTGGCCCTAAGCACTTTCCGTACATTTACCGCATGGACATACAGGCTTGGATAGCGCAGCAGCGCCCCAACATCCTGGAAGGACTGAAAACTTTCCTTCGCTACCCTACTATTAGCGCCCAGACCGCTTACTACCCCGCTCTGCACGAATGCGCCAACTGGCTTCAGGAGTATCTCCATGAGCTGGGCTTTCAGACGGCACGCTACGGCGAACCCCCCGTCCTCTATGCCTTCTACAAAGGGCCGGTCAACGCCCCTACCCTCCTCTTTTACGGGCATTACGATGTACAGCCGCCGGACCCCCTCGACCTCTGGGAAACCCCACCCTTTGAGCCCATGATAAAAGAAGATGCCCTCTATGCCCGCGGGGCCTGCGACGACAAAGGCCAAGTCTGGGCCCACCTTACCGCCTGGCGCTACTGGTGTGAGCAGGGCGGCCTCCCCGTCTCCCTCCACGTAATCCTCGAAGGCCAGGAAGAAACCGGCAGCGAAACCCTCTATAAAGTTTTAGCCGAAAACGGCCACCTCTGGAAAGCCGACGCCGGAATCGTCTCTGATACGGCTTTCTTTTCCGAAGATATTCCCACGCTCACGACAGGGCTACGGGGTCTGCTTTACACGGAGGTGCGGGTGGATGGGCCGGCCCGCGACCTTCATTCCGGGAGCTTCGGGGGTATTGTCCAAAATCCCGCCTGGGCGCTGGCAACTATCCTATCTCGCCTCAAAGGACCCGACGGCCGCATCACCATCCCAGGCTTTTACGACGAAGTCCTGCCCCCTGATCCTACCATCCGCCGACAATGGCAAACCCTCCCCGCTCATGAAGCCCACTATCTCGCCATTACCGGCGCCCCCGCTCTCTGGGGCGAAGTCGGTTTCTCCCCCTTAGAACGCGCCACCATCCGCCCCACCCTGGATATCCACGGCCTCTACAGCGGCTACATCGGCGAAGGCTCCAAAACCATCATCCCCGCCTACGCCACCGCCAAGGTCTCCATGCGCCTCGTCCCTAAGCAAAACCCCGACAAAATCTGGGAAGCTTTCCGCACCTATGTGGAAGCGCTCGCACCTCCCGGTGTGAAAGTTTCGGTCCAGCGCCTGCATGACCCCGCCCCCGCTTTTGAGACCCCTATTGACTCGCCTTTCTATCAGGCAGCCGCGGAAGCCATCCAGGAAGCTTTCGGCAAAGCCCCCATCCCCCTCAAAGAAGGGGGGTCTATTCCCGTCCTCTCCGCTATTCAAACGGTTGTCGCCGGGCCGATCGTGCTCATGGGCTTTGGGCTACCCACGGACCAGGTTCACAGCCCCAATGAGCACTTTCGCCTGCGGCAGCTCTGGGGGGGAATCCACGCCACTATAAGATTTTACCAGAAGGCGGGCCTGATCAATACAGCCACACCCGCACAGTAACTGGCGCTGCCCCCTCGGGATAGAGCCTCAAAAGATACACTCCGGAAATATGTCCCACCGGATGCGGCCCTTCACCCCTTAACGTATATACCAGCTGCCCGTCCAGCGTGTACAGCTCAGCCTGCGCTGCCCGCTTCAGCGTAAGCGTCTGACTGAGCGGGTCATACCAGTAAAGGGGCTTTCTTCCGGTCTGGGTAGGGAGCGACGCACCAGAACTTGCCGGCATGTCAAACGTGGCCGTGGCTGTGGCATCGCCCGAAGTAGAACCATTCCCATTGGCGGCATTAGCGGCCACATACCAGCGTAGCGTCCCCACATTTGTACTCGGCGGTGTCCAAGTAAAGCTCCAGCTCACCTGACCGCCACTAAAGGTCTGCGCCCCCTGATGCCCCAAGTACTTGCGCCCGCCTGGGGCCGTTTATTATTAGCGCCTATTCAAAAAGCTTTTTCTGCAGTTCCTTCTCCAACTCTTTCTCTATAATCGGCTTTCTGTAAGGTTCGAAAATGAACGATTGAGGGAGCTGTACAGGTATGACTTGTTCAAATAGGTCTTTTACTGCTAAAAACTGAATTTTAGGAATTTCTTTGCGCATAAATCTAAAGTAACCCTCTTTTGTCGCTTCTTCGCGCATTCCTCGAGTAGGTTCGCCGAAGGTAATAAGTATTCCAAAGTCAGCGTTCTGACTTTTCAGAGTGCCCTTTAACTCTCTTACCATTGCAGGATTTACATTTTCGGTGCCTTTAACTTGAATGATAGCTTTACCTACCTTACTTGGTTTAGAGGGGTCAAAAAAGTTTATGACTCCATCCACCCCTCTGTCAGCAGATTTCGTTTCTGATGGAGTAGCATTCAACTTTGAGACACACCAAATCTGGAATTGGAAAGGGTTTTTCTCAGCCAGTTTTTTAGCTGAATAAACATCCTTTGGTTCTCCATCTATCTCAAAATCAGCGATTTGCCCTGTTCTTTTTGCACTTTCCTTAAGCCTTTTAGAAATAACATCTATCGCAAGATAGGTTATATCTATCCCTATCCATCTTCTTCCTAATCTTTCAGCGACAGCTACTGTTGTACCGCAGCCACAAAACGGGTCTAAAACTAAATCTCCTTCGTTTGAACTGGCTTTGATGATTCTTTCCAAAAGCTTCTCTGGTTTCTGCGTAGGATAACCTATTTTTTCCTTAGAGAAACTCATAATCATAATTGAGTCCAATCTGTCTTCTGGACGGCAATTCCAAGTATCTTCTATTGGGATTCCCTTACCTGTTGGTTCCCCACCTCCTCTTCTTCTGTAATCTGGAGGATAAGGGATATATTCCTTATTGAATGTAAATTCTGCGGATTTAGTGTAGTATAGCAAAACATCGTGATTTCTTATCCATCCTTTCTTTTGTGTCTTAAACCCAGAAACCCAACCAATACGCCATACAATCTCATTTCTGAAGTTTTCAATTCCGAATATGGCATCCATCAGGATTTTTAGGTAGTGACTTGCGGTTGGGTCGCAGTGGAGGTAAATGCTTCCGGTGTCCTTCAAGACCCGTTTCATTTCTAATAATCTCGGAGCCATCATCGATAAATAAGCCATCATTGAACATTCACCTAAATAACTTCTCATTGCTTTCATTAGCTCTATTAATCTCTGATTGGGTTTCTCTTTGGTAATCTCGCCGCTTATTAGGCCTTCGTAGGTTCTCTCTGCTTCTAATCCCCACGTCCAAGTATCTTCAAATGCTTTGACCTGAGCAGTAGCTCCTTTTAATTTACCCACCTCAGGTTGAAAGAGAATATTGTAGTCCTTTCCACTCTTGAAAGGCGGGTCTAAATAAATCAGGTCAACAGAATTGTCGGGAATCTTATCCCTTAATATTTCTAAGTTGTCACCGAAGTAAAGTTTGTTCTTCCAATCTCTGAGTACCTCAGACATAATTTTATAAACTATTTTGAATATGATTTCAATAGGTTATGAATTCGTTTCCGGCTCAGCTGGCTCAAGCAGCCCCTGCACAACAGCCAGGTAAGCCAGCCGCACAACCCGCCCAGCCGGCCAAACCAGCCACAGCCGCCGAACCCGCCCAGCCGGCCCACCCCACACATCACCCTGAGCCCCACCAACATACCCCGCACAAGAGCAACCCCTAAAAGCATCGGGCCGATCGTGCTCATGGGCTTTGGGCTACCCACGGACCAGGTTCACAGCCCCAATGAGCACTTTCGCCTGCGGCAGCTCTGGGGGGGAATCCACGCCGCTATAAGATTTTACCAGAAGGCGGGCCTGATCAATACAGCCACACCCGCACAGTAACTGGCGCTGCCCCCTCGGGATAGAGCCTCAAAAGATACACTCCGGAAATATGTCCCACCGGATGCGGCCCTTCACCCCTTAACGTATATACCAGCTGCCCGTCCAGCGTGTACAGCTCAGCCTGCGCTGCCCGCTTCAGCGTAAGCGTCTGACTGAGCGGGTCATACCAGTAAAGGGGCTTTCTTCCGGTCTGGGTAGGGAGCGACGCACCAGAACTTGCCGGCATGTCAAAGGTGGCCGTGGCTGCGGCATCGCCCGAGGTAGAACTATTCTCATCGGCGGCATTAGCGGCCACATACCAGCGTAGCGTCCCCACATCCGTACTCGGCGGTGTCCAGGTAAAGCTCCAGCTCACCTGACCGCCACTAAAGGTCTGCGCCCCCTGATGCCCCAAGTACTTGCGCCCGCCTGGGGCCGTCAGAATGGTACTCCCAGTGCCTGCAGTAAGGCTATTGGCAGGGGTAGGGTCGTTGGCAGGACTGGCAGTAGGCAAGGTCGCCACCGTCAGCTCAAATCCCCCTATCGCTGCGGTACCGTGGTTAACCCGCACTTCCATGTTCAGCGGCCCGCCGCCAGGCTGATAACCCAGCATGCCATCCACAGGATTGCCGTTTACTAAAAGGGTAATCGTGGGGGCCGGCGTCCCGCCCCTATGGCAGCTCCCACAGGAACCATTATCAAAGGGGGCGCCTGTGCGTGCCACTGGCGGCTGAGAGGAGTTGGCCTCCCGAAGGGCCAGCAGAGAGAAAGCCGTCACCCCTATCCAGAGATAGCGCATGTTGCAAAGTTAGCAATTTCCCTCCGGATGTCAGGGGCTTGCATTTGCACGGGATTGCATACCTTAGCATCTGGTATGCGTATCGTAGTCATTGGGGCCTTTCTGGCCCTGGGTGTGCTTCTCAGCGCGCAAACCGAGAAAAAGCCGGCTCAGCCGGCCCAAGCAGCCCCTGCACAACAGCCAGGCAAACCAGCCACACAACCCGCCCAGCCGGCCCAACCCGCTACCGCCGCCGAACCCGCCCAGCCAGGCAAACCCGCTCAGCCGGCTAAAGCAGCCCCTGCACAACAGCCAGGCAAACCCGCCGCACAACCAGCTCAGTCGGCCCAACCCGCCACAGCCGCCGAACCCGCCCAGCCAGGCAAACCCGCCCAGCCGGCCCGCCCCCCACATCACCCTGAGCATCACCAACACGCCCCGCACAAGAGCAGCCCCTAAAAGCATCATCCCACGCTAAAACGCAGATTCTGTCCCTGCTTTTACGGGACGGTCGTTATTTGCTTACATTTGCCTGCATGAGCAGGAAAGGACTCGTTTTCTGGCCTCTGTTTAGCCTTCTTATGGGCCAGGTAAGCCTCTCTGCGGGAATTAAGACCACTGACCTGCAACCGCCCGACCTATCCACCCTCAAAACAAACAACGCCTCCAGCGAAGAACTTTCAAAGGCCAAAGTCCTGATAGAGAAGGGGGAGTTCCAAAAAGCCCTTTCCATTCTTGAACACCTGCTCAAGAAGGCGCCAGACGACCCAGCAGCGCTATTTTACTTAGGGTATACCCGGGAAAACCTACGGGACACAGCGGGAGCTATCAGCGCCTATGAGGCTTTCCTCAAAAAGAACCCGCAGCCCGAGGTATATTTCCGGGTAGGACTTTTAGCGCTGGGGCGAGGGGCCCTTCCCGAGGCAAGCACAGCCTTCCAGAGAGCTGCTGAAGCGCGCCGGGATTGGGCTGATGCACAGCTGCTCGCGGCTTACGCGCTTTTCTCAGCTAATAAGCCCCACGAAGCGCTTCCCTATGCTCAGAAAGCCACCTCTCTGGATAATACGGAAACCCCTCCCCTTCTGTTAGGAGATATTTACTTCGCTGTAGATAGCTTCGTGCAGGCCCGAGCCGCTTATGAGGAAGCGCTTCGCCGAAACCCCACCTCCCCCGCAGCGCACCTCGGCCTCGGTAAAAGCCTCCTGGCCCTCCTCAAGCCCGACGAAGCCCTCCCGCACCTCCAAAAAGCCGCCGACCAGCTTCCCAACAGCATACATGCCCATTATTACCTGGCGCTGAGCTATAAATCCCTAAGTAAACCTACGGAAGCCAAAGCCAGCTTTCAGAAAGCCTTGTCTATTGACTCTACACACGCCCGATCCCATTATGAACTCGCCCTGCTTTACCTCCAAGAAAAGAAAAACGCCGAAGCCGAAGCCCACTACAACGCCCTTCTGAAATACAACCCCAAACTCGCCCAGCGCCTTGCGCCACTCTTAGGCAAATGACCTTGCGCACCCGGGAGGATTCGAACCCCCAACCGCCAGATCCGTAGTCTGGTGCTCTATCCAATTGAGCTACGGGTGCTTGGTGCGTGCAAAGGTACGCATTTCCCGATAAACGCAAGGTGGGCTACCTCCATCAGCGGTAAAGGCGGATGCCGCGCCGCTGTCCCCGTGCTCTGCTAACCGGCCCATGGGCAGGGGCTATGACAGAATAGAAGCTTTCGTCAGGATGGTCTGATAAAGCTTTTCGTAGAGGGGGACGATGCGGTGGATATCGAAGCGGAGTGCATTTTGGCGGGCGGCCTGGCGGTAGGTCGGCAGGTCTCTTAGTATCTGGAAAAGGGCTTTTTCGGCGGCATCCAGATCGCCCGGCTTGTACAGAAGGCCGCCTTCCTGGACCACTTCGGGGAGGCCGCCTGTCCGAGGAGCCACAACAGGCACGCCACAGGCCATGGCTTCCAGGACCGCAAGACCAAAACTCTCTTCCCGCGAGGAAAGCAAAAACACATCTCCCAACGATAGATATTCCTGTACCTCAGTTACAATACCAGTGAAAATCACTGCTCGTTCCAGGCCTATTTCTCGCACAAGCTTTTCAACGTTTGGGCGCTCTGGCCCATCTCCTATAAGGAGGAGTTTAGCAGGAAGACCAGCCTGGCGCACCCGATGAAAGAGCTGAATGAGCCAAGGCACCTGCTTCACGGGACGGAAGTTTGAGGCATGAACTAAGATGTACTCCTGCGGGTGGGCATAAAGGGCCCGCAGCTCCGGCATAGGGCGGAATGCAAAGACCTGCGTATCTACAAAGTTGGGAATGACCAGAGGCGGCTCAGGTAAGGTAAAAGCCTCCTGGGTAGTTCGGGCTAAGGCGTGTGAAACAGCCGTAACCACATCGCTCTTATGGAGGGCTAGGCGAATAATGGGCCAGAGGTCTGGTGCTTCCCGCGCCAAGGTCGTATCTGTCCCGTGCAGCGTCGTAACAAAAGGCAAACGTTGCCCATTCAGCCCTACATAGCGGTTAGCCAGAAGGGCACTCACGGCATGCGGAATCGCATAATGGGCATGGATGATTTCTACGCCGCTCTCAGCCAAAGCCACGAGGCGCCCCGCTAACGCACTTTCATAGGGTAAATATCTGAAAAGCGGATAAGCGGGCGGCTCTACTTGATGGAGGTGCAGGTTGGGGTGGCAATGGATGGCCCTTACGGGCCGCTCGTAGGAGACCAGATGGACCTCGTGCCCCCGACAGGCGAGCGCTTTGGCCAGTTCGGTCGCTACCACGCCACTCCCACCTACCGTGGGATAACAGACAATGGCAATGCGCACAAAGTCTAAAACAAAACTTTGGTACCTTTGCCAGATGAGCCGTGGGAAAGACAAAGCACAGGCAGAGATGCCTCATTCGGAAGGGACCGCTTCGGGAGGGAGGCAGATAGACGGCAAGCAGGCCACCTCGCCAAAACTGGACCCCTACGCTTCCATGCTAAACCGCTTTCATAAGGCGGCAGACGCACTGGGAATCAGTTCGGATGAACGGGAGATCTTGAGTAAGCCGGCAGAAATTCACATTGCACATCTACCGGTGGCGATGGATGATGGCAGTGTGCGGGTCTTTGAGAGTTATCGGATCATCCATTCGCGTGTTTTGGGGCCCGGTAAAGGCGGCATCCGGTATGCCCCCGAGGTCAATATGCGGGAGGTCATGGCTCTGGCGGCCTGGATGACGTGGAAGTGCGCTGTGGTCAATATCCCCTACGGCGGCGCCAAAGGCGGCATCACCTGCGACCCCAAAAAGATGAGTGTGGGAGAGGTGGAACGGCTTACGCGGGCCTACACGCGTGCCATGGCCGAGGTCTTCGGCCCCGATAAGGATATTCCCGCCCCGGACATGGGCACCAGCGCCCGCGAAATGGCCTGGATCGTGGATGAATACTCCCGCCTCAATAAAGGCAACTTCATTCCGGCTGTGGTTACCGGCAAGCCCTTAGAACTGGGCGGCTCCAAAGGCCGTGTAGAAGCCACCGGCCGTGGCGTAACGATGGTTACCCTGCAGGCTTTGCAGCGTATGGGCAAGCGCCCCGAGGGCCTCTCCGCCGCTGTGCAAGGCTTCGGTAATGTCGGCTCTATCACCGCCCGCTTCCTCTCCCAGTACGGCATCCGTGTCGTGGCCATCTCCGATACAAGCGGCGGCTACTACAACGAAAATGGCATCCTTATCCACCAGGCTATCCAGCACCGCGATAAAAACGGTGGCCTCCTGGTGGGCTTCAAGGGCGGCGAACGCATCTCCAATGAGGAACTCCTCACGCTGCCCGTAGACATTCTCGTCCCTGCTGCTACCGAAGACCAGATCACCCCGGCTAACGCCCCCCACATCAAAGCCTGGCTCATCGTAGAGGGCGCTAACGGCCCCACCACCGCTGACGCTGACCCCATCATCAACGAACGCGGCATCACCGTCATCCCGGACATCCTGGCCAATGCCGGTGGCGTGATCGTATCCTATTATGAGTGGGTGCAAAACCGGCGCGGTCACTATTATACAGAAGTGGAAGTCCAAGACCGCGCCGACAACACTATCCGGCAGGCCTTTGATGAGGTATTTGCCCGGGCCGCTTCCCAAAAGGTCTCCCTCCGGGAAGCCGCCTACCTTATCGCCGTTGAGCGGGTGGTTCGGGGCCTACGCATGCACG
>Ga0209691_1002164_pt1 | contig 10565 bp, 13 predicted proteins | sample YNPMSBMetaG_FD_187120 | JGI IMG/M metagenome (GOLD analysis project Ga0209691, IMG submission 187120) | Anoxygenic and chlorotrophic microbial mat microbial communities from Yellowstone National Park, USA - YNP MS-B MetaG (SPAdes) (version 2) ... | reverse complement strand
ATTTACCACAAGAACTTAAAAATGAGTTAACTGAAATATACAAAAATCTAAATCTTGTTGAGTTAAGGAGAAGACAAAGAGAGTTGATAGAAAAACTTATGAGGTTAAGAGAAAAGAAAAATAGTAAAATAATAGTAGAGGAGTTAGAAGTTTATGCATAGATTTCGGGGACATCTTTTTGATCTAACGGATATTACTTCAGGGACATAGAATTTTGATCTAACACCCACCGTTTTGTAAGCGTCCACAAAATATTGGACTTTTTAGAATTGTTGATAATTTCATCTTTATCCTATTTATCTTAAACATAGATAAAGTGAGAAGTATTTTTGTGTGAACTTTTTTATGCAAGAAAATCCATACTCAGTAATTTCATTTATGTAGTTGTCTTTTGTTACAACAAAAAATTTATCATTTTTTTTAAAAAAATCTATAATTTCTCCTTTTGTTTCTATATAGTATTTTTTGTAATTATTATCGTTTTCAAAGTAGGTTTCTCTTTCTCTTCCAAAAGCAGATACAGTTATTTTCTGTCTATAAAAAGAAATTGAAGGGATAAAAGATTTATATGTGAGGACTTCATATTTTTTTTCTGGATCAATTAAATTTATAGTTTCTGCCCTTTTTTTTAAATCCTTTAATATCTGAAGCTATAATAGGAATGATAAGATATGCTAAAAACGAAGAAAGGATTATATGAATACTTAAATTTCTAAGTGAAAAATTTTTGTATAAATTTATAAGCGTTATTGTTGAGATAATAAAAAAAGTTAATATTATTTTAATTTGTGTCTTTAATTTGCTGAATATAAAAGAAGAAAAAGCAAAAGAAAATGGTAATAGTATTGCAAAAACTAAAGAAGGAATTTTAAAATATTCTAATTTTAAGGTATCTTTATCTAACTTTTGAGCAACAAGAATACTTGCAAGCGGATAAAAAGGAAGTATGTAGGTTGGAAGCTTACTTTTAGAAAAAGAAAATACTATGAAAGGAATGATTATGTATATATAAATATAGAGAAAGTTCTTCTTTTCTTTTTATTTTTTCATAAAGGTCTTTTATAAAAACAATTACAAATGGGAAAAATGTAAGTATAAAAATTAGAGCGAAATAATAAAATGGTTTTTCTCTATGAAATCTATTTCTTGCAATTTTTTCAATGGTTTGGACTTTTATAAAATAATCTAAGAGTTTTGGATTTTTTATTATTATAGCAATATACCATGGAAGTGCAATAAGAGATAAAAATATTGTTGTAAGAATTATTTCTTTTATTGAAAAAACTTTTCTATGCGATTTAAGAAATATTTTTGATATTAAAAATGGAAGAATAGTAAACAGAAATATTATTGGTCCTTTTTTAAGGAATCCAAGACCTAAAAAAATTCCATACATAATAGAATTTATTGTTGATTTTTTTTGATATATCTGCCTAAATAAGAAATACTGAGAACAGATAGTAAATAAAGTTAAATAAATATCAGTTGAAACAACATTTGAAACACTAATAAATAAAATTGAGGATGAGAGTATATATACAGAGTTTATAGATTTTTCTTCATCTATTAATAGTATTTTTGAAAGTTTTAGTGTTACAAATAATATTATTTTATTACCACTGAAAGCATCACAAAAAATCTTACAGAAAAATTATTTACACCAAATAATCTTATTCCAAGGGCATTTATCCAGTATGTAAATGGAGGTTTATGAAAATGTTTTATACCATTAAATACAGGTTCAAGATAGTTTTTGTTTTCAACCATTTCTCTTGAAATCTCAGCATATCTTGCATCTATTGTTTCAAAAACCGGTAAATCTTTAAGTGGGATTAAAAACAAAGCAAAATAAATAGGAAGATATAGATTTTTTTAATTTTCATTATGTTTTTTTATTAGGTAAAGGTTTCTAAGATATATTACAATTCCTGCTGCTTGACCAAGTGTAAAAACTATATCCTTTCTAAGAATTGCATATAAAAGAAGAAGTGTCCCACCAAATAAACTAAAATACCAAAAGGATTTTGGAACAACACTTTTTTTTCGTTTTTCAGAATATATCCATTGAATAAAAAACCTCATTGAAAACATAAACTGACCTAAAAATCCAATTGCAAAAATATATTTTTCGCTTAATCTCATTTTTCTTACTTTATTTTTATCTCAATATGCCTTTTTATCATCCATCTTACTGCAATAAGATCATAAAATCCTTCAATTGCTCTTTTAATGTTATTATATTTTGAAACTCCATGTTTTCTTTCTCTATGATTTACTTGAATTTCTATGAGACTTGCCCCTTCAAGTTTCATAAGTGTTGGAAGAAATCTATGCAGTCCTTTATACATTTTTATCTTTTTTAAAATACTTGCTTTCATAACTTTTAAACCACACCCAGTATCATTTGTTTCTTCACCAGTGATTTTGTTTCTTATAAAATTTCCAATCTTACTTACTATTTTTTTGAAAGAGAGTCCTTTCTTTTTTTCTCCAACCATTTATCATATCGTATTTACCATAAAATTTAAGCATTTCTGGAATATCATTAGGATCATTTTGAAGATCTGCATCAAGTGTAATTATAACTTCTTTGGATGCTTTTTGAAATCCTGCATATAATGCTGCTGATTGCCCTCTGTTTTGGAGAAATGATATATATTTTACATTTTGATCTAATTGAGAAATTTTTTTAATTTCATTTAAACTATTATCTGTGCTTGCATCATCAACAAATATAATTTCATATGAAGATGAAATTTTTGAAACTATGTTTTTTATTTTATCATAAAGAGGTTTTATATTTTCTTCTTCGTTATATACTGGAATTACAAAAGAGATATCTAATTTTTGTGAGTAATTACTATTCTCCTTGTTTTACATAAATATATTATATAATTTAATTATGAGATTATCCTCTTTTTGCTATCTTTTTTTAATAATCTTTATTTTTCCTTTATACTTAACTGCTGATGAGAAAATAAAGCTTATTACTGATGATGGTTGTTTGATATATGGTTATGAAAATATTGTTTCAACTTCCACACCAATTTTCCTTGAGTTTCATGGACTTGGGTCATCATCAATTGAGTGGAAAAAATTCAATGAATTTCTTAAAAAAAATTTGATAAATTATGTTGCAATTGATTTTAGAGGACATGGGGAGAGTATAAAGTGTGGAAAAAGAAAAATTAACTCTTATAAAGAACTTTCCCAAAATGATATTTTATCTTTTACAAAAGATATAGATTCTCTATACAATTACATAAGAAAAAAATTTAATAATGATTTGATAATTCCTATTGGTGCAAGTATTGGAGCAAACTCAGCAATGAAATATTTTTATAAAAAGTCAAAAAAAATTGTTTTAATGTCTCCTGGAATAAATTATGGAGTTTTTGAAATTTCTGAGTATATCAAAAAAACAAAAGCGGAAATTCTTTTTACTGTCTCTGAAAAAGATATTTATTCCTTAAATAGTGTAAAGTTATTTTTAAATATATGTTCTGGTGAGAAAAAAAGATGTGATTTAATACTTTCTTCATCCGGACATGGAGTTGAGATATTTTCTACTCAAGATGGTTATCATTATATTCAAAAAATAATTGAGTGGATTAAAAAATAAATTTTTTATTATCTAAATTATATTTTGTAAAATGGTTTTAAGGAGTATTTTTATGATTAGAATTTTCTTGTTAAATATTATCTTTGCTATTAATCTCTTTTCAACAACTTTGCCTGATCTTCAAAAAGAGGTTAATAATATTGTTGAAAAAACAAACAAGGCTGTTGTAAGTGTCAGAGTTTTTAAGGAAGGATATTTAAGTGTTGTTGAACCTGAGTTCTTTTTTGATTATATGATACCAGAGGAAAAGATATATAAATATAAAGTTGGTGGAATTGGCTCTGGTGTTATAATAAGTGAGGATGGTTATATTGTTACAAATTATCATGTCATTGAATATGCTGATGAGGTAAAAGTTGAGATGTATGAGAGTAATAAAAAAACATCATATACTGCAAAATTTATTGGTGGTGATAAAAAAATTGATATTGCTATTATAAAAATAAATTCATCAAGAAAATTTCCATATCTTTCTTTTTCGACTAAAAATGTTAGTGTTGGGGATATTGTTTTTGCAATAGGATACCCATTTGGTTTTAAACAAACCTATACTATGGGTATAATTTCTGCAAAAAATGTTAGCCTTAAAGTTGAGGGAAAGACATACAATGATTTACTTCAAACTGATGCTGCAATAAATCAGGGAAATTCTGGTGGTCCTCTTGTGAATATTTATGGAGAGATAGTTGGCATAAATACTGCTATATATTCACCAAGTGGTGCTTTTGCAGGTATTGGTTTTACAATTCCAGGATGGAGAGTTAAAGAAATTGTTGATGAAGTTATTTACTCAAAAACACCGAAAAGAGGGTGGATAGGTGTATCACTCATTCCAACAGATTTAATTATGAGAAATGTTATGCTTGCAGGTGAAGCATTAAAAGGGGGGATTATAAATAAGGTTTATAAAGATTCTCCAGCCCAAAAAGCAGGGCTAAAAAGAGGTGATATAATTATTTCAGTTGATGGTGATGAGGTAGAAAATGATGAAGAACTTGTATCAAAAATATACTACAAAAAACCTGGTGATACTGTAAGTATTACATATATGAGAGATGGAAAAAAATATACAACAAATATTATTCTTGGCACAAGGCCAAAAGAGGATGAGATTGTAAAACTTGATTCTTTTGGAGATGAGAATAATGATATTTCAAAGTTAAAAACAAAATCACAGAAAAATAATGAAAGATTATTTGAGTTTAAAGGGCTTTTACTTAAATATCAAAATGGATCAGCATATGTTGTTAAGGTTGAAAAGAATTCTCCTTTTGCAAATTATGTGCAAAAAGATGATATAATTTCATCTGTTAATGGTAAAAAATTTAATAATCATGATGAAATGGTAAATGTTTTTAATAGCATTAATCTTTCTGATGGTGTTCTTTTTGATATTAGCCGGGATGGAGAGCCATTTTATTTAAGTGTTCAAGTTAAATAAGGTTTTGATTATATAAATCTTTTAAAATTTGGACAGGAGGATTTATGCATGAGTGGGCACTTGCGGAATCGGTTATAAAAACTGTCGAGTTAAGTGATGAACTTAAGAATAAAAAAATTGATGTTATTGTTGGAGAACTTCAAGATGTTGATATTGAAGTATTTGAGTTTGCTTTAAATGAACTTATGAAAAATAAAGAAATTAAAATGAAGTTGAGAATTGTTGTTGAAAAATCTTCTTTTAAGTGTAATAACTGTGGTTTTGAATTTTCAATGAAAGAGGTTTTAAAAAGAAATAAAATGGAGAGGGAAAATATTCATTTTATTCCTGAAATGGTTAAAGCATTTGTAAAATGTCCTAAATGCAAAAGCATTGATTTTGAGATAATTAAAGGAAGAGGGGTAAAGTTATCTTATGAATAAAATATTAGATCCAAGAGAATCTGTTATTTCTGATAGATTAAAAAATGTTGGAAAGATTATTTTGATAAGTGGGTTTAAGGGTGGAATAGGAAAAAGCGTAGTTTCTGTTATGACTGCACTTTCTCTTTCAAGAAAAGGGTATAATGTGGCACTTCTTGATCTTGATGTAACTTCATCAACTGATGATATAATACTTGGAGCAAAAAATTTATATCCTACTGAAGATAAAGGACTTATTCCACCCGTTTTTGAAGGAATAAAATTCATGAGTTTTAATTTTTTTTCAATGTCAAAGCCATTTGCTATCAGAGGAAGTTCTGTAGTTGATGCTATCAAAGAACTTTTATGTGTTACTATATGGGGAAAACTTGATTTTCTAATCGTTGATATGCCTCCAGGTTTTGGTGATACTTTTTTTGAGATTATGAGACTTTTTAAAAAATTTAGGGTAGTTTCATTATATACACCATCTCCACTTTCGAAAAAGATAGTAAACAAAATGATACCTTTAATAAAAGATAAAAATATAGAGATTGTAAAAATTGAGAATATGTCAAAGAAATCTGGAAATGCAAAATTAATATATGATACAGAACTTGATAAATCAATAGGAAATGTTAAAAAACTTGAGAAAACTTTACTTTATAATGAGGTTGTTAAAAATCTAAATATTATTACAGGAGAAAAATTATGAGATTTATTTTTGCTAAATTTATTACAGTTTTTTTATTTCTTTTTTTAAGTATAAATTTTCTTTATTGTGAAAGAATTGTTTCACTTCTTCCTTCGTATACTGAAATTCTTTTTGAACTTGGAGCAGGTAATGATGTGGTTGGTGTTACTAATTTTTGCAATTATCCTCCAGAGGCAGTTAAAAAAGCAAAAGTCGGTGATTATCTAAATCCAGATATAGAAATAATATATAAGTTGAAACCAGATATAATTTTTATGGGGAATTGGAATAACAAAATCATTGAGAAGTTTAAAAAGAAAAATATAAAAATTGTTGTTTTAAATAGCGAAAAAAATATTAAAGATATCTATGATACAATTAAAACAATTGCAAAATATATTAAAAAAGAAAATGAGGCAGAAAAACTTATAAAAAAGATGAAGGATGAAATTTTATCGTTTAATATTAAGAAAAAATATAGAAAGGTATATATAGAACTTGATAAAGATTACTGGACATGCGGAAATCAAAGTTTTATAAGTGATGTTATTTCTCAAAGTGGCGGAATAAATATTTTCAATGATTTAAACAAAGATTATTTTAAAACAAACTGGGAAGAGGTTATAAAAAGAAATCCAGATATTGTTATACTTTTATCTGAAAGCGTTGATAATTTCTTAAAAAGACCAGCTTCCAAACAGATAAACGCAGTTAAAAATGGAAAGGTTTATTTTTTTACTGACCAAGATAGAGATCTCATATCAAGGCCAACTCCCCGGGTAGTTAAAATCATTGAAAAACTTTCAAAAATAATAAATGAGTAGAGAAAAATTAAGTGCTTTTTTTAATAATAAGAATCTTAAAATTGTTGGGGTTTTCATTGCCTTTTTATTCCTTTCTTATCTTGAACTTATTCTTCCATATAAATGCGAAAAAGAGATATTCTACGAACTAAGAATTCCAAGATATCTTGGAATTATAATAAGTGGTTTTTCTATTTCATCTGCTGGTTTTCTTCTTCAGTATATAACACGAAATCCACTTGCAGATCCTTTTATAATTGGGACATCAGGGGGGGTTATGATCTCAGTTATTCTTTCAAAAATATTTTCTATATCATCATACTCATTTTTTTATCTTTTTATAAATTCTTTTTTTGGAGTTGCTGCAACTTTTTTTGCTTTTAAAATAGCATCAATATCTCAAAGGGTGATTTCAAATATACTTCTAAGTGGTTTTGCAATAAATTCAATAGTTTTTTCTATTATAGTTTTTTTAATTATTCTTTCAAAGGAAAATTCATTGTATTTTCTCAATATAAGTTTTGGAAGTTTTTCTTATTTAGATTATAAGATTATTTTTTATTCATTTCTTTTTCTTTTTGCTGTGCTTTTTTTAATTAGATTTCTTTTTAAATATATAATTTCTATTTCATTTGATGATGAAAAATCAATTACTTTAGGTGTTGATGTTAAGAAAATAAGGTTTTTAGTTTTTATTATTTCATCAGTTCTTACTTCTATCTCAGTTAGCCTTTCTGGTATGATAGGTTTTGTTGGACTTATGATACCTCATATCACAAGATATTTTTTTTCTGAGCTTTCCTTTGAAATCCTCTTCTTTTTAAATGGATTTCTTGCTATTATTTTTTTACTTATTGCTGATGTTTTTTCAAGGTATTTTTTCTATCCAGTTGAGTTTCCTCCTGGAATATTTAGTTCTATCTTTGGTTCCTTATTTTTTATTTATCTTGTAATTAAAAGTAGAAAGAAAAGTTTATGAGTATTATTGAAATTAAAAATTTAAATTTTTGCTATGATTATCAAAAAAAGGTTATTTCTGATTTAAACATTTCATTTAATAATGGAATTACAGTTCTTGCTGGTCCAAATGGATCTGGAAAAACGACACTTCTTAAAATAATTTCAAGAATTATTGAATCATATACTGGAATAATAAAAATTTTTGGGAGGGATATTAGAGAGTATAAAAAAAGGGAATTTGCTAAAATTGTTTCTTTTGTTAATCTTGATATATCTCTTCCATTTAATTTTAAGGTTATTGATATACTTCTTATGGGAAGAATTTTGTATCTTGATTTTTTCTCAGATTATTCAGATGATGATTATGCTTTTGTTTTAAATATTGCAAAAGAAACAAAAATAGAACATCTTCTAAATAGAAATTTTCTTGAAATTTCAAGTGGGGAAAAAGAACTTGTTCTTCTCACACAATCTTTTGTTCAAAATTCTCCTATACTACTTATGGATGAACCATTTATTCATCTTGATTTAAAACATAAACTTAACCTTTTGAATATTTTTAAAAACTATATTCAGAAAAAAAACGGTTGTGGAATTATAGTTCTTCATGATTTAAAAATTGCTCAAAAAATTTCAGATAATATAGCCTTTATTAAAGATGGGAAAATTGTAGAAAAAATAAGATCATCTTCTTTAAAAGGAAATATCGGATTAATAGCAGATATATACAATGTAGAAGAGGAAGATGTTGAAAACTTTTTGTTTTAGGACTTTGGTCCTATTTATTAATTCCCTTAAGGCCTTGATATATTGATTTTATGTGTTAAAATATATTTGGAGGCATCGTGAATAGAATAATAAAAAAAGTTGTAAGCATTTTAGGGAGTTTAGTTTTATCGAGTGTTTTTTTAAATAGTGAGGATTTTTATTCTTTTACAAATAATAATTATTTTAGATATTATTTTGGCAGTATAAATGTATCTCCTGATATAAAAGATAAAATTCCATCAGTAAATGCAGTAAAGGCAGATGTAAGATATAGTTTTGCAGTTGGAGATTTTTCAAAGATAAAAGATTATTCTTTTTCCTATCTTAATAATCTTGTTGTAGATGCTATAAATGCTTCAGTTTCAAGCATAGATTGTGTAATTTATAGTATAAATATGAAAGATATTCCAGATGCTCTTATTGCAGCAAGGGATAGGGGTGTTAAAATAAGGGTTATAATAGATAATGATCATGTATATCCAAAACCAGACACTCAAATAAAGAGACTTATAAATGCAGGCAATGGTATTGAGGTTAGGACTCTTAAAGGAACGAGGAATTATGGTGTTACTCATAATAAAATTACAATTCATGATAAAAGCATTGTTACTACTGGATCATACAACTGGACATTTCAGGCAACTTTTTCAAATTATGAAAATATGATAGTTTTAAAGGATCGTAAATATGTTGATGGTTATATAAAATATTTTGAGTGGATGTGGGTAAAGGCAAGAAAAATTTCTGATGGTCCATCACCAATTCTTCCTGAGGGATATTACGGTACACCACCTCAAAGTACAGATTATATTTATTATAATGGATATAATTTCCCTTTATATCTTTTTTCTCCTGGTTCTCAAACAGAGAATAAAATTGCTGAAATGATAGATAAAGCAAAAACAAGTGTAGATGCTGTAACATTTACATTTTCCTCAAAACCAATAGCAGATGCAATAATAAGAGCATATAAAAGAGGTGTTAATGTAAGGTTTTTGGAAGATATTGATATGGCTAAATCATCAAGTATGGCAAAAATGCTCTATGAAGAAGGTGTTCCTTTTAAATGGATGGGGGGAAGAGATTCTAAAGGTGCTATGCATAATAAATTTATAATTATTGATAGTAAAATTCTTGCAACTGGTTCATTTAATTTTACAACAAATGCAAGTGTAAATTCTTTTGAAAATGTTGTTCTTACAGATAATTCAACAGTTGTAAATGCTTATTTGACAAAGTTTAACTGGTTTTATTCACAAGCAACATCTCCCCAGTCAGCAAATGAATTTGATGGAGTGTCTAATTTATCAAGTGAAACAAAAGATTACTTAGGAGATATTTCAAATTTTGATTCTGAGAAAGAGATTGATTAAATATTTTTATCAAAAATCAAAAAAAGATGGTATTAGACAAGATTCAATGTCCTTGAAGTAAGATCGGTTAGTTCAAAAAATGTTCCAGAAATTTGCCCCTAAACTCTTATTCATTTTAATATTTTCTTTTACTCTCATAAGTTTTTATATAATTTTTTTACAGATAAAATAAAAAAAATCAAAATTCTTCTGTTTCTCCCTTTGAAAAAGTGGAATTAAAGATAGATTTTGTAGGCAAGGCTTTAGCCTTGCTTTTAAAATCTTCCTCAGCCCCCGACGTTACGTCGGGGGAATTAAAGGGGGATTTAGTATTTTGAATAATTAATATTTTTAAAGACATAATTTTGAACTATCCAGATTATCTTCAAGGACAAAAGGTCATGTCAATATTTGTGTGTAAATTGGTTTAGAAATATTTATTGATTTTTTACTAAATTTGTCTAATTTTATCCTCTTCCTAACATGTGCTCGCTCATTGTATTCATTAAACTTGTAATATATTA
>Ga0209691_1002150_pt1 | contig 10620 bp, 11 predicted proteins | sample YNPMSBMetaG_FD_187120 | JGI IMG/M metagenome (GOLD analysis project Ga0209691, IMG submission 187120) | Anoxygenic and chlorotrophic microbial mat microbial communities from Yellowstone National Park, USA - YNP MS-B MetaG (SPAdes) (version 2) ... | reverse complement strand
GGCAGGATTCAGCACGGTGACTTTTTCAAAGGCGACAATCGCTTCTTTATATTTGCCCAAATTGACCAGCGCAACGCCTTTTTTGAACCACCCTTCCGCATTGTAAGGCGCAATCGAAATGAGATGCTCGGATACGCGAAGCGCACGAATAAAATCGCCTTCTTCAATCAGCGTTTGAAGCATATCTTCAAGCGTTTCGCCATCGTAAATCAATGAGAGTTCGCCACTATCAATAATTTTTTTCACTTTGCGCCATTGACGCGATTTTTCAGGTTGCAGATGCTCTGCACCGTCATTTTCAAAGTAACCGCCCTCAATGCTCATTTGTGGAATGAAGAGATGATGTGATTAAGTTTGAACACTTGGACATAACACATTCAGAATTGCAGTCAATCCACAACTGCAACAGAAGTCCGATTGCTGATGAATGTCGCTATGAATATCGCAAAAAAGTAAACGCTTTCCCAAAAGAAGTCATAGATTCCAACATTTGACCAAAATTTTAACACCTTTGATTATGAAAAAACTCCGAGATATTTGGCATGAAGCAACGCTGTTTGAAAAACTTACGTTGCTATTCTCACTTTTTTATGTTTTAACACCGATTGATTTCATTCCCGAAGCTATTTTTGGAATCTTCGGTTTTTTTGATGATGCAACCGCTATTGGCGTGTTTGTTTGGACAATTCGCAAAATTTTAAGACGTCTTGAAGAAAGGCTAAACCACGAATCGCCTGATAAAAAGAATTATCAAGCACCGACCAACCTCATTCCATAACGCTTTGACCAACACATGACAAGGACTCGCAAACCAAAACGCAAGCCGCATTTGAGTGAAACGCCATCTGTCGACATTGCCACATCGCCCGTAGATGCGAATTTCAACCATCCGTCACTCTACATCAACCGCGAGCTCAGTTGGGTAGAATTTAATTTGCGCGTGCTTGAAGAAGCGCGTTGCGAATCGCACCCACTTTTAGAACGATTGAAATTCATTGCGATTTTCAGCTCGAACTTGGACGAGTTTTTTATGATTCGCGTCTCCGCTGTCGAAGAGCAAGTCGAAGCCGGGATTCAACTGCCCTCGCTCGATGGACTTAAACCGCTTGAACAACTTATCGAAGTTCGAAAGCAAGTCGAAGCCATGCTCCGTGAGCGCAACGAGTGCTTCTACAACGATATTCTCCCGAAACTTGCCGAAGCGAACATTCACTTCAAGAAATGTTCAGAACTTTCAGCGGAAGTGCGTGCGATTTTAGACCACTATTTTGAAAACAACATCTTTCCGATTCTCACGCCGTTGGCATTAGACCCCGGACATCCGTTTCCGCATGTCTCCAATCTTTCGCTCTCGCTTGCTGTTCAACTCCAAGCCGAAGGCGACGATGAGCCGCGCTTTGCTCGTGTCAAAGTTCCCGACACGATTCCGCGCCTGATTCGCCTTGATAAAATCGGCGTTAAACTTCCCAAAGGACAAATCATCTTCGTTTGGCTTGAAGATGTGATTGCAAGCAACATTCAAAAACTTTTTCCCGAAGTCGAGATTCAAGCCGTTTATCCGTTTCGTGTGATTCGCGATGCAGATATCGAAATCGAGGAAGATGAAGCCGGCGATTTACTCGAAACGATTGAAGAAGGCTTGCGCCAACGCCGATACGGCAATGTGGTTCGGCTCGATGTTAATCCCGGTATGCCTGAATACATCAAAAATATCTTGATGGAAAACTTAGAAATCTGCGAGCGGCAGGTCTATGAAATTCCGGGCGTATTAGGGTTAGCAAGTTTGATGGAAGTGATGAGCCTTGAACGCCCTGACCTGAAAGACACGCCGTTCATGCCGCGCAATCCGTTTCTCAACGATGACGAGGACAACATTTTTGAGATAATTCGCAAGCGCGATGTCTTGCTTTATCACCCTTTTGATTCGTTTCAGCCTGTTATTGATTTCATTAACGAAGCGGCGCACGACCCAAATGTGCTCGCAATTAAGCAAACGCTGTATCGTGTTGGAAGCAAGTCGCCGATTGTGCAAGCCTTGATTGAAGCGGCAGAGCGCGGCAAGCAAGTTGCTGTTTTGGTTGAACTCAAAGCCCGCTTTGATGAAGAGAACAACATCATTTGGGCAAAAGCCCTTGAAAAAGCCGGCGCGCATGTCGTCTATGGCTTAATTGGATTGAAAACCCATGCCAAAGTCTTAATGGTCGTCCGCAATGAGAACGGCGAACTGCGTCGCTATGTGCATCTCGGCACAGGGAATTACAATCCTTCAACGGCAAAAGTCTATACCGATTACAGTCTCTTTACGTGCAATCGCGAGATTGCTTCCGATGTCTCTGACGTGTTTAATTACCTCACAGGCTACTCGCGTCAAAAATCGTATCGCAAAATTTTTGTTGCGCCATTTGGCATTCGGCAAAAAATGTTGGAACTGATTGAGCGCGAAATTGAGTGCCAAAACCTTTATCAAAACGGGCGCATCATCATGAAAATGAACGCATTGGTTGATGAGCAAATTATCAAAGCCCTTTACCGCGCCTCACAAGCCGGCGTGCAGATTGATTTGATTGTGCGCGGCATTTGCGTTCTACGCCCTGAACTCCCTAACATCAGCGAGAACATTCGCGTTATCAGTATCGTTGGACGGTTTTTGGAACATAGTCGCGCCTACTACTTCTTCAACAACGGCAACGAGGAAATCTATCTTTCCAGTGCCGATATGATGCGGCGCAACCTCGACCGCCGCGTTGAAATTCTCTTTCCAATTCTCGATGCCGCTCATCGCAAACAAATCAAAAAAGATTTAGAACTCATGCTCAAAGACAATCTCAAAGCCCGACGCCTCAAACCCGACGGCACCTACGAACCCATCACCAACAACGGCAAACCACTCAATAGCCAACTTTTTTTCTTGAATGAGCACACTAAATCATCATGAGGTTTTTTCTGAAATAGTTTTTAAAACCATCATCAACAATTCTAATTCAAACGCACTTGACCATGAGCGACCTTCGCCAAAACATCAACGAAGCTCTTAACTTCATTCGCACCAAAACCAGCGACGATTACCCGATTGGCATTATTCTTGGAACTGGCTTGGGCGGATTGGGCAGAGAAATTCAAGCCGAACTCACGCTCGATTACGACACCATTCCGCACTTCCCTGTTTCCACCGTTGAATCGCATCACGGCAAACTCATCTTCGGCATGCTTGGCGGAAAAAAGGTTGTTGCCATGCAAGGACGCTTTCACTACTACGAAGGCTACTCTATGCAACAAATCACCTTTCCTGTGCGCGTGATGAAATTTCTTGGCGTTAAAACGCTTTGCATTTCTAATGCGTGCGGCTGTGTGAATCCGCTCTTTCGCAAAGGCGACATTATGATTATTGACGACCACATCAATTTTCTTGGCTCAAATCCTTTGATTGGACCGAATGATGAAACGATTGGACCGCGCTTTCCCGATATGAGCCAACCTTATTCACAACGCCTTATCAAACTCGCCGAAGAAGTCGCACTCGAACTCAAAATCAAAGTTCAAAAAGGTGTTTATATCGCGATGCAAGGACCGATGCTTGAAACACGTGCCGAATATCGAATGGCGCGCGCATTAGGGGCTGATGTTGTCGGAATGTCGACCGTTCCCGAAGTGATTGCCGCTGTGCATCAAGGCACGGAAGTCTTAGGCATTTCCATCATCACCGATGAATGCTTTCCTGAAAGTTTGAAGCCCGTTGATATTAAAGATATTCTCGCCGTCGCAGGCGAAGCCGAACCAAAAATGACCGCAATTTTCAAACGCGTGATTGAAAAACTCTAGCAACTGTCACTCAACAAAAAAGCACTAACTATGACTGAACTTCGTGTCGCCCTGAAAGACGAAACCGCAACTTTTCTGAAGCATTATGCAGAGAAAGAAAACATCAGCATTTCAGAACTTCTTGAAAAGGTTGCAACTGCAATTCAATCGATTGAGCATTCTCGAATTCATCCGACTGTTCAAGCGTTGACGGGCGTCGCATTAAAACAGTCTTGAAAAATTCCCATCTATACTCGTGTTCATAGACAGCGCGAAAATTCATGTCAAAGCCGGCGATGGTGGCAACGGCGTGATTTCATTCCGAAGAGAAAAATATGTGCCCAAAGGCGGTCCCGACGGCGGCGATGGTGGCAATGGCGGCAGTGTGTATATCGTTGCCGACCGCAATCTCACCACCTTGCTTGATTTCCGCTATGCGCCTCACTACAAAGCCGAGCGCGGCGCACACGGACAAGGCTCGCACAAAACAGGCTTATCGGGAAATGATGTCGTCATCAAAGTTCCATGCGGCACGCTCATCAAAGATGCAGAGACCGGCGAAGTGATTGCAGATTTAATTGAGCATGGCGCGAAAGTCCTTGTCGCAAAAGGCGGAAAAGGCGGTCGTGGTAATCAGCATTTTGCAACGCCAACCAATCGCGCCCCGCGCCATGCCGAGCCCGGCGAACCCGGCGAAGAACGCACACTCGAACTCGAACTTAAACTGCTTGCCGATGTCGGTCTCGTCGGCTTCCCGAATGCAGGTAAATCCACTTTGATTTCGGTGTTGAGTGCGGCAAAGCCGAAAATCGCCGATTACCCTTTCACCACGCTTGAACCCAATCTCGGCATTGTGCGCTATCAAGACTACAAATCGTTTGTGATGGCGGATATTCCGGGCATCATCGAAGGTGCGTCAGAAGGCAAAGGCTTAGGATTGAAATTCCTTAAACACATCGAGCGCACCAAAGTTCTTGCGATTTTGCTCCCAGCGAACAGCCCCGACCTGAAACGTGAATACAACATTTTAATGAACGAGCTCAAAAAATTCAGCCCTGTCTTAGCCGAAAAACCGAAAGTCGTGGTGATTTCAAAAATGGACATTGCGCCCGAAGGCTTCGTGCTACCGAAGTTTCGCGGCGTTAAGGTTATTCCGATTTCGAGCGTTGCTCAACAAGGTTTGGATACGCTCAAAACGCTTTTGTGGGAAAAAATTAGTGAAGCCAAATGATTACACGCGAAATCACTATTGTCAACAAGGCAGGACTTCACACGCGCCCTGCCGCCGCACTGGTTAAACTGGCTTCAAAATTCAAATCCGATTTCTTCATCGAAAAAGATGGCATTGAAGTCAATGCGAAGTCCATTATCAGTGTGATGACACTTGCCGCGCCCAAAGGCACGAAACTGAAACTGCGCTTCAACGGCGTTGATGAAGAAGAAGCCGCCACTCAAATTGTCAAACTCTTTGAAGACGGTTTCGGCGAAGTTTGAGTCGAGAAACGTATTTTCACGCTCAACATCAATTCGCTGTTTTATGAGTAAGACAAAAAGACATGCCTCCAAATCCAAAGCCAATCAAAAACTTTGGGGCGGTCGGTTCAAAGAAGAATTGAACGCGCTTGCTTTTGACTTTTCCAAATCGATTCACATTGATAAACGTCTTTATCGCGAAGATATTGCGGGCAGTTTAGCGCATGTTGAAATGTTAGCACAATGTGGCATCATTGCACCGTCGGAAGCCAGCCAAATCGGGCGAGGCTTGCGCGAAATTGAAAAAGAAATCGAGGAAGGGATTTTCACTTTTGAGAATGGTCAAGAGGATATTCACATGGCGATTGAAGCGCGACTTCACGAAAAAATTGGAAGTGTGGCGGGCAAACTGCACACGGCGCGCAGTCGCAACGACCAAGTCGCCACTGATGAACGGCTTTGGCTTCGCTCTGCGATTCAGACACTTTCAGAGAGTTTGCTTTCCCTTCAACGCGCATTGCTCGAACAAAGCCAAACGCACTTTGGTGCAGTCATGCCCGGCTACACGCATTTGCAACACGCCCAACCGATTTTACTTTCTCATCATCTTCTTGCTTACATCGAGATGTTTGAGCGCGATAAGTCGCGTTTTCGCGATGCGCTACGGCGACTGAATGTCTCGCCACTTGGCGCAGCGGCACTTGCAGGCACGCCGATTCCGATTGACCGCCACAAAACCGCAAAAACATTAGGCTTTTCAGGTATTCTCGAAAACAGCATTGATGCCGTCAGCGACCGCGATTACATTATCGAGTTTATTTCCGCTTGTGCAATTACTTCTATGCACCTGTCGCGCCTTGCCGAAGAGTGGGTGCTGTGGTCGTCGCAAGAGTTTGGCTTTATCACGATTGGCGATGCCTTCACAACAGGCAGTAGCCTTATGCCCCAAAAGAAAAATCCTGATATGGCAGAACTCGTGCGCGGCAAAACAGGCACAGTCTATGGCGCGTTGATGAACATTCTGACCACGATGAAAGCCTTGCCACTCGCCTACAATCGCGATATGCAAGAAGATAAATCGCCGATGTTTGATGCTTTTGATACCACCAAACAATGCTTAGATATTTTTGCGGCGATGATACGCGCCACTGAATTTCACACAACCGATATGCGCAACGCTGTTTTCCGCGACTACTCAACGGCGACCGAACTTGCCGATTACCTTGTCCGTAAAGGCACGCCATTTCGCGAAGCACACGAGATTGTCGGTAAAATCGTTGCCTTTTGTGCAGAGCAACACTACTTGCTTCCTGATTTGCATCTCAAAACGCTTCACACGTTTTCGCCTGCGTTTGATGACGATGTATTCGAGTTTCTCAATCCTGAAAAATCGCCTGCACGCAAAAAATCGCAAGGAAGCACCTCGCCGAAGGAAGTCGCTAAACAATTAGCCAAGTGGAAGCGCGTGCTGAATCACACTTGACTTCGCAGTTGACTTTTGCTCTTAAAATCTCGTTCTTGTGTTTTCAATTTCTGAACTCAATCTTGCTGAATTATGAACGAAACTCTTGCCGAGCAACCGCTCACCCTTGAAAGAGAAAGTGAACTTTTCTTTCACACTTACGCACGCCTTCCGATTGAAATTTCTCACGGCGAAGGCAACTACCTTTTCGCAAAAGATGGTCGGCAATATCTCGATATGATTGCAGGCATTGGTGTCAATGCGTTAGGCTACGGCAACGAGCGCGTGCTTCAGGCGATTACAGAACAAGCCAAAAAGGTGATTCACACTTCAAACCTTTTCATGCTCGAGCCGCAGTTCAAACTTGCCGAGAAACTGCTTGCGCTTACAGGCTTTTCAAAAGTCTTTTTTTGCAACAGTGGCGCAGAAGCCAACGAAGGCGCAATGAAACTCGCTCGCAAGTGGGCATCTTCAATTTCGGCTAACAAAAAAGAACTGCTCTCGCTTACCAACGGCTTTCACGGCAGAACCTACGGTGCTGTTACCTTGACCGCCAAAGCCAAATATCACGAAGGCTTCGAGCCACTTCTTCCCGAAACAGGCTACATCACTTTTAATGATGTTCACGATTTAGAAAAGAAGGTTTCGGATAAAACCGCCGCTGTGTTTGTCGAGTATGTGCAAGGCGAAGGCGGCATTTGCGGACTCTCTGAACCTTTCTTGAAAAAGTTAGATGAACTGCGCACCAAACATGAGTTTCTTATCGTTGCCGATGAAGTGCAGGCGGGCGTTGGCAGAACAGGCAAGTTTTTCAGTTACGAACACTTCGCCATTTTGCCTGATGTGATTTGCGCCGCAAAGCCGATTGGCGGAGGCTTACCACTTGGCGCAATTATCGGAAATGCTCGCGTCGCTGATGCGTTCAGCAAAGGCATCCACGGCACCACATTCGGCGGCAACCCCGTTGCGTGTGCGGCAGGACTTGCCCTCATCGAAGAACTCGAAGCACGCAACCTCATGCAACACGCTACTGAACTCGGCGCACAGTTCAAAGTCGAACTGCTCAAACTTTCTCGCAAACACATTCAAATGCGGGCTGTGCGTCAATACGGCTTAATGATTGGAATCTCAATGTCGCGTGATGCGAGTTACTATGTGCCGAAGATGCTTGAAAAAGGCATCATCATTAACGCCACGAATACGAATGTGATTCGCCTCCTGCCACCACTGACTTTGACCGAATCGGAAATGCGCCGCTGTGTCGAAGCCTTTGATGAAGTTTTCAGGTGCGAATGGGTTTAATCACGGTTTGAGATACGCTTTCAATCGTTTAAGCACAGATTCAGGCACAAAGTCCGATACATCGCCGCCGAGACTGGCAACCTCACGAATGATGGAAGACGTTAGGTAGGTATATTTTTCATTCGGCATTAAAAAGACAGTGGTGATTTCAGGACAGAGATGCCGATTCATCAATGCGATTTGAAACTCGTATTCAAAGTCGGCGACTTGACGCAAGCCGCGAATAATCGCAACGGCTTTTTTCTCACGCGCATATTCAATCAGCAACCCGGTGTGCAAGGTATCTACTTTCACCGACGGATATTTCGCCACACATTCGCGAATCATCTCGGCACGCTCTTCGGCAGGAAACATCGGCTTCTTTTGTGAGTTGACCGCAACGGCAATGATGATTTCATCGAAGATGTTACTTGCACGCTCTAAAATGTCAATGTGTCCGTTGGTGAAAGGGTCAAAGGTTCCGGGATAAATGGCTCGCTTCATTGTCGATAGGGTTTTTTGAACGGTTGTTTTTCTTAAATTTTACTCTCGTTCATCAGAATCGATATTCAACCACAGCTTTTTTCATGGAGGGAAATTATGCAATCTCATGAAGTTATCTCACAAGACGCATGGCGCGACGAACTTCGCCAGATGATTAAAGATGAGTTAAAGCAGGATTTGCAATTCCTGAAAGTGAGTCCGATTCGACGCGTGCCGCCGAAGGATTTATCACAAGATAAAGAGTGGATTGATGGCAAATTAAGACTTGCAAAGTGGCTTCAAATCATTTCAGCGAGTTTTCTTTTCGTGTATTTTGTTGCGTTTCTTGTTCTTGTTTTTTCCAAAGAAAAACTTGTTCTCGAATCTGCTTATTCCATTTTTTCCTTTTTCAGCCTGATTATTCTTTTGTCAACATTTGAGCGTTGGCGGAAAATCGAAAGTCTGTTGAAAATTTTGCGCAAGTTGACCTGATAAGAGGCGATGAGTTGGGACTTAATGTTTTTTCAGTGCAGGTCGGCGGGCTTCTTCGTAGAGCCGTTTGTAATCTTCTTCGCCAAGGTCGTGCTTGATGTTTTCCAAGTATCGCACAACGATTTGATGATAGTCGGAGTGGATTGATTCAAAGATGGCTTTTGCGGTGATGAAAAACTTGACGGCTTCTTTGGGCAACTCACGCTCGTAATAGACGCGCCCTGTGTAGAAGAGCGCAATCGCCATGTTGCGCAACTGATTTTTCTTGCGATAAAGTTCGAAGGCTTCGCGATATTTTTCCACAGCTTTGGAGTGCAATCCCACCTCTTCGTGAATCATTCCGAGATGCAGAAGATTATCAGCAATTCCACTGGTATCTTCGCGCGTTTTATACTGCTCAATGCTTTGGTTGAAAAAATCAATCGCTTTATCGAACTCGCCCAAATCTTGATAAAGTTTTCCGAGTTGATGTGTAGTTTGTGCGATGCCTTCGGTGTCAGCAAGTTTGCGCCGCACGGCAAGGCTTTCGCGGTAGTGATTGAGGGCTTTATCATAAACACCCCAAATGTGATAAATACTTCCAATGCTGTGCAACACCGTTGCGCGACTGGCGGCGTTTGATGTGTGTTCAAGATGCGCTAAAACTTCGGTATAGACTTCATAGGCTTTCTCATACTGCTTGTCGTCAAAGTAGGTATGGGCAAGCACCAGTAGAAGTGGTGCGTGTTCAGGCGTGGTTTTTCCCGCCAGTTCTCGAATCTCTTCGACTTGCTCTTCCAGTCGTGCAATGCGCTTTTTGCGTGCGTCCGACGTCTCTTGAAATCCTGATGCAACATGCACAGCTTCAAGTTCAAACACGTGTTGCTCGACTCGAAACTCAAAAATGTTTGAGGAAACCAACTTCCAAAATGTTGGGATTTTGCTGTATGCAAGGTCAACGATGAAAGTCGGAAACCAAAACACAACTGGCACGGGCAAGCGCACCACATCTTTGGCGAATTGGTCTAACAAAATAATGATGTGGTCTGCTGTCGGCGACTCTTGTCCAACCGTATCAAAGCCGTTAACACAAATAACATTCACTTTGGATTTTGCGCGTTGAAGTTCACGCTCCAACTGCGGCATCACTGCCAAGCGTGAGCTCAAATAAATTTCTCTCACCTTCAACTGTTGCTCTTCGGCTAATTGGGCAAACTGCGCAATCAATTTGAGCCGCATCACAGGAGAATTGAGTTTTACCAATCGAACTTGATAGCGATGCGATTCTAAATCGGCTTTAACACTTTCGAGCAGTTCCTTCGTCTTTTCTTTGAATCGTGTGTGAAGCACGTGGGTTTGCTGTTTGAAAATTTTGCTAAGAACATTCCGATTTCCACTCGTTACAGTCAGAACTAAACGGAAAGGGTTTTTGGTTCGAGTTTTCCGACCAACTTTTCGGCGATTTGCACCGCATTCGTTGCCGCACCTTTGCGTAAGTTATCTGCAACAATCCACAAATTCAACGCATTTTCTCGCGACAGGTCTCGGCGGATTCGCCCAACAAACACTTCATCTCTGCCATAAACATCAATCGGCATTGGATACTGTTTCTCTGATGGATTATCAACAACCTTCACACCTTCCGCCTGTTG